>WFLX010563695.1_pt1 | contig 23242 bp, 20 predicted proteins | sample 4967041 | NCBI WGS metagenome assembly WFLX01 (sample SAMN12857096, study PRJNA449069) | gut metagenome | isolation source: stool from male and female vole | host: Microtus ochrogaster | place: USA:Florida | collected 2017
ATCCTGCTCCAGAATGCATCCACATCATTTGCTGATGCATCATTGAACTCCCTCATAGGCAGAAACGGCACCGGCAAATCAACACTGCTGCGAGCCATAGCCGGACTTAATGCTGGCTACACAGGGAAAATCAAGCTCGCAGGGCAAGATCTACGTACACTCAGCACCGCTGCCCTCGCACGGACTCTCGCATTCGTCTCTACCCGTCCTGCACGCATACCGGCAATGCGATGCCGTGACATCGTCGCGATAGGGCGCGCCCCCTACACAAATTGGATAGGACACATGCAGCAACAAGACGAGGATATTGTCATTAAATCTCTCGAATCAGTCAACATGCTGTCTTATGCCGACAGAACCATAGAGACAATGAGCGACGGAGAATGCCAACGGATAATGATAGCCAGAGCTCTCGCACAAGACACACCCATCATTCTCCTTGATGAACCAACATCATTCCTCGATATGCCAAGCCGATACGAACTTGTTGAACTCCTACGTCATCTTTCACATGACCAAGGCAAATGCATAATCTTCTCAACACACGAACTCGACATAGCCACCCGCTATACCGACACAGTAGCCTTCATCGACACCCCAACCCTGATACATCTACCCGCACCAGAGTTCATTACCGCCGGACACCTCTCACGTCTCCTCCCCTCATCCCAACATCCAATAGCCCCATAATCCTCAACTTTAATCTTCCCTACTGCCATAATCCGGCAACTGAAAACCTAATCAGCACACAGCAAGGAGTATATCTCCGACTACGTGCTTTTTTCTTTCCTCAACTTGCAACTTTTGATAAAAATCACTACTTTTGTACTTGATTTCGCATAACGCAACGGAAAACGGACAACGATGACAACGGAAAACGGACAACGAGAAACTACAACAAACAAGAAAGTATTCGTATCTGGATGCTACGATATGCTCCATTCCGGACACGTTGCATTCTTCAAGGAAGCCTCTAAATACGGTGACCTTTATGTGGGCATTGGATCCGACAAAACTATCGAGCAACTCAAAAACAGAAAGACAATATGCTCGGAAAAGGAACGGCTCTATATGGTTAAATCCATACGTTATGTAAAGGATGCCATGATAAATAGCGGTAGTGGCATGATGGATTTCATAGGGTCTGTAGATATCATAAAGCCCGATGTCTTTGTCGTGAACTCAGACGGAGGCAGCGAAACAAAAAGATTGTTCTGCGAAGAAAGGGGCATACAATACGTGGTGCTTGAACGTGAACCCGAAACAGGGCTTCAGGCCCGATCCACAACTGCTCTTAGAAACGAAGTGAAAAGCAGTATCCCTTATCGTGTCGACATAGCCGGAACCTGGATTGATCAGCCTTATGTATCTGAACATGGCGCGGGATGGGCGATTACAGCATCAATCGAACCCACCTACGATTTCATGGAACGGGGCGGAATGTCGACATCCACCCGAAAGGCCGCAATGAAAATCTGGCCTTATGAGTTGCCTGCCTACAACGAGGAGATGCTTGCCCGACTGCTATTTTGCTTTGAGAATGACCCGGAAAACGAAGGGCATGTATCCGGCGCACAAGACGCCATCGGCATTTGCGTTGCCGGGCTATCCAGGCATTATTACAACGGTCATTATTGGCCTGAAAAAATAGAGACTGTCAACGACGAAGAAATTCTTTCATGGCTTGAAAGTCACCTCTGTGTTGTCCAGATGTTCCCACGCCGACATGGATGCTCTGTTGTTGACGGAAAGGATATAAACCCTCAAAAAGTCAGCAATCTGACTGCCGCGGCAGAACGTTGCTGGGACGCTATTATGGCGAATGACCTTCATGCATTCGCAAAGTCATTTCTTGATTCTTTCAATGCCCAGATTGCAATGTTCCCCGCAATGATGCAACCTGGCGTGCAGGAATACATAGACTGCTGGAAACAAAAAGCCCTCGCATGGAAGATGCTCGGTGCCGGTGGTGGCGGCAATCTATTGCTGGTGGTGGATAAAATTCCGGAAGGAGCAATTCCCATCAAGATTCGTCGTCACGGATAGAAACACGACCTGTCAAAATTAAAATTTAATATTCTCAATTCTAAATAATAGCATGAAAAAATTCATTCTTTCCACCATCGTTGCTGCAGCATCTCTCACAATGAATGCTGAAGATGCAAAATATGTATTTTATTTCATCGGTGACGGCATGGGACTCGGCCATGTAAATGCCACAGAAATCTACAACCGCGACATTCTCAAGAACGAACGTCCTTTGCTGATGATGACCTTCCCTGTTGCTTCACAGGCACGTTCTTACTCGGCATCATCTCCGATCACTGACTCTGCGGCTGCCGGCACAGCTCTTTCAACCGGTTATAAGACTAAAAATTCCATGGTGGGAATGAATCCAGACACAGTTCCTGTCAACAGTATAGCTGTCGACTTCATGAATGCCGGCTATGCCGTGGGAGTTGGAACAACCGTGCAGGCTGACGACGCTACTCCTGCTGCATGGTATGCACATGCAGCCAACAGAGGAATGAAGCATGACATTGCACCTCAGGCAGCAGAAAGTGGCCTATCTTTCCTCGCAGGGGGTGGCTTCAAACTTGGTGACAAGACCGGCGAGGAATTCTCTGAATTCCTAAGCGTGATGAAAAAAGGTAATTATGAGATTGCGGAAGGGTTTGATGCATTCAACGAACTTAAGAAAAAAGGCAATAAATTCCCTCATAAGGTAATGATGTACCCCGACAACCAATGGGGACATGTGGGATACACCATTGACTCTATTCCCGGTGCTATGACTTGCGCACAGATCACTGAAGCTTGTCTTTATACTCTCGAAAACGTCAACCCCGATAAGTTTCTCATGATGATCGAGGGAGGTAATATCGACTGGGCTGCACATGCCAACGACGGTGGCGCCGTAATAAAGGAAATTCTCAATTTCCAGGATGCTATAAACGTTGCTTATCAGTTCTACCTTCGCCACCCGGCTGAGACCCTGATTGTCGTAACTGCCGATCATGACACAGGAGGTATGGCTTACGGTAGATTCGGTGGAAAATTCAATATCGGATATGCCGATGCTCAGAAAATTTCAAAAGACGCATTTGCCGATTGGACACGGAAATGGGGAACTGAAAATCAAAATCCAACATGGGAGGAAATGGAAAGCGTTTTGCGCGAGAAACTCGGATTCTGGGAGGCTGTGCCTCTTGCCGAGTGGGAGACCGCTCAACTGAAGAAGCAATTCGAGGAAACTTTCATCTCTAAAAAAGCTGAAGATGAAAAAACTCTTTATCACACTTTTAATGCTTTCACTGCAAAGGCTTTCGATGTGCTCAACACTCACATGGGTATCGGTTGGACAACTACAAACCACGCAGGAAACTTCGTTCCCGTATACGCAGTGGGAGCTAATGCACAATATTTCTCGGGAAGCCTCGACAACACCGACATTCCTAAGCTAATCAAACGCGCTGCCGGGCTTTGATTAACAATCAAAAAATCTCACAGCCAACCATTACCTCTGAAATCAGACCTTTGAACAATGGGAAAACAGAAATTCTACGTGGTTTGGGAAGGACGTGAACCCGGAATCTACGACAACTGGAGCGACTGCGAGGAACAGATACTGAATTTTCCCAATGCAAAATTCAAGGGTTTCGATTCCTCTGAAGAAGCTGCAAAGGCTTTCAGGGGGAGCAATGACGAGAATAATGCTACTGATCTCGGCACTCTGCTTATTGCCGCTTCCGACCGACGCGAAACCCCGCAAAATGACCTCTCCTACCTGTCTAACCCGGACATTGACAAAAATGCCTGGGCAGTAGATGCTTCATGTCTCGGAAACCCCGGGATCATGGAATATCAAGGTGTGGAAGTAGCTACCGGCAGACAGATCTTCAAGGTCGGACCATTTGAGCAAGGAACAAACAACATTGGCGAATTCCTGGCAATAGTGCATGCACTGGCTGAAATGCACCGACGCAATGAATGGCATAATATTTATTCCGACTCAAAAACCGCCCAGGCGTGGATACGCAACAAACAGGTGAAGACACAGCTCAAGATGACCGACAAGAATGCCAAACTCTTCGAACTTTTGGGTCGGGCTCTTGTTTGGATTCGCTCACATTCCTGGCCTGTGAAAATAATGAAATGGCAAACCGAACTCTGGGGTGAGATTCCTGCTGACTTCGGACGTAAGTAATATTGGTATAGAATGGAACTGAAATACTGGATTTACGATCTGCTTTATTCTTGGTTTGCACCCGAAACTGCAAACACTTTGATCACGCCAACTCTGATTTTTGTTATAGCCCTTATTTCAGTTGCTTCTTATTTCCTTTGCATTAGGATAGTGACACCTCTCACCCATTTTCTAACCAGAAAGACTGAGACAGAATGGGATGACGACATCCTTAACGATGCCGCAATGAGAGCCCTCTCGCAACTTGCTCCTGCCCTCATTCTGGCTTGGCTACTGCCCAAGGCTGTTTCCAATCATGAATGGGGAGTGGATATTATTGAGAAACTCACACAGGTCTATATCGTTTATGCCATCATAAATCTTCTGTCTAAGTTGATGTCTAATACGGTGGAGGCTTTTGAAAAACGAGACAAGGCGAATGAACACAACCTAACCGTGATCCAGGGTGCTATGAATCTGATTCTCGTAATTGTCGGTATAATCATTTCACTTAGTATCCTTTTCGACAAAAAGCCGACAATGGTGCTCACCGGATTCGGGGCATCGGCTGCTGTGCTGATGCTCGTATTTCAAGACACAATCAAAGGTTTTGTCGGTGGCGTGCAGCTTACTCTCAATAATATGCTTAAGAAAGGAGACTGGATCATCTGCGACAAAGCGGGAGCTAACGGTGAAGTGCAGCAGATCAAGCTTACTACTGTGAAAGTTCGCAACTGGGACAATTCAATTGTAACTATCCACCCCTATACGCTCATCAGCGATTCATTCCGAAACTATCAGAACATGCGCGAGATTGGGGCCCGACGTGTCGCACGTTCAATTTATATCGATTTTGATTCAATACGTTTTCTGACCAATGATGAAATTGAAAGGTTGATGCAAAAGGGGTTTATAACCGAACATGCGCTCATGCATGCAAAACAGGAAGTGAATCTCTCCCTTTTCCGAAAATATCTTATCCGCTATCTCGCATCACATCCCGACGTAGTGCACAAACATCCGGACCCCGCCGTGTTCCTAATGGTGCGACAATTGCAGCCAACCCCTCAAGGGCTACCGCTTGAACTCTACTTTTTCTCCAAAATCACCTCATGGGGAGCCTTCGAGCGTCTACAGGCTGATATTTTCGACTATGTTTATGCATGTGTAAGAGAATTTGGGCTCAGCATCTACCAATCACCCTCCGGCTCCGACCTCCGGCTCCTGAAATCCAATACCATCTGAAAAACAGGAAACGGCCGACGGAAAACGCAAAATATTTGCCATTATCAAAAATTTTCATTAACTTTGCATCGCTTTTTGAAAAAAGGTTGTCGCACCATAAGGGAGAGAGACCCTGCGCCATCCCTTTTAAAGAAAAGCAAAATAAATTTTAACCTTTAAACTCTCAACAAAATGCATCTTTCAACTGAAGAAAAGCAGGCTATCTTCGAGAAGTATGGCGAAGGCAAAAACGATACCGGTAGCCCCGAAAGCCAGATCGCACTCTTCTCAATCCGTATCAAGCACCTCACTGAGCACCTTAAGAGCAATCACAAGGACTATACTACCGCACGTGCACTTAAAGCTCTCGTAGGTCAGCGCCGCAGCCTTCTCGACTATCTTTATCGCAAGGACATCAACCGTTACCGTGCGATTATTGCCAAGAAGGAACTCGGTATCCGCAGATAATTCGGATTTACCTGACTGCAACCACAAAATCCAATTTCATGAATCATGGAATTGGATTTTTCATTACATTGACACTCCTCTATCAATAGCACTCCCCTCTTTATGAAAAAAATCAAGCGTCTCCTCCAAAATCTACCACCATGGCTTCTATCCATGCTCTGCCTTCTCGCAATATGTTGGCTAACCCTCGCACCAAAGCCTCTTGGCGACAACGAAATCCCCTTATTTCCGGGTGCCGACAAGATAGCCCATGCCATAATGTTTGGAGGTTTCACTCTCTGCATCATAATCGACTGGTGCCGCCGCAGAGACTGGCCACCCTACCCCTATACAATTAAAACATGCCTGTTTGCCCCTGTAGTACCATGCCTGACCGGCATCGCCACTGAAATCCTGCAGGATTCAATGCAATTAGGGAGATCCGGCGATGAATGGGATCTCGTGGCTGATTTTGCCGGATCTTTCCTTGTAGCTGCAGGTTTTCTTTTCGTTCAATATTTAATAGCCAAACGCCAATAATCATGAAAAAGTGCTTATCGCTGATTACTATTCTTATTACCCTTTTGACAGCATCGGCAGTAACACCCCAATATACACCGACGGAAGAAATAAAAAAGGCTCAGAAAGAATTTGCCGACAACCGTTTCGGTATATTCCTGCATTGGGGGATTTACAGCATGTTCGGACAAGGAGAGTGGTATCTGAACTATGGCCCGACTGCGGAAGAATATGCCAAGGCCGCTTCCGGTTTTTATCCTGCAAATTTCAACGCCCGCCAATGGGTAAAGGCAATCAAGGATTCCGGTGCAAAATATATATGTATAACCTCTCGACATCACGATGGATTCTCGATGTGGCACACTGCTCAATCTGACTATAATATAGTGGATGCGACTCCATTCCAAAGGGATATCCTTAAGGAGATTGCCGACGAATGTAAGGAGCAGGGGATCAAGCTGCATTTCTATTATTCCCATCTTGACTGGACCCGGCCTGACTATCCGTTAGGAAGAACCGGAAAATCTACAGGAAGAGACTCTTCAAAACAGAACTGGCCTCAATACTATGACTTCATGAACCGTCAGCTCACAGAGCTCTTGACAGGATATGGAGATATCGGTGCAATATGGTTTGACGGCTGGTGGGACCACGATGAGGATACCACTCCATTTGACTGGCAACTGCAGCAACAATATGACCTTATCCATTCGTTGCAGCCTTCATGCTTGATCGGCAACAATCACCACCAGACTCCTTTCCCGGGTGAAGACATACAGATTTTTGAACGTGACATACCGGGCGAGAATACCGCCGGCTTATCCGGCCAGGAAATTTCACGCCTACCACTCGAGACATGCCAGACCATGAACGGAATGTGGGGCTACAAGATAATGGATCAAAACTACAAGGACACCCCTACTCTTATCAGGTATCTTGTAAAGACTGCAGGTATGGGTGCGAACCTCCTCCTCAATATTGGCCCGCAGGCAAATGGCGAGCTTCCCGCTGCCGCTCTTGAAAGGCTCAAAGAGATGGGAGAATGGATGAATTTATATGGCGAGACCATATATGCTACGTCGGAAAGTGACTTCCCTGCACAATCATGGGGAACGTCGACCCGTAAGGGAGATCGTCTTTTCGTGCATATATTAAATCCCGAATCCAAGCATATATTTGTTCCGGCAAAAGGGAATGTAAGAAGTGCCCGTGAATATAAGTCTGGTGAAAGAATTCGGTTTTCGAAGGAGGGCGATGGCATAATGCTCCATCTTGACGAAGTGCCTTCGGCTATAGACTATATTGTGGAACTCGATGCCCCTCTATCCTGACATGAAGCCTATACTCGAAATATGCGCTGCCGATATAGGCAGTGTGTCGGCAGCAGCTGCCGGTGGTGCAGATAGAATCGAGCTGTGCTGTGCCCTCAGCGAAGGAGGACTCACCCCCTCGATAGGCATGATAACTGAAGCTCTCAAAGTGCCTGGAATTAAAGTTAACGTTCTGATACGTCCAAGATCGGGAGACTTCATCTATTCCGAGTCGGAATTTCTCACCATGCTCAGCGACATCGACACTTGTCTTAAGCTGGGCGTGAATGGAGTGGTGCTGGGCGCGCTGACTCCTGACGGAAGTATCGACGTAGAGAACTGTCGACGAATGATAAAAGTTTCAGAAGGTCTTCACCGCACGTTCCATAGGGCTTTCGACATGTGCCGAAATCCACAAGACGCTGCCAAACAAATCATCAATCTCGGATTCGATCATATTCTTACCTCCGGACAGGCTCAAGCCGCTCTGGCAGGCGCTGATCTTATTCACAATCTGGTAAAAGACTTCTCCGGAATCTCTTTTATCGCGGCAGGTGGCATAAATCATGACAATGTCAAGCAAATAATGGATCTAACCGGAGCCGACGAAATCCATGCTTCGGCCAAGACTACAATCAAATCAACCATGACATACCGAAATGATAATGTTTGTATGGGAACCCCAGGTGTTGATGAATATTCCCGGGCAACCACCTCTGAAGACATTGTCAGGGAAATAGCCAATATAGTGCACGACAATTCTATTCACTAACCATAACACGCTCAGCATAAGAAAATGAAGTATATATTTGCCACATTGTCTCTCATCGTAGGGATAGCAACAAGCTTGGAAGCAGCAATCATAACTCCTGAAATAGAAAATGATTTCAAAAGCAGGCTATGCGTGATTGAAAATGCCGGTGGACTTAGTATTGAAGAGAAAAAACTCACAAAAGACCAGGAAGATTGTCTCAAGATGCTATATACATATATGCCGCTACCCGACATGACAGACCGTTCTCCCGAATATTATCTTGAATACGTCGTGGATCCGGCTTTAAATGCACGTGCTGAAATGCCTTGGGGAAAGACTGTCGATGATACTTTATTTCGCCATTTTGTGCTTCCAATCCGCGTAAACAACGAGGCTCTGGACTGTCACCGTCCTGAATTTTACGCAGAACTTAGGGATAGGGTAAAGGGATTGTCGATGAAAGATGCCATTTTGGAAGTAAACCATTGGTGCCATGAAAAGGTGACGTATCAGCCTTCAGATGGACGGACACACTCCCCACTGCAATCAGTTAGTTCTGCAATCGGCAGATGTGGCGAAGAATCCACTTTTACTGTCGCAGCACTCAGGTCGGTTGGGATTCCCGCTCGGCAAGTATATACTCCACGTTGGGCACACACCGACGATAATCATGCATGGGTCGAGGCATGGGCTGACGGAGAGTGGTATTTCCTTGGCGCCTGTGAACCGGAACCGATATTAAATCTTGGTTGGTTTAACTCCCCTGCTTCACGCGGCATGCTCATGCACGCACGTGTATTCGGCAATTATTCCGGTGGAGAGGAGCAACTCGAAAAAATTGAAGGAATCACTTTCATAAATGTTACCGACAACTATGCCCCGGTGGATACAATCACAGTAACCGCTACATATCCGAATGGGAAACCGGCAGTCGAAGCAAAGGCAACGTTCCGTCTCTATAACTATGCGGAGTTCTATCCTATAGCCGAGAAGATAACAGACAACAAAGGAAACGCTTCGTTGATCGCAGGATTGGGCGACCTGCTTATATGGGTCACTGACGGTAATTATTTCGGATTTGGCAAATGCTCCGTCGGCAAAGAGAAGAACATAAATATTGTGCTTGACAAAACATCAGACTCACCACTTTTTGCCGAACTTGACATTGTTCCTCCTGTCGGCAGAAATGCCGAGACCATTGTCAACGACAACGAAAAAGCCCGTAACGATGCACGTCTTAAATCAGAGGATGCCCTCAGAAGCGCATATATGGCAACTTTTCCAAAAGATGAGGAATCATATCAGTTGGCTGAAAAAATGGGCGTAGAGCCGAATTCCTGGGCAAATATAATGAAAAAGGCGAGAGGCAACCATACGACAATCCGTTCTTTTCTGTCAGAAAGTGGCATGGGAGACCGCTCTAAGGCCATATCGTTGCTTCAATCTCTGACAGAAAAGGATCTCAGCGATGTGACAATGGATGTATTGACCGATCATCTCCGTGCCACTGATTTCAACACAGGTGAACTATTCGCGCCTTACGTAATGTCGCCGCGTATCGACATGGAGGAGCTGACTCCTTACAGAAGTTTTTTCGAAAGTGTCATTCCGACCGAGGATGCAACAGGATACAGGACTAATCCGGAGAATTGGGTGAAATGGGTGGCCGATAACATTGCCACTGATCAGACATGGTATCCCCAACAGATTACGATGAGTCCTGAATCTGTATGGAAAAACCGGAACACTTCCACAAAATCAAGAGATTTGTTTTTTGTAGCCGGTGCCCGCTCATTCGGTATTCCGGCAAGAATTGATGCTGTGACAGGAAAAACCCAATGGGCTGACAAGTCAGGGAATTGGATAGATGCAATATTTTCAGCAGATACCCCGGTTTCAACAGCAGGACAACAAGGCTTGATAAAAATAGATTATACTCAGACTGCGATAATACCTGACCCCAAATACTATTCTAATTTCACTGTCTCAAAGATTTCCAATGGAGAACCGGTCTTGCTTAACTATCCTGATTTCATAGCTCTTTCCGAGACATTTGGGAAAGGGGAGTGGCTCGATTACGGTAATTATCTTGTTGTCACCGGGCAACGCATGGCAGATGGGGGAGTTCTTGCCAGAATGGAAACTGTGAAGCTCGATACAGATACAGTAAAATTACCATTAACAATAAGACATGATGACAATAAAGTTCAGGTGATCGGATCTTTTGACTCTGAAAGTAAATATCTACCTCAAAACTCTGAAGAAGAATCTTCCATTCTGTCAACTACCGGACGTGGATATTATGTACTGGCGCTTCTGAAAGCAAACCACGAACCATCCAATCATGTGATTCGCGACATAGCTCAAGCAAAGCAAGCTTTAGAAAACTGCGGCCGCCCAATTATATTCCTTTCTGAAGATTCGGATCGTAATGGTTATAATATCGACATGTTAGCTTTCCCAGATGTTCCGGAAGTTGTAAGCCTTGGATGTGACACCGGCAATACGATACGCGACTCCATAATGGAAGGTCTAAATATTTCATCTTCTGATCTTCCAATAATCATCATTGCCGACACCTTCAACCGTGTTGTATTTCTATCCCAAGGCTACACTATTGGAATTGGAGAGAAACTGTCATCGATCCTTCAAACAATAAAATAATAAAGAACAAATATTAAAAATTGAGGCGGAAGTCCGGTCATCCCGGGATCCGCCTCAATTTTTTACCTATGCCAAGTCTTCTTTTGAAAACTTAAAGTTTATTACCTAAAGACTTAAGACTTGTTCAATATAGATTTTCCTTTTTCAATCGCCTGCTTATTGACTTCAATAAGATTGTGATGACGCTCGGGAAGCGACTTCTTAAGACCTTTGACCACGTTTTCCATAGGAATCTTATATTCCATAGCCTCAAGCAAAACTCCAAGCACAATCATATTGTAGGCCTTTGAATTTCCAAGTTCAAGAGCAGCGTCCATCGCCTCTACAGGATATATGTTGATATCCTTGCGGTCAGGATGCTTGTGAATACCGTTGGTGTCATAGATCAGAATACCACCTTGCTTCACCTTAGGTCCGAACTTGTCAAGACTCTGCTGGTTGAGGGCAATCACGATATCGTAGGTGTCAAGCACCGGTGAAGAAATTTTCTCATCGCTCAGAATCACGGTTACGTTGGCTGTGCCACCGCGTTGCTCCGGTCCGTATGAGGGCATCCACGTCACCTCCTTATTGTCCATAAGTCCGGAATAAGCGAGTATCTTTCCCATAGAGAGAACTCCCTGTCCTCCAAAACCGGCTGCTATAATCTCTGTTTTCATGTCTTCAGTCCTTATTCGTCTACGTTCTTCAATTCGCCAAGCGGATATTTATCAAACATATTCTGTGCCATCCACTCATTGGCCTTCTCAGGGCTCATCTTCCATCCGGAATTACAGGTCGAAACCACTTCTACAACACTTGTTCCTTTCTTCTCCATGGCATTCTTAAAAGCCTTCTTCAGGGCTGCCTTTGTCTTGCGGACATTGGCTGGAGTATGAACGCTTTGACGTGTTACATAGCACGTACCATCAAGTTCTTTCAGCAGATTGGTTATCTCAAGAGGATGCCCGTTTAGATCAACACGCCGTCCATAGGGCGATGTTGAGGTCTTTTGCCCAAGCAGTGTTGTGGGAGCCATCTGGCCACCAGTCATGCCATATATGGCATTATTGACGAATATCATCACTATATTTTCACCACGGTTGGCTGCATGAATGGTCTCTGCAGTACCAATAGCCGACATATCACCATCGCCCTGATAGGTGAATACAACGTTGTCAGGCCACAGACGGTTGACTGCGGTAGCTATTGCAGGAGCTCTGCCATGCGCGGCCTCAATCCAGTCGCAATCTATATAGTTGTAGGCAAACACTGCACATCCTACGGGTGAAACACCTACGGTGCGATCCACAATACCGAGCTCAGCTATTACTTCTGCCACCAATTTATGAATCACACCGTGGCTACAGCCCGGACAGTAGTGCATATTGACTTCATCAAGTAGTTCCGGGGCACTGTAAACTTTGTTTGCGGGGCGGATAATATCTTCTATGTCCATGTTTCTTATAGACTATTTAGGTTCAACTATCCTTTCCTTCAAGGCTGTGACTATCTCTGACGGACTTGGGATGATTCCTCCCATCCTGCCGAAATGCTTGACCGGCAATGAATCGTGGACTGAGAGACGAACATCCTCAATCATTTGACCGGCATTGATTTCAACCACCAAGATTCCTTTCTTTCCTTCAGCAGCCCTACGTATTGCCTCTGCCGGGAAAGGCCAAAGCGTAATAGGACGGATAAGTCCAACCTTAATACCTTCCTTTCTGGCCAGTTCCATGGCTTTAGTAGAGATGCGGGCAATCGATCCGAAAGATATGATCAAATAATCGGCATCTTCCGTATCAATTTCTTCCCAACGTGTCTCGTTGGCTTCTATATCCCGGTATTTAGCCTGAAGTTGTTCATTGATGATTTCCATTTTGGCAGATTCAAGTTCAAGCGAAGTCACAACGTTGCGTTTTCTACCGCCAACTCGACCGGTAGCTGCCCAAGGACATTGTTCGCGAATTTCTTCATCGGTACGGCGCGGACGTTGCTCAGGAAGTACGACTTTCTCCATCATCTGCCCAACCAATCCATCGGCAAGAATCATGGCAGGATTTCTATATTTAAAAGCAAGATCGAAACCAAGTCCAACAAAATCTGCCATTTCCTGAACTGAAGACGGTGCCAGAACTATCAAATGGTAATCACCATGACCTCCACCCTTTACAGCCTGGAAATAGTCGGCTTGCGAGGGTTGGATAGTGCCAAGTCCCGGACCTCCACGCATTACGTTGAGTATGAGTGCAGGAAGCGAAGATGCAGCAATAAATGAGATCCCCTCCTGCTTCAAGCTTACACCGGGAGAAGATGATGAAGTCATGACCGCCTTACCGGTAGCGGCCCCGCCATAAACCATATTGATGGCGGCAACTTCTGATTCTGCTTGCAGCACAACCATGCCGGTGGTCTCCCACGGCATCAGAGCCTCCAACGTTTCGAGCACTTCTGACTGAGGGGTGATTGGATAGCCGAAATACCCGTCGCACCCATATCGGATGGCAGCATGGGCAATCGCTTCGTTTCCCTTCATTAGTCTTATCTCTTCCATATTTTTAGTTTTCAGTTTTCAGTTAGTCTACACGGACCCTATACACTTCAATGCAGGCATCAGGGCATACGAGCGCACAGCTGCAACATCCGATACAAGACTCGGGATTTGACATATAGGCGAAATGATAACCGCGGTCGTTCACTTCATAAGGTTGAAGCGACAGAGTATCGGTCGGACAAGCGACCACACAGAGATTGCAGCCTTTACACCGCTCTTTGTTGACGGTAACTGCTCCTTGTATTTTTGCCATTGGTTTTGCAGTATATTATACTTTTTTACGTATGCAAGACAGCAAATGTTTTGACTTGCACTTACAAAGATAAGCAAAAAAAAGTTAACGGCTATACCAACGGCATAAGGTTTAACAATATTTAGTAATCAGCGCAATTTTAAAAATGTGTGCAATATAACACAAAAAAATATCTCATAGAATTGCAGAAACCTAAAGTATTCCACAAGTCTATGAGATCGGTTCAATATTTATATAGAGGCTATTCCTTGCGAAGAATCCTTGATAGAGTCTTGAGTCCTTTTGATGCAATCTCCGGTATGACTGTAAGATTGGGGATATCAGGTGTTGCAGCAGGCTTCGGATCAATATAGTAGATAGGAATCCCTTTCCTGACCGAATAAATCAGACCGGCAGCCGGATAGACTGCAAGGCTCGTACCGATGACACAGAATATATCAGCTTCATGAGCGAGCTCCATGGCCTTTTCAATATTAGGCACAGCTTCCTGAAAGAAAACAATATGAGGACGCATAAAATCTCCATTCTTACCCTTTGTGGCGGGAGTGGTTTCAAGATGATCAATATCGAGAGTCTCCACATAGTCGGGATTAGAGATGGAGCGTATCTTCATTAGTTCTCCATGAAGATGAAGCACATTCTTGGACCCCGCCCTTTCATGAAGATCATCCACATTCTGGGTTATGATATAGACATCATAGTCTTTCTCAAGGTCAACGAGTGCACGATGAGCCTCATTAGACTGAGCTTTCAGAAGTTCGCGACGTCGCTGATTATAGAACTCATGCACAAGAGCCGGATTCCTACGAAATCCGTCGGCTGAAGCCACATCCATGACAGGATAGTTTTCCCACAAGCCACCTGCATCACGGAATGTTTTAATTCCTGACTCGGCACTGATGCCGGCCCCGGAACTAATCACTAATTTTGGTTTATTCATACTTATAAGTCTTCAGTTGTCGGTCTTCATGCTTCAAGTGAGATTACTTTTCACGCATGAAAATCTGGATAGGAGTGCCGTTGAAATCCCATGCCGCACATATCTTATTTTCGAGGAAGCGACGATATGGCTCCTTCACCCATTGAGGCAGATTGCAGAAGAATACGAATGTCGGGATGATTGAATCCTTAAGCATTGTGACATATTTTATCTTTACAAACTTTCCTTTGTTGCTTGGAGGAGGAGTAATAGCAATTTCCTCAAGCATATAGGTGTTTAACTGCGATGTAGGAATCACTCTCCTTCTATTTTCGTATACCTTCACAGCTGTCTCAAGCACATTGTAGATACGCTGTTTGGTCAAGGCTGACGCGAAGATAATAGGGAAGTCTGTGAAAGGTGCAAACTTGCTGCGGATTGCTGTTTCAAGACGCTTCTGAGCTTCAAGGCTACGGTCTTCAGCTATATCCCACTTGTTGACACAAACCACAAGACCCTTACGGTTCTTCTGAATCAGAGAGAAGATGTTGGCATCCTGTCCCTCTATACCACGCGTGGCATCTATCATTAATATGCAGACATCGGAAGCTTCGATAGCCCTGATGGAACGTATAACTGAATAATATTCTATGTCTTCGTTCACCTTCTGTTTCTTCCTGATTCCGGCAGTGTCGACAAGATAGAAATCGAAGCCAAATTTATTATACCTGTGATAGATCGAATCTCGAGTGGTGCCCGCGATATCGGTCACTATATGACGTTCCTCTCCAATAAAGGCATTGATAAGGGAAGATTTTCCTGCATTTGGACGCCCTACGATCGCGAATTTCGCAATGTTTTCTTCTGTCTCATCCTTGTCCGGAGTATCCGGAAAGTCCTTTATTATTTCATCAAGAAGATCACCTGTTCCCGAGCCATTGGCAGATGAAACCTCGATAGGATCTCCGAGTCCCAAGGAATAAAATTCCGCTACATTATATTTTGAGTCGCTCTTGTCTTCCTTGTTTGCAACTACGATAACCGGTTTCTTGCTACGGCGCAGTATCGCCGCCACTTTGTCGTCAAGGTCGGTGACACCAACAGAACTATCCACTACAAAAAGGATAACGTCGGCCTCTTCAATGGCAATATGCACCTGCTTATTGATCTCTTCCTCAAAAATATCATCGGAATTGACAACCCAACCGCCTGTGTCGACTATTGAAAATTCCTGGCCGTCCCAGTCGACTTTACCATACTGCCGGTCGCGTGTTGTGCCGGAAGTATCATCTACGATGGCGGCTCTTGTCTGCGTCAAACGGTTGAAGAGCGTAGACTTTCCTACGTTCGGCCGCCCTACTATTGCTACTAACTTACTCATATACTTGTTAATTGAGAATTGAGAATTTGGATTTTTGAATTAAAGTCAGCCTTCATGTTTCTGGTTAACTGAAAATAATTCAAATTTCTCAATTCAAAATTTATACTTATTATTCAATATATCCGAATTGACGGAGCTTATTCTCACGATTTCTCCAGTCTTTTTCTACCTTCACAAAGAGCTCGAGATAAACTTTCTTGTCGAAGAATTTCTCAATATCCTGACGTGCAGCGATACCGATTTTCTTGATTTTCTCACCACCTTTGCCGATGATGATACCTTTCTGAGTATCTCGTTCTACATATATCACAGCCATGATATGAATTGAATTCTCTTTCTCCTCGAATTTCTCCACGAGCACTTCTGCTGAATAAGGAATTTCCTTGTCATAGTTAAGAAGAAGTTTCTCACGGATGATTTCAGTTACAAAGAAACGCATAGGCTTGTCGGTCAATGCATCCTTGCCAAAGAATGGAGGTGATGGAGGAAGAAGCTCCACAATGCGTGACTTCAGATTGTCGACGTTAAAATTCTCGGTTGCACTGATAGGGAATACTTCAGCTTTTGGCAAACGAGATTTCCAAGCCTCAATCAGTTTGTCAAGTTCCTCATTGTTCTTAAGTAGATCAACCTTGTTTATTACCAGAAGAACAGGTATTGTCTCTTTAGCAACGCGATCAAGAAAATCCTTGTTTTTCTCCGGGTCTTCAACAACGTCGGTGACATATAGAAGTATGTCAGCGTCGGTGAGGGCACCCTCGGAGAACTCCAGCATTGATTCCTGAAGCTTATATTTAGGTTTAAGCACACCCGGAGTGTCGCTGAATACGATCTGATATTCCGGGGTGTTGACAATACCCGTGATTCTGTGACGGGTGGTCTGTGCCTTTGAGGTTATAATCGAGATTCTTTCTCCTACGAGATCGTTCATAAGTGTGGATTTCCCAACGTTAGGATTACCCACTATGTTTACAAAGCCGGCGCGATGTTTACCGGTGTATACGGGTTCAGACTGTGTTGCGTTCTCAGTCTCGTTGATGTTTTTAATTTCTTCCATAATATTTATTGTGTTTTTCAATTATATATTTTTTCAATTAAAATTCTGTAAAAGAGAAGGGGAGCAGACTCCCAACCGATGGAAACACAAAGGTTTCGTCAGCCCCATAAAGGATAATCTCAATAGGCCCATACAAATGCTCATATTCAAGTAGAGCCTGCCGGCATGCGCCACATGGAGAAATCGGCATGCTCTGAAAAGGAGCCTTATTTTCATCTCCTTTTGGGAAATTGCCAACATTACGTGCAGCTATTGCAATCTTAGACATAGGCATTCCGGGATTTAAAGCAGATGCCTGATAGCATGCAGTGCGTTCAGCGCACATCCCTGACGGATAGGCAGCATTCTCCTGATTAGAACCGCATACCACCGAGCCATCTTTCATTCTGATTGCAGCCCCCACATTGAAATGGGAGTATGGGGAATAACTTTTGTAAGTCATATCCTTAGCTTTGGCGATCAACTCCCGGTCTTCAGCCGACAACTCATCGGGAGACACAGATTTGTATGTTATTTCTATCTTTTTCTCTTTCATTGCTTGAGTTTTTCAAGGTGCTTTAATAGATTAACAAATAAATCCCGATTCTGTGGAATAATAGATGAAAAAAAAATGGCAAGACACTAAAATAAATTGCATAAATCGCAAAAATATATTAACTTTGCAGAGAAAAAAGTGACAAATCACGGTTTGCCTCTGTAGTTCAACGGATAGAATAGAAGTTTCCTAAACTTTAGATAGGGGTTCGATTCCCCTCGGAGGTACGAATAAACAAGCACGCAGACGGAGACGAATTCCAGACTGTGTGCTTGTTGTTTTTCTGTATTTTAGAAATGGCAGAGTCGTTGTCAATGCAGTTTAAGGCGGTGTTTGAAGTTTGAATTGCGGGTGGAAGCCGGGGTGTTTCCTACGGCATATTCGAGCGCTTCCTTTTCACCTACAAGCACACATAGATCCGTGGCACGGCTTACTCCCGTATAAAGGAGATTGCGATACAACATTGGTTTATGAGCCATAGTTATGGGAAATATCATATTTTTGATTTCTGAACCCTGAAGTTTATGGACTGTAGTGGCATAAGAAAGAACCAATTCAGTGAGCTCACTCCGTTTATATTCCGATTTTCTGCCATCGCCGAATGTCACTTCCAATGTCTGCAATTCCGGATTGACTGCAGTTATAACACCGGTCTCGCCGTTATAGACCCCTCTTTCCCTTGAATTGGCGGTTTGCATGACCGGATCACCAAGTCGCATTATAGTAGCACCCCGTCTTATCGAGGGGCCATCGGGATTAAGACGTTCCTGCAAATCAATATTTAGCTGACGTGCACCAAGGGGTCCAATCTGCTGCGGGGAAACAACTTGAATATCTGCCGGTGATATCCCTCTCTTTTTAGGTAATTCCTCTGTCATCAAAGACACAATGCGGTCGTGGATTGCCTTTACGCCATTCTCTTCAAAAATCATGAAATCACGTTCAGCATCAGAATCCGGGATTATCCCCGCATTTATTGATCGCGCCCCGGAAGCTATCATGCTCCCTTCTTTCTGCCGGAAATTTTCTTCAAGATGAACCACCGGTACAGTTCCAGACTTGATTAAATCATTCAGTACATCACCCGCTCCGATTGCGGGCAATTGATCAGCATCTCCAACAAGTATCACTTTCGTTCCATGTCGCACAGCATCGAGCAAATGGTTAAAGAGCACCTGCTCCATCATCGACCCTTCGTCGATAATCAGTACGTCAGTATCTATGAGCCGTTTGTTGTAACCTTCTCCTTCCCGATATCCAAGCAGACGATGAATAGTGCTTGCCTCCCTGCCTGTAAGGACAGACATACGTTTTGCAGCGCGTCCAGTTGGCGCGCAAAGCGTAACCTTCTTTCCATCTTTTTCAAGAGTCTCTATGACCCCCTTCAAGACAGTGGTCTTTCCTGACCCGGGACCACCAGTAAGCACCATAACCGGAGAAGCAAGCGCGACACGTATGGCGTCGATTTGCGCAGGCGAGTATTGTAAGCCTGATATTGAAGAGTGGGGAATATCCTCGTCCGAAACAGCAGAAACGCTTTCTGAGGCGAGCGATAATAGTTTCTCCGCTCCTTCTTTCTCTGCCTTATAGAAGACCGGCAGATATAGTCCTCCCCGGCTTTGTACAAGCCTGCCATCAGCCACTATATTAGTAATTACACTTGCTATTTTATCGGGATCGACATGAGCCAAAGCAGCAGCATGAGCAACCGCTTCATCCGGAGTGGCAAAAAGACTTCCCTCCTCTGCAAAATGCTTCACTGAAGTCACTAAGGCCCCTTTCAACCTTCTACTGTCATCCTCAGCTATACCAAGAGCCTTCCCAATTTTATCTGCAGTGAAAAATGATAGTTGCCATACATCCTCTACCATTGAATAAGGATCGGTCACTACGACTTCTTGAGCCCTCCTACGATATTTACCGAAAATTCTGCCTATATACATGTCGCTTACACCACAAGAGTAAAGGAAAGCCACAAGGGCCATCGGCTGGCTCATTGATTTCAAACTATCGGAGGCTGCGTGGACACGTAATTTTCCTAAACCCGGAATCGCCTCAATTTTTTCGGGCTGATCACGCAAAATGCAAAGAGCATCAGTGCCAAACCTTTCGACAATACGCCGGGCATACACAGGACCTATACCTTCCACCCAATGGCCGGAAAGGAATTTTTCAACCCCATCAGCAGTAATTGGGAAAATATTATCTTTTTGTGTGTTTTCCATACTTCCAAAACATCCCATGATGCCATAAGTTCATCGATCTATAAGTGGGAAAGTCTAATGGTAGGTTGGAATTTGGTCCGGATGGAATGTTATGGATTGTGAAGTAGGGGAGGTGGCAATAAAATAGCCGAGGCAACGAGGTCCGGAGAACATGGCCGGTCCGCTGCTGTCATTTTGCAGTGCTTCGAGATAATTGTGCATTTCTCGGGAAATACGGCAAATAGAGAAAGTCATCACATCTCCATCGAAAAGCACTTCATCGTCATCTTCCTCATCGGTGTCCCTACGTGAAGTCATGGTAAAGAATGTGCCGACACCATCTACTGCACTTCTGTCGTCGGCCTCCTGCCATAAATAAATTTCTCCGTTGCGATACAACTTTATCCAATAGCAGTCGCCATTTTGCAATGGATCCTCTGTATACTGCGCCTGGAATACAGCCACCTGATCATAAGGCATGTTTATCCAGTTGAATTCAAGACTTAGGATTTCCGTAGCTGGATACATGACTGTCTCCGCTTCATAGACTTCACCTTTTCTTGCCACAGTCAGCTTGTAGATATGACCAATTATTCCGGGAGTCGGATTTACGAAATATCCTTCATTGTCGGAGGATAGTGAGTAAGAGACTCCCGATGTAAGGTCGGTAAGGGAGACATCGGCATCTGTGAGCAGAGTGCGGTCCATTGGCTCGTCCATAGGAGTGGTAAGCTTCAAGGCAACCTTGATGCCATCCGGAGTGAGTTCGGCCTCTATTACAGTAAGTGGATCAATTTCGTGATATTTGAGGTCAAGATCTTTTTCACACGATGCCAAAAGCAAAACCAAAATGCATAATGCAGCTGATTTAATGCATAATGCCCAGTGCATAATGCCTAATTTTATTATCTTGGAAATCTTATGTTTCTTATAAATCATATATATTTCTACATTAAAACTTAAGAGTATAGGAAGCGGAGGGAACCAGTCCGTACATGGCCTGCTGCACAGCCTGGGTGCCGGATGGTTTCGTGGGGTCATCCTTAAAATAGATCACATAGGGATTGTAGCGGCAATATGTGTTGTAGATGCCGAAAGCCCATTCGTATGTGAATTTCTTGCCCACATGGGTGTAGGTTGCCGAAAGGTCAAGACGATGGATAGGCGGAGTCTTGTAGGTGTTGCGACCTGAATAATAATAGCACGTTTCTCCTGCAATTTCATATTTCACGTCGGGAGCAGTGAGCGGTTGACCGGACAGGAAAATCCAAGAACCGGAAAAACTCCATCTGTCAGTGAGCCGATAGATTGCTGTGATTGCGAAGTCATTCCTTCTGTCGTTTGAAGCATTATACCATCTGCCCTCGTTGATTCCCGGTATTTTTGTCTCTGTTTTAGATAGAGTGTATGCTATCCAACCGGTCAGTCTTCCAGTGTTCTTACGGATCATGAACTCGGCGCCATAGCTTCTCCCTTTCCCTCCAAGTATTATGCTTTCAAGAGCAATATCGGAAAAAGAGGACCGACCATCCTTGTAGTCATACACATTTTGCATGTCGCGGAAGTATGTCTCAACCGACCAGTCGAATGCTCCTGTTTCAGTCATTCCAGTGTAGCCTACAGCGTATTGTACCGCTTGTTCCGGCTTTACATCAGCAGAAGTCAGCGCATAACGGTCGAAGGGGAAGGAAGTTGTCGTGGTGCGTATGGCATGGAGATCCTGTGAGGATGTGCCAATGCCTGCCTTGATATTATGCTGTCCGGTTATATTATATTTTATATTTATTCTTGGTTGTACATCAACATAAGTCTTGTCGTCAAATTGATTAGGCACATTATAAGAGGATAGGAATTCATGGAAACGGCTTTGCGACAAAACTGACGACACATTTAGTCTGACACCGGCAGTCAGGTCCACCTTGTCGGAAAATGAACCTGAATACTCAATCCAGGCAGAGTTTTGCCATAATGAACGGATCTCCCTCTCCTTTGCTTCATTCAGTAGCCATTCTGCAGATTTCACCCTAAGCAATTCGGAACGGAGTCCAAATTCCATGGTATGTTTTTCAGATAATTGCCAACGAATCTTCTCATTGAGTGAATAGTTGTGTATATAGGTCCACATTGCCTGATTGAGATCCATGATATCCATTTCCATCTTTGGATCGAAATGGGTCAATGAAGCGGTGGTTGTAAATGTCAGATTACCACTTTTACGGGCAACCCAGTTGAGCGAAGCTCCGAGATTTCCCCAATATAGTCCCATCAAGTGGCTGATTGCCATATTGTCGTGGCCAACGAAGAAAGAGGCGTCTATGATATGGTCGGAAGAAGGAGTATATCGCATTTTTGCAGTGATGTCATAGAAATTCATCACTGTGCTTCTGTATTTTGGGACCATCTTCAGAAATGCATCCACATAGGAGCGGCGCCCGGTGACGGCAAAAGACAATTTATCCTTGACTATCGGTCCTTCCACCTTCACTTTTGCAGCGAGTATACCGATAGTGGCAGAGGCATGATAGCTTTCCATGTCGCCCGGCATAAGAGAGGTTTCGAGAACAGAGGAGGTGGCATCACCATACATAGCGGGAATCGGACCCTTGAAAATAGTGGCGCTTCCAAGAGCATCGTCGTTGAATGTTGAGAATATACCCATCACATGTGATGGATTATAAAGCGATATACAGTCAAGTAACACGAGATTCTGGTAGGCATTGCCTCCTCTAACCTCAAAACCGCCGCCTCCGTCTCCTTCACTTCTGACCCCCGGAAGAAGCGTTATAGCCTTAATAATATCTTTTTCGCCACCGAAAGCAGGCAGATGCGCAAGGGTTGCAAGTTCAAGCCGCTCGGCACCGATACGTTTGTTTTCGATACGTTGTCGTGCTGAATTACCGGTCACAGTCACTTCATTGAGCACCTTGTTTGAGATTGAATCCTTTGAGATTTCATCAGCAAAAGAAACGGCAGCCGATAAAAGACAAACTGCTGATAATATAATCTTTGTTACCATGATTTTAACAGCGTCACTCATAAGTTTAGCAAATCAAATATTTCATCATTCCCAGAAACGTGGGCATAAAGGAAGTAGATGCTCTCAATTGGTAGCTATTATTTTTTTGTGCGACATGCAATTATTACTTTTCCGTGTTTAAGACCCCGTCTCATAAAGATTTTAAGAGCCCCGGGGCGGTTTTGGGCGAGTGATTTTCGCGAGTTGAGGAAGGAATGATGCGGGCATCATGACTGA
>WFLX010255627.1_pt1 | contig 23235 bp, 20 predicted proteins | sample 4967041 | NCBI WGS metagenome assembly WFLX01 (sample SAMN12857096, study PRJNA449069) | gut metagenome | isolation source: stool from male and female vole | host: Microtus ochrogaster | place: USA:Florida | collected 2017
ACGTTTGCTTCTCGATTATCCCCAAGAAGGGCGTACAGTTTGTTCCCACCCGCTTCAAATTCTCGGCCGCTAAATTCGGCACCAATGGCGGCGCGGTCGACGTAGTCGCTATCCGCGACGGCGTTGAAACCTCAATCGCCAAGAACCTCAGCCCCAACCGTAACAATGCTGAAGAGGGCGCATCGAACTACGACCTCGATCTCTCAGCNGTTAACCCCGGCGGTCGTCTCGACCTCTATGTTCGTATCTACAGCCTTGCCAACAACAAGCAGCTCGGCGTAGGTGAAGTGACAGTTGAAGGTAACTATTACGGCACCCCCGTTACCGTGCCTGTATACACCATTTCGGCCGAAAGCTCAGATCCCGAGGCCGGCTCAGTGACCACCAACCCCCTCGGCGCATCATTTGACGAGGGCACCGAAATCACTGTCACCGCTTCTGAAAACTTCGGCTACCATTTCCAGAAATGGATCGACGCCGACGGCAAAGAGGTTTCTACCGCCAACCCCTATAAGTTTGAACTTAACGCCGACACTTCGCTCAAAGCCGTTTACACCAAGAACAACGTCTATGCAGTGAAAGTGGCTCTCGAAGGTGGCGCTAACGTCAACCAAGTTCAGTTTGCCCCCGAAGGCAACGTGGTTGACGGCATCCACTACTACGAAGAAGGTGACGAAATCACCCTTACCGCTATCAACAACCGTATCCTTACCTTCACCAACTGGGAAGACAACAGCACCGACGCCGCTCGCTCGGTTAAAGTGACCTCAGATCTCGACCTCACCGCTTCATTCTCTGCCGAGGATTACATCGTAGGTTGGGACTTCTACTTCGACGAACCCGGATCAGAGCGTCCCGCCGACTTCAAGGCCGACTCTGAAAACGCTGGTCTCCTCTCGCTTCACAATGCTGCCGGTCAGACTTCAGGCTGGCTCGCAGGCGGCGTGAACAAGGGCGGTCAGCGCGGCAAATACTGCGCACGTATCTGGAAAGNTATGAGCGTTGGCAACTACTTNGAGATTTNTTTCNNATCNGAANNCTANAGCAACCTCAACCNCTCAGCCTTCTGCGGCAACGACTTCATCAGCTNCGCGNAATANGANGTTGANTACTCAATCNACGGCGAGNACTACCANAAGTNCGGCGANNATATCCTTCCCAACCGCGGCTGGGTAGGCGGCGAAAACAAGCTCCCCGCCGAAGCCGACAACCNGAAGCGCGTATGGATCCGCTTCATGGCCGACAAGGAATATAAGAGCGCCGACACCGGCTCGGTATTCACCGGCTCAGGCTGGGATNNAGGCCANGCAGACAGCACCGACGGCTTCTCAATCGCCGAAGTGTTTGTCCTCGCCGACTCTGACAACTCTACCGATGAAGTAGCTCCCAAGCTTCTCGTCACTATCCCCGAAAACAACTCTGTAGGCGCATCGGCCAACGGTCAGGTAATCCTTACCTTCGACGAGCGCGTGGTACTTGCTAACGACAACGCTACCCTCAACGGCGAGCCTATCTCCGGACAGGTAACCGGCAAGACCGCTACCTTCAAGTATGCCGCTCTCGACTACAACAAGCAGTACACCTTCACCCTCCCCGCCGGATCAATCACCGACCGCAGCGGCAACGCCTTTGAAGGCACTACCATCACCTTCACCACTATGGAGCGCGTTCAGCCCGATGCCCGCCTCTTCGACGCTATCGTGGCTCAGGATGGCTCGGGTGACTACCGTACAGTTCAGGAAGCTATCGACGCAGCTCCCTCAGGCCGCGCCAAACCATGGCTTATCTTCATCAAAGAAGGCTACTACAAAGAGCACGTCGACGTGCCCTCAAGCAAACCTTTCCTCCACTTCATCGGTGAAGGCAGCGACAAAGTGCGTATCTGCGACAACCGCGTATCGGGTGGCGATGGTGCAGTCCATGTATCGATCGGCGCAACCGTTGTGGTTAACTCCAACGACTGCTACTTCGAAGGCATCTCTATGGAAAATGAGTATGGCCGCGACAACAACAGCGGTCCTCAGGCACTCGCCCTCAACACCGGCGGCGACCGCATCGCGTTCAACAAGGTCAAGATGATTTCTTACCAGGACACCTGGATCACCCCCGGCAACTCTAAGGCTCGTAACTATGTAACCAACTCGTTCATCGAGGGTGCTGTAGACTTCATCTACAACTCAGGCGACGTGTTCATCGAGAACTCGATCCTCAACATCGTTCGTACCTCAGGCGGCTACATCGTAGCTCCGAGCCACGATAGAGACGTTGAATGGGGCTACGTGTTCCTCAACAACAAGATCACCGCTCCCGGCGTTCCCTCTAAGACTTCTATATGGCTCGGCCGTCCTTGGCACAACTATCCCAAGACCGTGTTCATCAACACTATCGCCGAGGTTACCATCCCCGCTACCGGCTGGTATGAGACAATGGGTGGTCTGCCCGTTATCTGGGCCGAGTACAACACTGTTGACGGCAACGGCAACCCTGTTGACCTCTCGCAGCGTCGCGACACTTACTACAAGACTGATGAGAACGGCAACAAGGTTTACGGCAAGGCTAAGAACGTTCTTACCGCCGAAGAAGCCGCTCAGTACACTGTCAAGAACGTGATGTCGGGCACCGACAACTGGCAGCCTAACGTCATCGCAGAGGCTTGCGCCGCTCCTACCGTTAAGTACACTCAGGGCAACGACGGTATCGTATGGGAGGCTGTTCCCTACGCTATCTGCTACGTTATCCGTCAGGACGGCAAGGTGGTTGACTTCACTACCGACACCCGCTGGGCTACCGCAACCGCCCGCGCTAACGCTAAGTACACCGTACAGTCAGTAAGCGAATATGGCGCACTCAGCCCCGAGGCTGAAGTGTCGGGCGTAGACGGCATCGACGGCATTGAAGCTGACGCCGCTAACGGCGAGGCTGAATACTACAACCTCCAGGGTATACGTATCCAGTCGCCCGCTGCCGGTCAGGTCTACATCGTGGTTCGCGGTGGTAAGGTTTCTAAAGAACTCTATCGCTAATCTCCTTGATTCATAAATCAGTCGGAGGTGTTCCCGCAGGGGGAATCACCTCCGACTTTTTTTATGGGACAGGCTTTATGGCCGGTCGTCGCGGTAGCGCGTCGGCCGGTCATTTCAATATGCCCGACGTCACGCCCGACTGCTGCGAGGCTTCGTTGCCGCGCTCCACTTTCTTGCCGAATCCGAAAGTGTAGGTGGCCGTAAGTCTAACCGAAGCGTGGTCGTTGATCGAGGTGGTCTGCTCGGTTTTGTCGTAATATCGGCTGCGGATCACTTTTTTGTCGCTCTGCCAGTTCCATCTGCCGAAGTTGAAAATGAAGAGCTGAACGTTCCACGACGCGTTTCCCCAGCCCGCTTTGAGCATATAATAGGTCTTAGTCGTCATCCATGCGTCGCTTTTAGCGCCTAAAGGTATGCGCTGAGGAGCGTAATAGATGCCGGAGAAAGAGAAATTGCCGATATAATAGTTGGCTTGAAACGCGTAGACGAAGTTGGTGAAGTCGTGATTGAACGGAGCTCCGTTGTGAACGCTTACGGCATTGAGCTGCGCGGTGAGTTGCAGTTTCCTTTCAAGCAGCCTTGCGGTAGCGTAGATGCCGTAGTCCGATTTGGAGTATGCCCCGCCGGGTTGCTCGATTTCGCGCAGAATACCGGTTGAGGTAGGCTTGTAGTTATAGACATACCTGTTGTCGACAATCCATGTCGAGGCAAAGACCGAGAAGTTGAATTTGTTGTTGGGAATATACGTGTAATTCATGCTCGCGTCGTAGCTGCGGTATGACAGGAGATTGGGATTGCCGGTATAGCTCATCAGCGGATTGCTCTGAATGACGGCTGCCGACCGATCGCTCGCCGCCGGGGCGAGGGTAGAGTGGTGAAACTCGGCTATCGCCGAATGGCGTTCGTCGGGAGAATATTGGAGTGAGAAATCTATCCAGGGCGTTAACGTATTCTTCTTAAAGTCGACATACTCCTGGCGGTCCCAGTTCAGGCCTACATCGAGCGATCCGTAGAAGTTGCCTTTCGAGAGGCTGTATTGCGCGTCGGGACCCAGCCGGTAAGCCGAGCCGTAGTCGCTTCGGTTGGCTGTCCCCGCATAGTTGGTGTTGTTTTTGTTGATGACGCCATGGAGCGATGTGTTGAGGTTACCCCAGTCTCCGAAGGAGTGGCTGAAAGTGAGCTCGGCGTCGGTGCGGTGGGTATTGTCGGTCGCGGCATTGAAATATGGGTCGCTCCCGCTCTCGGCATACAGGCTCGAAGTGTTGGTATGGGAATAGGCGTAACTCGGCGAAAAGGTTATGGAGTTGTTGTCATCGAGGATGAAATTCCATAGCCCTGAGTAGGATATTGAATTAACCCTCGACGCATCCCGCTGCCCGAAGTCGGTAGGCGAGGCAAGCGCAGGCTCGTAATAGATGCGGCCCGAGGCGTTGTCGGTGTGCGTGTTGTCGAAATTCGCGCCTATCGTGTTCTGGATAGTGATTTTATCGGTGGCATACAGCGCCTTGAAGGTGGGCCAATAAGTGCGTCGTCGCTTCGATCCGTCGTCTTGAATCGAGCGGCGGGTGAAAGAGTTGACCGTGCCGTCGGGCTGCGGCAACCGGAATGTCTCGTTGATGTCGGAGCCGCAATGATTCTGATTGATGTAGAACGCGCCGGCCGCTATGTCAAATGTCATTCGCTTATATTGCAATTTGCTGTAAAGACTAAGTTGGCCGGCATTGGTGGATATTTCCCAGCCGTAGCTTTTCACGTAGCCCCCGTATTCATATTGTTGCATCACGAAATTCACCACGCGGGCCTTCCCCTGGAAGCGGGGGTCGGAAGGAAAAACGTAATATTCCACCTTTTTCACGTCCTGCATCCTCATTCCCTCCAGAGTCTCTTTAGATGCGGGCAGATAGTCGACGAATATGTCGACGCTCCTCCCGGCTAAATCCTTGATCTCGTCGTTGGCCGACAGCTGCAACTGCGGTATCGCCATGCGGTTGAGGAGGTCGGTGGCTGTCTGCGAGGCGTTTTTCTGCTTCGGGGTCGGAATGTAGGTCGACACGTCGGCGCCGAGCCTCTGGTTGCTGCTCTCTACGACCACTTCGTTTAGTTCTTTTGTCGCAATCGAGTCATTGTCAACTGTTTGCGCCGTTGTGATTGCTGCCGGGAAGGCGCATAGAATCCCTATTGTCAAACGTTTCATTGCTTGCCATTAGTTAAGAGCCTGTCCCATAAAATCTGTTAAAGCTGAGGCGGTCAGCCATTGAGCAGAGTTGTTGGTGTGATGAGGGAGTGCGCTTTAGAAGCCGTCGCTCGGTCACAATGCGACGGCATTGCTCCCTCCCGTCGCCTCCAAAATCCCTCCGAGATATGCGACCTCAGCGTTAACATATTTTATGGGACAGGCTTAAAATCCCGACCGCCCGAAGCTTCAAGCGGTCGAGATCCGGATGAAAAAACTGTATTTTTATTAAGTAAGTATCGAAAATTAGTTTATACCAATCTTCAGCTTGCTATTGCGATCTTTTATTTTGCTCACTAAGATTAATATCGAATCTTAATATAAACTGATTTACGATACTTACTTAGCTTATTTGCTGAGGTTTATCAGGCATTGGTTAAGAAGCTCGTTGAGCACCGACTCAGAGTATTTTTTGTCAGAAATCATCCCTTTGAGTATTTCGCGCAAGGAGTCTTTGTCGGTTGAGGTGACATCGGTATATTGGGCAATGTCGCGGGTCATGAGGTAGACTTTTGTGGCGAGCGCGATGCGGGTTTGGGTGTTGGCCGAGGTCATGTTTTGCAGATACGACATCACTGTGCCAAACCACGATTTAGTCTGCGGGGAGGTGATGTATATCGCTCCGTTTGACACGTCGATGTTAGAGAGGTCGCGAAGTCGGTCATATCGGTTTTGCTCCTCAAGCTGCTGTCGATGCATCAGCGTGGTGGCGTAGGTCACGACGAGTTTCCCGCGGATTTTACCATCCTCTTCGATATAGCTCAGTCCGTAAGCGTAGCGGTATATTCTGTTGGGGTCTTCCGATTTAGGAGCAAGGAAGGTGGCGTAAATATAATCATGGCCGGGGTTTGAGATTTTGATTCCCGCGCCGCTACCGTCGCCCACGGCCAGTGCGATCTGCGGGTCGGAGGGCGCGGCTTTGCCCCGGTTAAGGCTATATGCCAAGGCGCTGTCTTTGTCGAAGGCGGTGATAACGTTGTTTATGAGATTCATTTGTTTGGCCGGCAACTCGAAGCTGTAGACGTCGCTTTGCCCGGTCTTGGTCAGGGTCTCCGGATTTCTTTCGAGCGAATGGCTTTCGGTGATTTGCGCGTCTTTACATTTGATTATGGCATCGAAGGCCGACAGGATATTTTTTTGCGCCGTAGCAGCCATCGGAGCAATCACACACAGGAGGCTGACTAATCTTACTATTGATTTTCTCATAATGTTGGGTTATTGCATGGTTACTTTTTGTATCGTTGTCTCTAACAGGGGATCGTGCTCGCCGAAGAAATCAAACATTTGTTGGATTGCAGTGTATTCGTCCAATAGAATTTCGGCGTTTAGCATCGCTATGTCGTTATCGATCATGGCCTGTTGTATTCTGAGATATTCGTCGACGTCGATTTCGTCGGTGATGTTGGTCACGGGCGTTTCGTCGACGGCGCTAACCGGATGCTGTTTCTTTGGCATAACGGCTGATTTACTTCGCTTTGCGCGGTTGGANGCAAGCGGNTTGGCTGACGCCTTTATCTCCGGGGTGAGGATTACGCTATCAGGNTCGTCGCGGNTAGCGGATTCCTGAANCTGTTGATTCTCGGCGAGNAACTCGGCTGATTCAGGCGTCGCCNTATGATTGANTATTATCATGAATATGCTTGAAATCATAGCCGCGCCNATNAANATAGCNGCAACGNGNGNCAGNNTGNGCATGANCGATGGCTTGCGCGGGATGCGCTTTTTAAATCGCGACCATTCATCCTCGATATCTATCGTCGGCTTCCGCGCGTAAGCCCCGCTGACAGCCGCGGATACCGCCTGAATGTCGCTCAGCTCCGCGTCGGAGGCTATCATACGCAGCTCCTCGTCGGTCAACGCTGCGGGAGCGTCGATCATCTTAGCGATTATGATGTCTCTCTGTTCATCTGTCATGGTTTCTTAACTTTAAAGTGGCTTCTTAGTTTTTTAAGGGCCGCGACCACGTTTTTATTGACCGCGGCCACTGAGACTCCGAGGCTTTCGGCGGTCTCTTTGTAGCTCATTCCGGCCGAGTAGACCTTTTCAACGACCTGGCGCTCGCGGGTGGTCAACACGCGCTCGATTGCCGATATAACCTCTTCGTCGCGCCGGGGCGGCGGGGCGTCGTCGGGCGGCGGTTCAAGTGTCAGCCGCTGGCGTATCTTCTCGCGGGTGTCGAGCATGGAGAGCCGATTTAAACTTGCGTTGCGCACGGCCCGCATGATGAAACCCATTGGATTCGCTACGCTGATGTCCGATTCCCAGAGTCTGACGAATACCTCCTGCACTACGTCTCTCGCCTCATCCTCCTGGTGGAGCAGGCTCATCGCCAGGTTCATCGCCGGCGGGAAGCAACGCTTGTNGAGGGTTTCAAACTCGGTTTCGGAATACTGCATTTTTTCTGTGAGGNNGTTTATTTAATAGACAGCTGAGAAGNTGAAATCATTACCCCAAAGTAAACNAAAAAATGCGGNGAGGGCATAAAAAATTATCTGACATTTATCTGACAAATGCTGACTATGGTGTGAATCAGTCGGTTAGACGAAGCTCGTAAGATTCGCCTCGATATGCAGATAATCTNAATGTTAGTGTCGGCGAGAGCGATNTTCGTACNCCTCACGAGGGTGTATAACGACTCTTCGGCGTTGCTTTTATTGCCCCAGAGTGCGGCGCAAAGAGTGGCTTTGTCGACCCTCCGGTCGGGCGAGTCGATCAGCATCTGAGTGAATTGTCGCTGCATAGGAGTCAGTCGTAGGCTCTCGATTGACGGTAAGGTAACTGTTGCGGCTGCCGCGGCTGTTTCGCTATGTGCCTGTTCCTTGCGTCGCCATGCGTATATGCTTGCCATGGATAGGGCCGAGAGGATTAGCAATGCGCCGGGGAGTCGCTTGTCGGTGAGGGCTATGACCGATGCCACTGAGCAGTCGACGAAGCCTTGCAGGCGAATGGCATCCGCACCGACCGATTTTTCGGGTATGAGCATTATGGAGTCGGACGCGATCTTATAGCCATGAATATTTATCGCCACGCTCTTGTCGTCGGCCAGGGCGAGGGTGTAATAAGCCTCGCCGCGCAGCGCGTCGTTTCTGAATTTCGCTTCGGTAGCTTGATATAATATAGGCTTTCGGGTTGTTTGGCTCATGTGGCGAATTGCCGCGACAGTGTCTTTCCGGGTCCATAATTCGCTGTTCTCGTTGGCTAAGGCTATCATCGCGTCGTTAAGGTCATCCTTGATGTTTTGCTTGGCCCTCGAATATGATAAGCACCCCGATATCATCGAAGCGATCATCAGAGCCAAGGGGAGCAGCATACTGTAGCGTAGGGCGCGTGTCTCGTTGTTGTGTCGGGTGGAGGTAGATTCCATTGTCGGAGCTTAGGGTTGGATGCAAAGGTATAAAAAAAGCGCGTCATTATTCGCCGTTTTTAACCGTTATTATATTTAAAGGAGAAAAAAAGTAGGATATTTTGGCGTAGTTGACGGAAATATGCTTATATTTGCGGTGACACAAGAGGGGTGTCCGCCATAGAGTGACGGACTGAGATTATACCCTACGAACTTGAAGCGGTTAGTACCGCCGGAAGGATCTTGTTTACATTCCCGTTGTCGGGATGTGGGTTTATCCATTTTTATTCGGCCCCTCGAAGTGTTTGATTTTATTATAATCAAACTCTTTTTTTATTATGAAAGTCGAGATAAATCACAAAGAAGTAGAGGTGGCCGACGGATGCGATCGCTTGTCGGAGCTGCTTGTAGCCGAGGGTTTTACCGGCATCGGGCAGGCTGTAGCCGTAAACAACAAGGTTGTGCCTAAGGCCGATTGGGCGGCTTTTGAGCTCGCCGACGGAATGAAGATAACGATTATCAGAGCTGTCTGCGGGGGATGAGGGCGATGAGGAAAATAGCCATCACGTATCCCGAATTTTACGCCGGCGAGGCTGAGGCTGTGGTGAGAGTGCTCGACTCAGGCCAGTACTGGCGTCTGCACATCCGTAAGCCGGGTGCCGAGGCGGCTTCGCTGCGCTCGCTTATAGAAGCCATTCCGCGCGAGTATTATCCGCGGATTTCGCTTCACGACCGATTTGATCTGGCCGCTGAATACGGGTTGGGGGGTATTCATCTCAACAGCCGCTCCCCGCAGCCAGTAGAAGGGTGGAGCGGGCTGATAAGCCGCTCGATTCACAGTAGTGAAGAGATCGGCCAAGTGACTGAGGACTATGCCTTTCTCAGCCCTGTTTATCCCAGCATATCAAAACGCGGATACAAAGGAAATCTCAATCTCGCGGAGCTTAAACCGTTGCTCACCGACCGGATTTTCGCTCTCGGAGGCGTCACTCCAGATCGGTTGCCTGAACTCGCCGGCTGCGGCTTCGCGGGCGCGGCCATGCTCGGCAGCGTGTGGAGCAAGCCTGTCGACCTCGATGCATTCAAGCTTCAGTTCATCACTCATCCGTCGCCGCGCTGGAGTCTCGTCGACGAAGCGGAGTCGGTGCTTCGGGGGGGTGGACGGTGGATACAGCTGCGCCATAAAGACGCCGACATCCCGGAGCTGCTTGCCGAAGGCGCGGAGATTGCCAGAAGATGCCGCGAGCATGGGGCGACATTCATTGTCGACGACCACGTGGAGCTGGTCGACCGGCTCGGCGCCGACGGCGTGCATTTGGGTAAAAACGATATGCCTGTTGCTCAGGCCCGTAAACTGCTCGGCCCAGAAAAAATCATAGGAGCCACGGCCAATGAGTTTGCTGATATAGAGCGGGCATGGCTCGACGGGGCTGATTATATCGGGCTCGGGCCGTTCAGATTCACCACTACAAAAGCCCGCCTTAGCCCTATCCTCGGCTTGGAGGGGTATCGGCGTATCGTAGGGCAATGCCGCGAAGCCGGTATCACGCTGCCTATCGTCGCTATCGGCGGTATCACCGAGGCCGACCTGTCGGAGGTGATGTCCGCGGGGGTAAACGGCGTGGCAATCAGTTCCGCGATCTTGACCGCCCGGTCGCCCGAAGCCAAAACGCGGGAAATATTGAATTGCTTACAAATCTAATAACATATAGTTACGATGTCAAAACTCATAATCGGCGGCCGCGAGTTCAGCTCGCGACTCTTTGTCGGAACAGGTAAGTTCCGCAGCAACGAATTGATGGAAAAATCGATAATCGCTTCCGGCACGCAGATGGTGACCGTGGCGATGAAACGCATTGATATGGATAACCGCGACGACGATATGCTCCGCCATGTGGCCCTCGACGGCATACAACTGCTTCCCAACACTTCAGGCGTGCGCGACGCCGCTGAAGCCGTTCTCGCCGCGCAGCTCGCCCGCGAGGCGTTCGGCACGAACTTCATCAAACTCGAAATCCACCCCGACCCGAAGTATCTCCTTCCCGATCCTGTCGAGACCCTTAAAGCCACGGAGGAGCTGGCAAAGATGGGATTCGTGGTGTTGCCATACATCCAAGCCGACCCTGTGCTTTGCAAGCGGCTTGAGGAAACGGGCGCCGCGACAGTGATGCCGTTGGCGGCTCCGATAGGCTCAAACAAGGGGCTCGTCACCCGCGATCTGCTGAAGATTATTATCGAGCAGAGCCGTGTGCCTGTGGTGGTTGACGCGGGGCTTGGCGCACCCTCCCACGCCGCCGAGGCTATGGAGCTTGGCGCCGATGCGGTGCTTGTCAACACAGCCATCGCCGTTTCGGCCGATCCGGTACGCATGGCTAAGGCATTTGCCGACGCGACGGTAGCAGGGCGCGAGGCTTACGAGGCCGGACTCGGAGCGGTGTCGGATTACGCCGAAGCGTCGAGCCCGCTGACCTCGTTTCTCAATTGATTGACGTGTCTTTTACGAATCCCAACGGCTCATTTCTAATATATAAAGATGTTTTCCGACGAACTTAAAAAATATGACTGGGACGCTACCACAGCTGAGATTATGGCCAAAACAGCTGCCGACGTCGAGGCTGCCTTAGCTAAGGAACACCTCGCCGACAGCGATTTCATGGCCTTGATTTCGCCCGCGGCCTTACCCTACTTGGAGACGATGGCGCGCAAAAGCCGCCGACTCACCGAGCAGCGATTCGGCAAGACGATGTCGATGTTCATACCNATGTACATCACNAANTCGTGNACCAANTCNTGCGTGTACTGCGGCTTCAACTGCCANAANNNNTTCANCCGCGTNATNCTNACNATGGATCAGATANNNGCCGAGTGCGAGGCNATCAAGAAGNTNGGNCCGTTTGAGAATCTCCTTATCGTCACCGGCGAGAACCCCGCAAAAGCCGGTACCGACTATATCGAGCAGGCGCTGCGGGTGTGCCGACCCTATTTCGCGAATCTTACCATAGAGGTAATGCCCTTATCGACCGACGACTATCGCCGCCTGACCCACTCGGGCCTTAACGGCGTGATATGCTTTCAGGAGACCTACAACAGGGCTAATTATAAGAAGTATCACCCGGCGGGCATGAAGTCGAATTTCGAGTGGCGATGCGACGGCTTTGACCGCATGGGTCAGGCCGGAGTGCATAAAATCGGCATGGGGGTACTGATCGGACTGGAGGATTGGCGCACCGACGTAACCATGATGGCCCGCCACCTCAGCTACCTGCGCAAAAACTATTGGCGCACGAAGTATTCAGTCAATTTCCCACGTATGCGCCCCTCCGAGTCGGGATTTCAGCCCAATGTGGTGATGACCGACAAAGAGCTCGCACAGCTTACGTTCGCCTTCCGTATTTTTGACCCCGATGTCGATATTTCTTACTCCACCCGCGAAAACCATACTTTCCGCAACAATATGGCGACTCTCGGAGTGACCACAATGAGCGCGGGCTCTAAGGTCGACCCCGGCGGCTACGCCACGTTTACCGACTCGCTTGAGCAATTCGCTATCAGCGACGACTCGTCGCCCGCAAAGGTGATGGCCGACCTCCGCTCGCTTGGTCGCGAGCCTGTATGGAAAGACTGGGACCGCGTGTTTGATTAATCCCCCCATTAGCTATGCAACGATATGCCCGACAACTGCTGCTCCCCGAGATAGGCTCGGAGGGGCAGAAAAAACTCGANGAATCCTCAGNGCTCNTTATCGGTCTCGGNGGNTTNGGNTCGCCGGTGTCCTCATATCTCGCCGCCGCCGGAGTTGGGAGGCTGGGACTGCTCGACTGCGATATTGTCTCTGAAAGCAATCTCAACCGTCAGATTCTCTACTCAACCGCCGACATCGACCTTCCGAAAACCGAGTGCGCCCTTCGCCGCCTCTCTCAACTCAATCCCCATTGCCGCTTCGACACATATAATATGAAGTTTGACGCCGATTGCGCCGAAGATATTGTCGACGGCTACGACCTGATTGTCGATTGCACCGACAATTTCCCGGCGCGGATTGTGATTGACGAGGCTTGCGCGTCGACCGGGAAACGATGGGTGCACGGCGCGGTCGAAGGCTTTTCAGGCCATGTGACCGTTTTCAACGGCTCGGCCCGCAAACGCTACTCTGATCTCTTCCCCGACATAACCGCCGACAACTTCCCCCCTAAGAATCCGGGCATTTTAGGCTCGACTGCCGGGGCTATAGGGAGCATCATGAGTGCCGAGGCTGTGAAACTGCTCCTCGGCGTAGGGTCGCCGCTCGACGGTAGCCTTCTCCTTCTCGATCTCCTCTCCGCGACCACTCAAATAATTGATTTCTGACCACCCCTTTTTCTTATACACTCTGCAATGAACTGGAGCGAAAACGCATGGGATGCCGCCTCTAAGGTCTACGAGGCGATAAAGCGACTCCCCTTTCTCAAAGAATTAGCCGACGGCACCCTCCTGCCCGAGCGATTCCGTTTCTATATAAGCCAAGACAGCCAGTATCTCAACGCCTATTCCCGCGTGCTGGCCCACATCGCGTCGCGACTGCCCGANATGGCCGATGTCGACACCTTTCTCCGCTTCGCCGGCAACGGCGTGGCGGTGGAGAAGTCNCTTCANGCNGGNTTTAACCCCGACCTCTCCGCGGGCATGTCGAAGATATGCCTCNTCTACACCTCGGTTTTGAAGNCGTATGNCGAAGATGATGTCGCTGTCGAGGCCGCGGCTATTCTTCCATGCTTCTGGGTCTATCAGAGGGTAGGGGAGTATATGCTGTCAATCGCCAAAATCGACGGTAATCCCTACCGCGAATGGATCGCTACCTACGCAGACGAGTCGTTCCGCGAAAGCACGATCAAGGCAATCGGAGTGTGCGACCGTCTGGCCGAAAATGCTGGACCCGACGTGCGCCGCCGCATGACCGAAGCTTTCGTCACCTGCTCGCGGCTTGAATGGCATTTCTGGGATTCGGCCTATAAAATGGAGCTTTGGGATAGGGAGCTTAGCTGATAATTGCTAAATCTATAACGTGTAAAAACCAACCGAAACGATGAAAAAATACAACATAGCCCTTACTATAGCCGGAAGCGACCCTTCGGGGGGTGCCGGTATGCAGGCCGACCTGAAGACATTTTCGGCACTGGGCGTTTATGGCGCATCGGCTATCGTGGCCATTGTGGATGAAAACACCGCGGGAGTCTATGGCGTGCATCCTGTTCCCGCGCGGTTTGTGGCCGGGCAGATTCGCTCGGTAATTGACGACATTGGGGTCGATGCCGTGAAGATAGGCATGCTACACGATTCGGAGCTTATACGGGCTGTCCGCGACACCCTCGGCCGATACCCCGAGGTGCGCAATATAGTGCTCGATCCGGTGATGGTCGCCACCTCCGGCGACCCGCTCTTGCAGGCAGAGGCTATAGACACTCTCCGCAGCTGCCTTGTGCCATATTGCCGCGTGATTACCCCGAATCTCCCCGAAGCGTCACTGCTGTTGGGGCAGACGCTCGATCATCAGGACCAGCTTGAGGATGCGGCAATCGCGCTGTCGAAGGCGTCGGGCGATGTGTCGGTGATGTTAAAAGCCGGGCACTTAGAGTGCGATAGTCTCGTCGACATCTTCTATAACGCCGAAAACGGAAAAATCCGTCGCCTCGCTTCGCCCAGGATCTCTACTCCCAATACCCATGGCACCGGGTGCACGCTCTCGTCGGCCATTGCCGCGTATTTGGCCAAAGGCGCGTCGCTCGACCATGCAGTTGTCCACGCCAAAGAATATCTCTACGAAGCCATCCGCTCAGGCGCGGGTTACTCAATTGGCCACGGCCACGGACCCGTCAACCATTTCCACTCCCTCTGGTAATCCCTCTACCGCCTCCACTCGATATTTTTTAATTCGCAACCATGCTTTGGAATCTTTTGTAAACAGGAAGTGTTTGGCTGATTTCGGGCGGCGAGGAGGGGAGGAGTTGCGAATGTCGGGGAAATTGGTTAACTTAGCGGTCGCAAAACGTCAGCAGAGGCCCGTCGAGGGCTTTGTGGGCGGGATGTGTCGTTGCCGGCAGGCAATGACTTTTTAAAATAAAAAAGGCGTTTATCCGCGCTCATTCTTGACAATCGGGAATCTCGCAAATTTCTAATCGTAGTCAAGACTGTGGCAACGGTGGATGCTTTATGTAGGTATGTATATCATCGTGGCTGATGTGCCGAAGTGACAGGCGCATCGGTCGGTGTGTTCCATATTCTGCGTGAGGCCTCTGCAGTTGCTCGTTCGACTACGATAGGCAATGCGAGAGCCTCCGATTGTGGAACGGGCAGCCGATAAGGTTCTCACGCGCTTTGTTTTATATAGGTTATACGCGCCGTGCGGGGGCCCGCGGCAGGTAGTAAAATATACTTTATGATTATCACCGCTGTTGCGATGTTTCTGCTGATGATGTGCCTCGCGGCATAGTAAGGCCGATTAGTGTCCGTAATACGAAACTTTTCATTATCTTTGTTGTTGTGAAATTGACAACAAATAATCTTATTATGCGAATACCTTTAGCAATTACCTCGATATTGTGCGCTCTCGGCGGGATGGCGCAGCAACCTATCACCTCGATTGATGAACTTGCCGACCGCCTCGACGCAACTGCCCGCTACGATGCCTCGGCCACATATAGCGTGCTTCTCCCTTCGTCTCCCGACGAGATCCAATACGATATTAACCTCCAGTCGATCGCGTCGCCAACCGACACGCTCTCGCCCTGCGAATACCTTATCGAGTGGACGCTCCATGCCCCCTCGGGCCCTACCAGCGGCTTCTCGGCCTACGCCAATGCCTCTCATTTCCGATTCCGCAACGAGCGTCTTCAGGAATATCACTTCGACTGGGACTCGATCCCATTTCTCTCGCGCGACGGCGGGGTGCAGCGCAACGCGCAGTTCTGCGACCTGCTTCCGCAGCCGATAGCGAAGAAAATCAGGGAAATAGCCTCTTCGCCCAAGTATAAGTACACTTTCACTCAGGGCGTTAAGTCGGGAGGCCGCGACGCTGTGACTCTCGAAGCGGTGGAGTCATATAATGGATATACGGCGCGGGAGATTGACTATGTCTTTGACGCGATAACCGGCCTGCCCATTAAAATCGATATTGAGAGCAACCCCGGGGCAATCTCCGAGCAGACAATGGCGGTAAAATTTTATCCCCCGAAGGCACAAATCGTGGAGAGATTTGCCGAAGACGACCTCATCAACCGCTATCCCGAAGTGTTTGAGAAATACCGACAGAGCAACTTCCGAGCCGAGAATCTGCCCGGCACGTCGCTCACCTCGTTCTCGGCCCATACGCTCAACGGCCAGCGCTTCACCTACGACCGCGGGCAGTCGTTTCACAATCCTACGGTCATAGCCATGCTCGACCCCTCGGTAGCGACCGCGGCACAGACCATCGCTGATATTCGCCGCACGCTCGGTTTCCTGCCCATGACTGTCGACGCGATGTGGGTGTTCGTCACCAACAACGCCGAGCAGATAGAACCGCTTATCGGCCAGCAGCATCATGGAGAGACGACGATAATATCGGCCAAGGGGCTTGCGCGCGACTCAGGCATAACCATATATCCCACCATTCTTTTCGTTAACCGTGACGGCTCTATCGCGGATATTCAGCTCGGATACAACAATTCGCTCCCCGAAATTGTTATGCAAAAGACAGCACTCTTAAAGTAAACGAAAAAAATTATTATATATGGAAACTGTATATTTCAACGGAACCGCGTGCCACACCTACGGCACAATGCCCCGCGCCGGCGAAAAAGCGCCTTGTTTTTCACTCGTCAGCCCCGACCTTAAAGAGCTTCGCTGCGGCGACTACGAAGGTAAGAGAGTAGTGCTTAATATCTTCCCCAGCCTCGACACTCCCGTGTGCGCCATGTCGGTGCGTAAATTCAACGAAGCGGCCGCTTCGCTTCCCAACACCGACGTGCTCTGCGTGTCGATGGACCTTCCCTTTGCCGCCGGACGCTTCTGCTCTACCGAGAAAATCGAGAACGTGACCCCGGCTTCGGCCTTCCGCTCGCCGATGTTTGCCGAAAAATTCGGTCTGCTGCTTATCGACGGCCCTCTTGCCGGTCTGCTCGCGCGCGCCGTTATCGTCCTCGACGAGAACCGCAATATCATCTACTCGGAGCTTGTCGATGAGATCACCCACGAGCCCGACTACGACGCTGCTCTCTCGGTGCTCCGCAGTGAAAAATAATCGACGATATATAGATTTACTTGCCAAAACAAATGGGTCGCGCAAACGTTGCGCGACCCATCTGTTTTGTAATCCTTCGCTTTCGGTGGCTAACGGTCGCGTCGGCTTATGCGCACGCGTTTGCCCTTGAGACGCTCGGGAGCTACGCGCGCGATTACCTCGTCGGCCTTGTCGGCCGGCACGGCGGCGATTGCCCAATGGTCGTCGAGCGCGATCAGGCCGACTTCGTCTTTGGTCAGGCCGCCTTTCTGCATCAGGAATCCGGCAATGTCGCCCTTAGATATTTTCTCCTTCTTCCCGGCGTTGAAGTAAAGCGTGGCTGCGGTCGCGGAAATCGGGTCGGACGAAGGGGCGAGGTCGGTCAGCACGTCGTCAATCTCAGCGTTATCGAGTGTGATCTCCTCGTCGGGGCCGAGAATCACGTAGACGCGGCCGTCGGCTCCCTGGCGGGCGGTGCGTCCGTTGCGGTGAGTCCACGTCTCGGGCTGAGGGGGGATATGATAGTGGATTACCGACCCTACCTCGGGAATGTCGAGGCCGCGGGCGGCGAGGTCGGTGGAGATCAGTATGGGCGTAGTGCCGTTGGCGAGCATATCCACTGCCAGGCGTCGGTCTTGCTGCTCAAGGCCCCCATGGTAGATGCCAACGGGAAATCCCTCGGCGAGCATGGCTTTGTAGACCCTCTCCGCGCTCTCGCGGTGGTTGACAAACACTATTACCTTCTGATTGTCGAGCGAGCGGAGGAGCTGGGCGAGCGTGGGCAGTTTGTCTTTTTCGGGTGAATCCACCTCAAGAATCTCGGTCGACACTTTGGGGTGAACCACGTTGCCGGTGAAGTCAAACACGTTGAAGTCCTCCAGCTTGAAAAGCGGTCGCTGCGAGGGGTCGGCCGAGGCGAGGTCGAAGCGGGTGGCCGATGTGAGTATTCGCAGCGAAGGGCGGCGAATCCGGGCCACGATGCGGCGCATCTCGTCGTAGAAGCCGAGGTCGAGTGACTTATCGTATTCGTCGAGCACGATTGATTTCACGTTGGTGAGGTCGACCGTGCCCCTCTTGATGTGGTCAACGAGTCGGCCCGGTGTAGAGATAATTATGTCGGGGGCCACGGCGAGTGAATTCACCTCGTCGCGCATAGCGTGGCCGCCGTAAAACGCCAAAGTCTTAAGCCCGGTGGCAATCGGGCGAATCACGTCGGCGATTTGAATCACGAGCTCGCGCGACGGGGCGATCACCACCGCGCTGACGCCTCGGCCCGGAGCATCGGGGAGGTCGACGTTGCGGAGGGTGCGGATGGCGAACGCGAGCGTCTTGCCCGAGCCGGTCGGGGCGAGCAGGAGTATGTCGCGCTTCTCGGTGTCGGCCATGGCGAGCTGCATCGCGTTGAGCTGCGCGATGCCGGCGCGCTCCTTGATATTTTTAAGTATTTCTGACTTTTTCATAGATATATGTGTCGTGGATATGTTTCCGCGAAGTTAATAAAATATATAAAATGATAACAAATGGGTCGCGAGGATGTTTGCGCTTGTGTATTAGGCGGCTTTTGCCTAACTTTGCGGAAGTGAAAAATATGAAACGACAAGACTCTCCCGCATCGGCGCCCCTCCAATCGGTGCCATTCACGTATATGCTGCTGACGGTAGCGTTCAGCGTATGCCTCATAGTGTCTAATCTGGCTGAAATAAAGACCATAAGCTTAGGCTGGCTCACTATCACTGGGGGCGTGCTCGTATTCCCCGTATCGTATATCATCAACGACTGCGTGGCCGAAGTCTACGGTTTCAGGCTTGCCCGGACGATGATTTTCATCGGGTTCGCCGCCTCGCTCGGGGTCACGCTTGTGCTTCAGGCCGCCCTCGCATTGCCGGGGTCTGACGAATGGACCTCGCAAGAGGCTATGGAAGCGGTCTACGGTAGCGTGCCCCGCATCATGGCAGCGAGCTATGCCGCCTTTCTGGCCGGCTCGCTGGTCAATGCCTACACGATGCACCGCATGAAGGCCCGCTCCGAAGCCGTAGAGACTGTTAATGAAGGGCGCCTTCAGCGGCTGAGCAATTCCTTCTCGGCCAGAGCGATACTTTCAACCATTTTCGGCGAGGGGCTCGACTCGCTCATTTTCTTCCCGATAGCTTTTGCCGGAACGCTCTCATGGAGCATGATAGCGAGCCTTATACTGACTCAGACGCTTATCAAGACCCTCTACGAGATAATGATACTCCCGGTGACGGCGCGCATTGCCGGGAAACTCTCGGCCGCCAACTCCTCCCGCGCGATTCACTCCTAAACAACGTTATAACGATGTGGATATTCTTTGACCTCGACGACACATTATATGATTTTGAGGCGTCATCGCTCATCGGCCTGAGCTATATTTACAACAACTACGGCATAGGCAGGCACTTTAATAGCGAAGAGGAGTGGATCGACTGCTATCATCGTCATAACCGCGCCCTCTGGACTCTCTACAACGCCGGGCTTACCGACCAGGCCACTCTGCGTCACGACCGCTTCTACCTGCCTCTGACCGAAGGGGGCTTTCCTCCTGATCAGGCCGAGGAGTTGACCCGCGAGCTCGACACCGTCTATCTCGACCAGCTCGCCGCGACCGGGCTGCTGCTCCCCGGAGCGATCGAGACAATCGAGGAGCTGAAAGCGCGGGGCCACAAAATAGGCATCCTCTCCAACGGATTCTGCGGGGTGCAGGAGGGTAAACTCAAGTCATCGGGGCTCGACCGCCTTGTCGACTGCGTGGTGCTAAGCGACGAAATCGGCGTCAACAAGCCCGACCGCAGGATATTTGACTATGCGCTGAGCAAATCTGGAGCCGAAGCCGGCGCCGCCGTCATGATCGGCGACAACCCCGACACAGACATCGCGGGAGCCGAAGCCGCCGGGTGGAAGGCCCTGCTCTACGTCAGGCACCCCTCCGCTGCTCCCCCCGACCGGAGCATATCCTCGCTCAAAGAATTGACGCGCCACCCGCTTATACCCTAATTTATTGCGAATTATTAGAGCCTGTCCCATAAAATCTGTTAACGCTGAGGCGGTCAGCCATTGAGCAGAGTTGTTCGGGTGATGAGGGAGTGTACTTGATGTACACGACCGAAGAGCACGGACGAATATGCCTGGCCGAGGCGACGGTAATTTCCATCGCATGCAGAACTTAATATGTGAACATGTTGAAACGATACGGCTTGCGGCAGCTAAATATGCTTGAGCGGAATCATCAAGAAGGCCATCTTCGTCATCGCCGTAGCCGTGGTGAGCAGCTGCTCGTCGCTGCGGCTTAACCTGCGGAAACGATAGAGCCATGCGATGGTGCGCTCAACCACCCAGCGGCCCTCCAGGGAATGAATCCCGACGTGCCGTAATTCGATTTAACGCACTGTAAATCAATTAGCAAAACGCTCTTAGTGATTTCTGTCAATCGGCTTTTGCAGCCGTTGTCGGCCTTGATCGTCTTGATTGAGGGATGTCGTGCGGCGATGCAGCCAATCAAAACAATGATAGACGCTTTTCCACTTGCCGAAGGACGCCGGTAGCATTCGCCATTGGCTCCGGTCTTCAGGACATACATTATTCCTTCTAAATACCTAATGTTCAGCTTTATGTTCATTCTGGCGCAGAACGAGGAGAGCTAGCGCTTTTGTTTGGAGTTAAGTAGTGAGCAACGTTTCACATGTCATTAACGCGCTGAAGCAGCGAATATTACCTCTGGCTCGCATCTCTTGAGCNCTTTCGGAGCCGTCGCTCGGTCACAATGCGGCGGCATTGCTNCATCCCGACGCCTCCAAAATCACTCCAAGATATGCGNCCTCAGCCTTAACATATTTTATGTGACAGGCTCTTAAAAAAATAGGCCGAATTTTGCGCTCAATTAAAAAAAAAATACGATATTTGCAGTTGCAAATTTGAGAATTGCGCCCTAATTCGTGCAAATAGCGGAATAATCATCTAATATTTAATCATATACAGCAATGACTAAAGCAGACATCGTTAACGAAATCGCCAAAAGCACTGGCCTTGAAAAAGCCAATGTTCTTGAGACTATCGAGAAATTCATGGAAGTGGTTAAAGACTCCCTCGCTAACGGCGAAAACGTTTACCTCCGCGGTTTCGGCAGCTTTATAATCAAAGTTCGCTCTGAAAAGACCGCTCGTAATATCTCTAAAAACACTACCATCATCATCCCCGAGCACAAAATCCCCGCTTTCAAGCCCGCGAAAGTGTTCATGGAAGATGTTAAATAATAGAGCGATTCAATAATAAACAAGCCAAGTATCCCAAAATACGCGGCTGAATATATTAACCCAATTAATAATCACTGCAATGCCCAAGGGGAAAAAAAGAAAAGGCAACAAGATGACTACCCACAAGCGCAAAAAACGCCTCAGAAAAAATCGTCATAAGAAGAAATAATTGACGACGCTCAGCCGCGGATCGACCGCGGCCATTGCGGGAATTCATAGGACAAACTGCGACGAGGAGCATCCCCGCTTCAGATCGGGGTTTGTCTTTTTCCCTTTTTATAACCCTTATAATAATGAAAAGCGAACTAATCGTAGACGTACAACCCAAAGAGGTCTCAATCGCGCTGCTCGAAGACGGGCGACTGATGTCGCTCCAGAAAGAGTCGCGATCTCTGGCCTACGCCGTCGGCGACATATACCTGGCTAAGGTGAAGAAACTTATGCCGGGTCTTAACGCCGCATTTGTCAACGTAGGCTACGAAAAAGACGCTTTCCTTCATTATCTTGATCTTGGCCCCCACTTCACCTCCTACTCCACATTCCTGAAGGAGCTGCTATCCAACAAGAAAGCCATCCCTCAGATCTCAAAATTCAAGCTCAAACCCGACATCGACAAGCACGGCACTATCACCGACCAGCTTGAAGCAGGGCGCGAACTGCTCGTGCAGATCGTCAAAGAGCCTATCTCGACCAAAGGCCCCCGACTCACTACCGAAATCTCCTTCCCCGGCCGCTACATGGTGCTGATACCCTTCAGCGACAAAATCTCGATTTCACAGAAAATCAAGTCGACCGAAGAGAAACTGCGCCTGCGCCAGCTCATGGAGAGCATCAAGCCCAAGAACTTCGGGGTGATTATACGCACGTCGGCCGAAGGACGCCGCGTGGCTGAGCTCAACAACGAGCTTCAGACCCTGATAAAATGCTGGGAAGAGACGCTTGTCAAGGCTCAGACAGCCGAGCCCCCGGCCCTCGTCTTCGAGGAGGAGAGCCGTATCGTAGGCGTGCTCCGCGACATTTTCTCCCCCTCGTTTGAGCAAATCGTGGTAAACGACGCCGACACCTTCACCCAAATCCAGAAATACGTCAACCTCATTGCTCCCGAGCGCTCCGACATCGTCAAGATTTATGCCGACGACGTGCCTATCTTCGATAAATACTCTGTCACCAAGCAGATCAAGTCTTCGTTTGGCAAAACCGTCTCCTTCAAGTCGGGAGCTTACATCATCATCGAGCATACCGAGGCCCTTCACGTGATAGACGTTAACTCAGGCAACCGCACCAAGGCCGACAACGACCAGGAAGCCAACGCTCTGGAGGTCAATCTCAGGGCTGCCGACGAGATCGCCCGGCAGCTGCGTCTCCGCGACATGGGCGGCATCATCATCATCGACTTCATCGACATGAACAAGAGCGAGCATCGACAGCAGCTCTACGACCACATGCGCGAGGTGATGGGCAACGACCGCGCCCGCCACAACATCCTCCCGCTGAGCAAATTCGGGCTTATGCAGATAACGCGCCAGCGAGTGCGGCCCGTGCTCGACATCGCTGTGGCCGAGACTTGCCCCTCATGCTTCGGCAAAGGGGAGGTGCAGCCGTCGCTGTTGTTCACCGACACCCTTCGTCAGAAACTCGAATATCTTGTCAACACCCTCGGCCAGAAAAACTTCATCATGTATGTGCATCCATTTGTCGACGCGTACATCAAAAAAGGCCTGTTGTCGCTTTATTTCAAATGGAAGCGCGAGATCGGCGGCAAATTCAAGATAATGCCCGACCAGTCGCTCGCCTATCTGCAGTATAGGGTGATAGATAAAGACCGCAACGAGATCGACCTGAAGGACGAGAAAGACCTTGAATCATCATCATCCAAAACAAAGGCTAAAGCCAAAAACCGCGTCAACGCGGAGTAATCGACATTTTCAACCTTCACTCAATGGAGTGGATTTAACCGCAAGATCAAAATAAATCCAAAATTAAGGAAAGCGCCCAAGGCGAAATCCATCAACCCTCAAAACAGCGAGGCGCCCCGTCGACATCGGGCTGCGCCTCGCTGTAATTTTTGTATCGCTGATTGCGCGAAGCTCGCGGGGCGAGGCTGTTTTCAAATGGGTATAAAACGAAATCCGACG
>WFLX010080233.1_pt1 | contig 23228 bp, 20 predicted proteins | sample 4967041 | NCBI WGS metagenome assembly WFLX01 (sample SAMN12857096, study PRJNA449069) | gut metagenome | isolation source: stool from male and female vole | host: Microtus ochrogaster | place: USA:Florida | collected 2017
CTGCCTCTCACCGCAAATTGCCCAGGCTCATACACATAGTCCACCCGATTGAAGCCCAGTTCAAAGATGTCCTTCTCCAGCTTGCCGATGTCGAACCCATCGCCCACCTTTACCGTCAGCGTGCTCTCATCCAACTCTCGCTTTGAAACCACACGTTCCGCCAACGCATCGGGATAAGTGACCACCAGCAAGTTCCCAGCTTCAGCCACCCTCGTCAGCACTTCCGTCCTCAGAATCTCATTCCCCGCATCCTTTTGGTTATACTTAATCGCCCTCCTGTATGACGACGGGAAGAACAGCACCTGCACTCCATGCTCCTCAGAACCATCCGCATCCTCCTCCCCCATCATCTGCATCAGGTCGTGGTACATATACCCAGCATCATCCGCATCATTCATCACCACCAACAAGTTCGGGAAAGCCCCCCTCCCACTCTTCATGGCAGCCAACAACAACGCAGCCGACGAACCACTCAGTCCGTCAGCCCTCATCTCCTTTTCCTTGCCACCCTTAATGCGCTTGACAAGCTCCTTAGCTTCATCCGACGAAGCCAAGGCAGAAAGTACCTTACTTGTATCCAAAGATAGAAAAAAACTACTGATTATGCCACACTCATCGCCATCTGCGGTTCATACGCTCTTGCAAACATTTGCAAGAAGAATAGCGTGTCCTCAGACGGGCGCACCAACTTATTCTTCAGTTCCAAAATCCTTGATGTTTTCTTTTCAAATGGAGTAGAGTCATTCATAGGCAATCCGCTTTTACGTTCCCGTTCTATATTACCACAAACGAACCCAAACGGTGTTTATTATAAAAAGCACAACTTTTATTTTGTCTCTGTTCACTTTTGTTCCCTACTTTTCCGCCCCACTCAAAGCATAAGTTTNCNATTNNTTAAAGANTGAAATATGATNTATTCGGGGGGAAANCTTCNTNTTGACTTTTTNTATTTTTCATAATGAACTTGCAACAAATCTCTATCAGGCAAAAACTTTTCAGGAAGAAACATCTTCCGTTTGTTTATTGACTGGAAGTACCGACGTGAAGATTNCTCTTTTATGTTATCAATAAGAACGTCTGAAACCTCAATGGTGAAATCTGGCGTAATTGCAATATAATACTTATCATACGCCTGATGAAAAAAGGGGTTAAGGCAAACCCCATTGTGAGGATTTGTCCTATTCCTTGTATCGTCCTTCCAACCTGAAATATGGCATGCTTCAACAAGTTGAGGATTGGATATACCCGAAATACAACACATGCTATTGTATGAAGCTAACACTGTGGTACGGAAAAACGATTGATTGATTCTTTGTTTGACAATAACTGTTCTTTCTTTACCTTCTGGCAGATTGGTCATATCTATATTTACCATATTCTCAACACTACCATTGGAGTATTTAGCAATAAGGCACTCACTCTCATACACAAGTTTCTCAGGATCCCGATAAAATTCGTCCCATACCAATTGCTCTATTTTGGAACCATGAGACAAACCAACAATACCGTTCTCTTTTAGCAGGGGATCCAAACGACCAAGATTGCCTATTTTCATATTTAGAGCACTCGGACTCCTACTTATGATATTAGCATATTTCACTATCATAGGATGATTCTTATTGCTATCTTTGAACGGAATTTTGCAATATACATTGAAGGCAATAATTGTTTCTTCTCTTGTCCAATTTGCATTCATACAAACACCTGCGATTTCTTCGTCATGAATCCTATTTTGTGACAAAGTTACAAGTTTCCCATCAATAAATCAAAAGAAGGAGAGAAAACCATACGGAAAGGGTGGAGTTTCTTTGTTTTTGTCCTTCATCTCTCTTACCTTTGCAAGGAATAAACATTCCGTACAACTAATACCCATGAATTGATATGATGAATACAGCCTTTCAACTTGCTGATGTGCCGGGCAATTTCCCTTTGTGCCTGAATGGGCAGTGCCCCTTGGCAGAGAAGTGCCTGCACCACATCGTGCGGACGATGGTGCCTGCCGACAAACTGATTCTGCATGTGTTTAATCCCGATGCGGTGCCAGGCGGCGAGGAGTGCCAGTTCTTCCGCGAGCGGAAGCTGGACCGCTATGCCGTGGGGTTCACGGGCATGNAATCCGAGATGAAGCCACGCCAATATGCTGTTTTCAGCGAGCATTTGCAGGCGCACTGGGGGCGCAACCCGTACTATGAACGCAGAAGCGGAAAGCGATGGCTGTCGCCTGTGGAGCAGGAGGTCGTGCGTGAGGCGTTGCGGTGTGCAGATGTGGCTGAAGACTTGGAGTTTGACCGTTATGAGTTCCGCATCAACTGGACGGACTGAACCATCTGTACTCATGCCTTTGCTCGTCAGGAGTCCTGACGTTGCAGGACTGCAATCCTCCCACGGCAGGACAGCAGTCCTTCCGAAGGAGGACTACAATCCTTGTGAAGAAGGACAGAAACGAGGACTGATACGTCGGGGACAGCTGCTTGAAGGTCGGTTTTGTCACCTGAACCATAAAAAGCAGCAGATAGTGCTTGCAATACGGAACATTTCAGTAACTTTGCTTCCAAATTAAGAACATAGCGATATGATTGCTATACTGATATGCTACTTTCTCATCGTCAGCGTTATCACGTTCTTCGTCTATGGCATCGACAAGTTGAAAGCGAAAAAGTCGTGGAGACGCATCTCGGAATCCACACTGCTTTGGCTTGCCTTCATGGGCGGCAGCTTGGGCGCATGGGCTGGCATGAAGGTGTGGAGGCACAAGACGCTGCACAAAAAGTTCCGTTATGGCGTGCCCGCCTTTCTGATCCTGCACATCGGTCTGCTGGGGTTCTGTTGGTACACCACCCTGTCCGCATCGGAGCGCAGCGTCTCGAACGAACTGCTGCAAGAGAAGATAGACAGCCTGCTCAGCATGAACGAGGTGGAGGTGGGCGTAGCGGTGTGTCACGACGGGAAGATGGTGTGCCAAGCCAATGCAGACAAGGCGTTTCCGCTGATGAGCGTGTTCAAACTTCACCAGGCCATTGTGGTGCTCGACAGCATGAAGCGCGACTCGGTGTCGCTGGATTCGACCGTGCTTGTGACCAAAGAAATGCTTCGACCGAACACCTACAGCCCTTTGCGCGATGCCCATCCCGACGGCAACATCCGCCTCACGATTGAGGACTTGCTGCGCTATTCTCTGCTGCAAAGCGACAACAACGCTTGCGACATTCTTTTCTCCCTTTTCGGGGGCACTGCGCATGTACAATCCAAAATGCGGAAGTTGGGACTGAACCGCACACAGATACGCTGGACGGAAGACGAAATGCACATCGACGAGGCTCGCTCCACGGAGAATTTCAGCACGCCCGAAGATGCTGTCCGACTGGTGGAGGTTGCCTACAAGAACGAATGGCTCAAGGAAACGCTCACGCACTGCGTCACCGGGCAAAACCGCCTGCCAGCCCTGCTGCCCCGAGGAGGCGGCGTTCTCATCGGGCACAAAACTGGCACATGGGGCACCATGCCCGACGGCACGGTCAATGGCATCAACGACATTGGCTTTGTCATCCTCCCCGATGGTCGGCACTACTCCATCGCCGTGTTCTGCACCCGGTCAACCCTCTCGTTTGAAGACACCGAGTCCCTCATCGCTAAAATATCGCAGATGGTGTACGACTATATCAGCAACGGCAAAGCATAACGCTGCGTGTGTACGAAGCACACGGGCTTGCGTTCGGGGGGCTCCAAGACAACAAAGACGAATCAAGCTGTACATTTTATGACATATGATATATAAATCCTAACCAATTTGAAATGATGGAATTTAACAAATTATTCGATCTGTCAGGCAAAGTCGCAGTCGTCACGGGAGGCGGCGACGGAATCGGGAAAGCCGCGTGTGAGGTGCTTGCTGCCGCAGGGGCATCAGTAGTGGTGAGCAACCTCACGTTGGAGAAAGCCGAGAGCACAGTGGATGGCATCGTCAAGGCTGGAGGCAAGGCCGTGGCGGTGAAGTGTGATGTGATGAACAAGGAAGACTTGTCCAACCTCGTGTCTTTTGCGGTCAAGACCTACGGCACCATCAACATCTTGGTAAACAATGCCGGATTGGGTGGCGGAGGAAGGGAAAATCCTTTCGACATCGACCTCGACTATGTGGAGCGCATCTACACTATCAACGTTTTCGCGCCTTGGCAACTCAGCAAGCTGGCGGCTCCGTACATGAAGGAGTCTGGCTATGGGAGTATCATCAACATCACGTCCATGAGCAGCGTCAACAACAGCCCNNCCANGGCNATCTANGGNTCNNCNAAGGCNGCNCTCAACCACATGGCNTCNAANCTCGCNTTNGANTATGGTCCAATGGGCATCAGAGTGAACAATGTAGGACCTGGCGCAACCAAGACCCGTGCCCTCTCCACGGTGCTGACGCCTGAAATAGAGGCTAAGATGCTCGCCCACACGCCGATAAAGCGTCTTGGAGAAGCGGCAGACATTGCCGGGGCCGTCTTGTATTTCGCCTCTCCCGTGTCTGAGTGGGTGAGCGGACAGGTGCTGATGGTGAATGGCGGAGGCGTTCAGACGCTGGATTGAGCAACAGATGCGCCTTGCCTGTTGAGGCTGTTACTATTGGTAACAAGTCAACACATCTTTATATAGTGTTGGGACCAAATGGCTCTTTTGTTCGTCGGACAATACACTCAGGAGCCCCCAAAAGGACGAAAAAACACATTTATCGGATGAGCTACAAAAATTTCATCTGCCGATACTAAGATATTGTGATTTTTATCTACATTTGCAGCCAACAGAGAGTGTTCATTATTGTTTCAATCAAAAAACGTTTAGCAAAACTATGAAACAGAGACTATTTTTCCTGCTTGCATCGTTGATGATGCTCACACATGTGACAACTGCAGATGCCTGCACTGGCATTACCCTGCAAAGCCTTGATGGCAAAACCGTCGTAGCCCGCACCATCGAATGGGGCGGAAGCAGTTTGGAAAGCAGCTATGTGGTCGTACCACGGGGATATGTGCAGCAGTCATACATCAACGGAGAGAAAAACGGCATGCAGTTCACGGCTCGCTATGGCTATGTGGGCATGGCTGTGGAAATAGAAGAGTATGTCACAGAAGGACTCAACGAGGAAGGCTTGTCGGTCGGTCTGTTCTACTTCCCACGTTACGGCAAATACGAGGAATACGACCCTGCGAACAAGGCGACAACCATCGGTGACTTGCAGGTCGTATCATGGATATTAGGCAGTTTCAAGACTATAGATGAATTGCAAGAGGGTATCAAGCATGTACACATCGCCATGGCTGATCCTCGCGCCTCCACTGTCCATTGGCGCATAGCCGAGCCGACGGGACGACAGGTGGTGCTGGAAATCGTAGATGGCAAAGTGCATTTCTACGAGAACACGCTGGGCGTGCTCACCAACTCGCCTGGATTTGAATGGCATCTGGCTAACCTCAACAACTACATCAACTTGTATCCAGGCACCGAAGAGCCACGCGACTTCGGTGGTGTGCAGATGGCTTCGTTCGGTGCAAGCAGCAGCATGATTGGCTTGCCAGGCGATGTAACCCCTCCGTCACGCTTCATACGCGCTGCATTCTATCGGGTCACCGCGCCACAGAAGAACACAGCCACGGAAAGCGTGATGCAGTGTTTCCAAATTCTGAACAACTTCGACATCCCCGTAGGCATAGAATACCCCAAGGGCAAGATTCCGTCTGACATTCCAAGTGCCACACAATGGACCGTAGCCACCGACATGAGCGGTCGTAAGATTTATTACCGCACGATGTATAACAGTTCCATCCGCTGCTTTGACCTCAACACCATCAACTTCGCAAAAGTGAAGTACCAATCCGCGCCACTCGACAAGGTGAAAGCCCAGCCAGTGACAATGATGGAGGTAAAGTGAACTACAGCGGCGCAACAACCAACTGAACCGTTTTAACATCTTATTAAAATTCCAGATTCCCCCTGTTCGCATATAAAATAGGCAAACAGGGGGAATCTGCGTTCAAACTCATCCAAATACAAGCATAAAAAATCAATTCATTTGGTGGGATGGAAGAAAATGTGTATATTTGTGGCGAGATTTAGAAATTCAAAAAAATTATAGAACCTTTCGTTTGCCATTCAGGCAATTAACAAATCGGGGATGATGCAAGCTTATTGGGAAATGTTTCAAAGCATGGACGCTTGGATGCAAGTGTTTTGGGGATGCGCGGTCATTGGGTCGCTTATCTTCATCGTGCAAATGGTGCTGACGCTCATTGGCATGGATAGCAGCGACATGGAGGTTGACTTCGATGGTGCCGACACGATGGATTTGGGCGGCGGCATATCATTGTTCAGCATCAAGAACTTCGTCAACTTCATTGTAGGCTTTGGCTGGACAGGGGTCTGCTTGGGCAGTTCCATCACCAACAAGTGGCTGCTCACCTTTATTGCCACACTGGTAGGCGTAGCATTCGTGCTTATGTTCTTCTTCATCAAGAAGCAGACGAAGAAGCTGGAACACAATGGCGCGTTCGACATAACCGACTGCGTGGGCAAAACCGTCGATGTCTATCTCCGCATCCCTGCCGACCAAAGCGGCAAAGGCAAAGTGCAGGTGAGCCTCAATGGTTCTGTACATGAGTTTGATGCCATGACCGAAGGCGAGGTCCTTGCCAGCGGTCAAAAAGCCAAGGTGCTCAGTGTGGTAGATGGTTCGACCGTACTCGTTGCAAGTCACCATTAGCTCTACAAAGAGAGGTTCGCGATTCATTGAGACAAGCTGCATGGCTATCAACATTGAACAGGAATTAAATACATTGTATTATATTATTTGAAATATGGTTTATCTTATCGTTGTGGCAGTGGTCGTAGCCATCGTGCTATTAGTATCCATCATCAATCGTTACAGAAGATGTCCGTCGGACAAGATTCTGGTAGTTTATGGAACAACAGGGAATCGTGGCTCTGCCAAGTGTGTGCATGGCGGCGGTACCTTCGTTTGGCCTATCATTCAGGACTATGCCTATCTGAGCCTGACTCCCATCAGCATTGATGCTAACCTGACCAACGCCTTGTCGCGTCAGAACATCCGTGTGGACGTGCCTTGCCGTTTCACGGTGGGTATCTCTACCGACTCTGAGAGCATGACAGCCGCCGCCGAGCGTCTGTTGGGGCTCACTGCTGGTCAGATTCAGGAATTGGCACGCGACATCCTCTTCGGTCAATTGCGCCTCGTCATTGCCACCATGAGCATTGAGGAGCTGAACTCCGACCGCGACAAGTTCCTCGAAGCCATCTCCAGCAACGTTGAGGTGGAGCTGAAGAAAATTGGTCTGCGTCTCATCAACGTGAATGTGACCGACATCAACGATGAGAGTGGCTACATTGAGGCACTCGGTCAAGAAGCCGCAGCCAAGGCTATCAACGAAGCCAAAGTGCGTGTGGCAGAGCAAGAAAAGTTTGGTGAAATCGGTAAGGCAGAAGCCAACAGAGAGACCCGTATCCGCACAGCCGAAGCAAATGCACAGGCGGTGCAGGGTGAAAACGAGGCGAAAGTGCAGATAGCTAACTCTGATGCCGACCGCCGTGAGCGTGAGGCAGAAGCACAGCGCAAAGCCACTGCAGCAGAGAAGGTAGCAGTCGCCAAGGCACTCGAAGAGGCATATTCAGCCGAAGAGAAGGCAGAGGATGCCCGTGCCAACCGTGAACGCGCCACACAAAGCGCTAACGTGCTTGTCAGCCAAGAGATTGAGAAAAAGCGTAAGATTATCGAAGCAGAAGCTGAAGCTGAGAAGATTCGTGTGAACGCCAAGGGTGAAGCCGATGCCGCCTATGCCAAGATGGAAGCCGAAGCGCGCGGTCTCTTCGAGATTCTCTCACGTCAGGCACAAGGTTACGACAAGATGGTACAAGCAGCTGGTGGCGATGCCAACAAGGCATACATGCTCCTCTTGCTTGAGAAGGTANTNNNNGAAGCTGGTCAAGACACAGGTGGAGGCCATCAAGGGCATCAACATCGACCACGTTACCGTGTGGGATTCAGGCAACTCGACCGACGGAAAAGGCAGCACCGCTAACTTCCTTTCAGGACTGATGAAGAGCATTCCCCCACTCCACGAGCTCTTCGACCAAGCTGGTTTGGCCTTGCCCGAATACTTAGCCAAGAAAAAAGAAGAGGAAGAAACTCCAACGGTCGAGGAGGTTGCCGAAGTAGAAGAATAACAATAAACAATCGAACGTGAAAAAGTTACTCTACATTGTGCTTACGGCTTTCTCCGTAAGCATTTCCATGTTTACAACCACTGGATGCGACGAAGGCGAGACCTATGCTGATCAGAAGAAGAAGGAGCAGGCTGCCATTGAACGATTCCTGCTCGACAACGACTTTGTAGGTCCTATCAAAGCCATTAGCGAAGCACAGTTCTACCAGCAAGACACCATGACAGATGTCTCCAAGAACGAGTTTGTGCGTTTCAACAGCGATGGCATCTACATGCAAATTGTACGCAAGGGCAACGGTCCTTCCATCATTGAGCTTGCCAAAGAACGCAAAGACTCCACCGTCACCCGTCCGCTGCTGTGCAAGTTCCTCGAATACGACATCCGCGATGCAGACACCACTTATAGCAACATCTACCTGTCCAGCATCAACGACGAGATTCTCTGCACCTACAGCCATTTCAGCCGCAACTACACAGCCTCGTTCACTTCAGGCATCATGAAGAAATACTATGGCTCCACCGTGCCTACAGGATGGCTCAAGCCCCTCTCGTTCATCCGCCTCACCAAGGTGGCAGGTGAAGAAGCCAAGGTGCGCATCATCGTGCCCCACTCTTCTGGCACAGCCAACGCCTCGGGTCACGTCCTCCCCTTCTACTACGAGATTACCTATCAGATTCCACCAAACTACTAATCATAAAGCTTGAAGAATTGAAGTTGCCACACAACGCTACGCTTCAATTCTTCAAGCTTTTTCTTTTGCAACTCCAACAACACTATGAGCTTAATCAAATCCATTTCAGGCATCCGCGGCACCATTGGCGGACGTGCTGGCGAGGGCTTGAACCCTCTCGACATAGTAAAATTCACAAGTGCCTACGCCACACTGATTCGTCGCACCACCAAGATTGAAAGCAACAAGATTGTGGTCGGACGAGATGCACGCATCTCAGGCGAGATGGTGAAGAACATCGTGTGCGGCACCCTCATGGGCATGGGCTTCGACGTGGTGAACATCGGTCTTGCCTCCACACCAACCACCGAAATCGCTGTCATGATGGAAGGCGCGTGCGGAGGCATCATCATCACCGCCAGCCATAACCCCCGTCATTGGAACGCCCTCAAACTCCTCAACGAGAAAGGCGAGTTCCTCAATGCCGCCGAAGGTAACGAAGTGCTTCAGATTGCCGCAGCGGAAGACTTCGACTATGCAGATGTCGATGGTCTCGGCAAATACACCGAAGACAACTCCTACGACCAAAAGCACATCGACATGGTGCTGGGACTCGACCTCGTGGATGTGCCAGCCATCAAGAAGCAAGGCTTCAAGGTGGTCTTCGACAGCATCAACTCCGTAGGTGGCATCATCCTGCCCAAGCTCTTCAAGGCATTAGGCGTGGAAGACGCAACCCCTCTCTATGGCGAGCCAACAGGCGATTTCCAACACAACCCCGAGCCTTTGGAGAAGAACCTCTCCGACATCATGAGCCTCATGGCAAAGGGCGGCAAGGATGTCGGCTTTGTGGTTGACCCCGATGTCGATCGTCTCGCCTTCATCTGCGAAGACGGCACGATGTATGGCGAGGAGTACACACTGGTCACCGTGGCAGATTACATCCTCAAGCACACCCCTGGCAACACCGTGAGCAACCTCTCCTCCACCCGTGCCCTGCGCGACGTGACCCGCAAGTATGGTCAGCAGTACAACGCAGCCGCTGTGGGCGAGGTAAACGTGGTGACTAAGATGAAGGAGACCAACACCGTCATCGGAGGCGAAGGCAATGGCGGAGTCATCTATCCCGCAGCCCACTACGGCCGCGATGCCCTCGTCGGCATAGCCCTCTTCCTTAGCCACTTGGCACATGAACGCGAGGCACAACCCGACCTCACCGTCAGCCAGCTCCGTGCCACTTATCCCAACTATGCAATTGCCAAGAACCGCATTGACCTCGATGCCTCCACCGATGTGGATGCCATCCTCGCCAAGGTAAAAGCCATGTACACGGGGCAAACAGGCATCGAAGTGAACGACATCGACGGCGTGAAGATAGACTTCCCCGACAAGTGGGTTCACCTGCGCAAGTCCAACACCGAGCCTATCATCCGTGTCTATTCCNAGGCCGAGACGATGGAAGCCNCCGACGAGATTGGCAAGAAAATTATGGACGTGGTGTATTCCATGAAGTAAACAAACCCACTTTTCATCTCAACACAAAGAGCGTAGCAAGCAAGATCAAGCTGACAACTCGGCATGANNTGTCAGTTTTTTNATACCATATTNCTCCATTTCTCTGCCATACTGATGCTCCACTTNCAAAAAGTGGAGATNTTTTTGTAATATTGCAACGACAAAGCGTGTATATCTAAGTAGAAACAGCTGAAAAAGAAGGAATGAAAGAGACTACGGACATACGATGGCTGGCAGAAGCAGCGAGACACGGCGATGCACAAGCTTGCAAGGTGATTGTGGAGCAGTGCGGACGGCAGATGTTCTCGGTAGTGAGGCGTATGGTGGTCAATGTGATGGATGCCGAGGAGGTGACGCAGGACGCACTGATGCGCGGATTGCAGCAGATGGAGCAGTACGACCCTAACCGTGCCTCGCTTGCCACGTGGTTCTACCGCATTGCCTACCGCATGGCACTCAACCACTTGCGGAAGTCGGAAATGGGAACCCTCTCTTTCGACGATGAGGACAGCCATGTGGAGCAAGCAACCAACGAGCCTCAACTGCCTGACGACTTCGCACAGAAGTTGCAAGAGCGCATCCGCACGGAACGTGAGAAGCAACAAACGAACATTCGACCACGACGGTGGTGGAACGTGGCAGCGATTCTTGTGGGCGTTCTGCTGATGAGCGGAGTTGTCTTTGCCGTGGTGCAGTGGGCTGTGCCTGTGGCTCCCCAGGCTGGAGACATGGTGGGCAACGACAGCGTTGTGGTAAAGGAAACGAAATATAGCCGCCGAGGCTACAAAGACGCTTCGATGAACGACACCGAATGGTGCTGGAACGCCCGCCTCTCGCGCCCTTTCGCCAAAGGCAAGTTCCTCCTGATGCTCGATGGTTTCGACCTGCTCAACCAGCTCAGCAACATCACCCAAACCATCAACGCGCAGGGACGCACCGAGACGTGGACCAACACCCTACACCGCTATGTGCTCCTCCATGCAGTGTGGCGCATGAACCATCAACCAAAGAAAAGAAATTAACTGGTCGTAAGTTCGGAATAAAACGATGCTGTAAACAGCCCCAAAAGGGGAGTGAGTCAGACCCTATTTAGGGTGTGACTCACTCCCTTGGAAGGGTGTGACTCAGACCCCTCCAAGGGGATATTTTACAAGGAAAATCACATCTATACAGAAACGCCCTCGTGCAGTAATGCACAAGAGCGTTTTCTTTATTTATGACAATGAGAACTCTTAACGATGCGTCAATCTCCCCAACCCAGTGCGGAAGCTCCAAGCACGGCAGCGTTGGCGTTCATCAGACCACTGACCAGGAACTTTGCCTTGCCGCGGAAGATGGGCATGACGTGCTGGTTGTAGGCATCCACAATGGGACGCATGATGAGGTCGCCAGCCTTGCAAAGACCGCCAAAGAAAATGAAGGCTTCGGGAGAGGAGAAGGCGGTGAAGTCGGCACATGCCTCACCGAGCATCTTGCCCGTGAACTGGAAGATTTCGTTGGCAACCTCGTCACCTTTGCTTGCAGCGATGGCAACATCGAGAGACTCAATCTCATCGACAGGTTTGTCGCGGAGGAGCGATGGACGGTCGGTGTTGGCAAGGATTTCACGAGCAGTACGAGCCACTCCTGTGGCTGAGCAATAGGTCTCGAGACAGCCTGTGCGACCGCATCCGCAGGAACGACCTTCGGCACCACGCACCATCGTGACATGACCGAGTTCGCCTGCAAAGCCGTCGTGACCGTAGAGGAGCTGACCATTGACCACAATGCCTGAACCGACACCCGTGCCCAGCGTGATGACGATGAAGTTCTTCATGCCGCGTGCAGCTCCGTATGCCATTTCACCCATAGCTGCCGCATTGGCATCGTTGGTGAGACGAACNGGAAGCGGAGTCGAAGGATTGAGGAATGAGAGTTGGTCGGAGAACATCTGAGCGAGNGGCACCACGCAGTCGTGTGCCCACAACAGATTCGGTGCTATCTCGATGGCTCCACTATAGTAGTTGGCATTGGGAGCGCCTATGCCCATACCTGCTATCTGCCCGATGCCGCCTACCTGAGCGATAAGGGGCGTGAGACAAACCACACCTGCCTCGACAAAGGCTTCGGCAGTCTTGTAAGCTTGGGTTTTGATGGAGTCTTGTGCCACGATGTTGCCGCGTGCATCAACGATTCCGAAAACGGTNTTGGTGNCTCCGAGGTCAACACCTATCACATAAGGCTTGACCGTGTCAAGCTGAAGGTTCCGTGTATCCATTTCTTTGCTTTAGAGAGATTTGACGGCAAAGTTATGAAAAAGTTAAGAGTCTGGGGGCTGGAGTTGGGAGTTTTTTTGTACCTTTGCAAAATAATTCCCTATTTTTCCTATAAAGACTCAAAGATGAAAAAGGTTCTCCTTTTTATGTTCAGCTTTTTTTGCATGTTTGGGGCGCAAGCGCAACAACCTGCGTTTGATATTGACTTGTGGCCTAACGGGTTGCCTAACAGCAACGGCATTGACAAGACGCAACCGTATGACGACGCAAAACAGAACTTCAAGCCTTCCATCCGTGTGTTTCTGCCCGATGCCGCCAAGGCTACAGGACGGGCGGTGGTGTGCTGTCCTGGTGGCGGATATTCTCATTTGGCAACGGGGCACGAAGGCTATGACTGGGCACCGTTCTTCAACGAACGTGGCATTGCTTTCATCGTGCTGAAATACCGTATGCCACACGCCAACACGGACGTGCCCATCAGCGACACCAAAGAAGCACTAAGAGTGGTGAGGGGGAATGCCAAGGAATGGGGCATCGACCCCAAGAAGGTGGGCATCATGGGGTCATCGGCTGGCGGACATTTGGCTTCGACCATCGCCACCCACAGCGACGCACTCACTGTGCCTGCTTTCCAAATCCTGTTCTATCCTGTCATCACGTTCGATTACCGATATACACATCAGGGCAGTCGCCACGGCCTGATTGGCAAGCAAGCCACACAGGAGATGGTGAATCTCTACAGCAACGAGAAACAGGTGACGAGCCTAACGCCTCCTGCCATCATGCTGCTGAGCGACGACGACAAGGTGGTGCCTTCGCAGAATAGTGTGAACTACTATTTAGCTTTGAAACAACACGGCATCAAGGCAACCATGCACATATACCCCTCGGGCGGTCACGGCTGGGGATGCAGAGAGAACTTCAAGTATCACAAAGAGATGACGAGCGATTTGAGCGCTTGGCTGGAGACGATTCGGTNATNCATGAAGAATGAGTTNTACACNNCCCGAAGACGATNGTTGCTCATCTACACGGGTGGCACGATTGGCATGATTCGCAATCCCGAGACAGGATTGCTGGAGACTTTCAATTTCGACCACCTGCGAAAGCATGTGCCGGAAATCGGGGAGTTCAACTATGTCATCCACCACTATACGTTCGACCCACCTATCGACTCGTCGGACATGATGCCACAACAGTGGGCAAAACTGGTGAGAATCATCGACGACAATTATAGCAAGTATGATGGTTTCGTGATTCTTCACGGCACAGACACGATGGCTTACACCGCTTCGGCGCTCAGTTTCATNCTGGAAAATTTGAGCAAACCAGTGATTCTGANTGGTAGCCAATTACCCATCGGCGTGTTGCGGACAGACGGGAAGGAGAACCTGCTGACAGCCATAGAACTGGCTGCGGCACAGGACAAGGACGGAAATCCAATGGTGCCTGAGGTGTGTGTGTTCTTCGACCAGCACCTCTACCGAGGCAACCGATGCACGAAAAGCAGCTCGGAGCGCTTCGACGCATTCAGTTCATACAACTATCCCGCACTGGTCAAAACGGGCATCAACATAAACTACAATCCATCGGCCATCCGCAAGGTGACAGCCACCAAGCCGTTCACGCCTCACACCGAGGCTGACCCCAGCGTGGTGGCACTGACGCTCTTTCCTGGCATCACACCACAACTCATCAATCGAGTGATGCAGCTACCAGACATCAAAGGTGTTATCCTGCGCACGTTCGGCAGTGGCAATGCGCCAACACAGCAATGGCTGAAAGATGCTATTAGCAAGGCGACCGAGGCGGGCAAAGTGGTTGTGAACATCACGCAGTGCCAAAGTGGCGGAGTGACGATGGGACTATATGAGACAAGCCGCCAACTGATGGAGGCAGGTGTGGTGAGCGGTCACGACATGACGATTGAGGCGGCAATCACAAAACTAATGATACTCTTCGGCAGAGGGTTCCGTGCGTGTGAGGTGAGACAGCTGATGAACACGGACATTGCAGGAGAACTAACAAAATGATATGATGATACAAACAATACCTCAGATGCCTGATTTGAACTTTCAGGAATGGATGAAGGATGTGGGCGTGTTTGAGGAAATGATGAAAGGATTCCTGATTGGTGTGCTGGCTTCTGCACCAATGGGACCTGTGGGCATCCTGACGGTGCAACGCACCCTGAACAAAGGGCGTTGGGAAGGATTTGCCACGGGTGTGGGTGCAAGCGTGAGCGATATCTTGTATGCCATCATTACGGGTTATTTCATGTATCTGGTGGTGGACATCATCGAGGACCCTATCATTGCCTTATGGATTAAGGTGATTGGCTCAGTGTTGCTGTTCATCTTCGGTGTCTATACTTACAGGAGCATTCCGAAGCAAAAGGTGGTGGACAGAGTGGCTCCTGTGGAGACGAAGAACAAACTGACGGGCTTTGCCATCAGTGGCTTTGCCATTACGGTGTCGAACCCCTTGATTGTATTGCTGTTTGTGGCATTGTACGGTCAGTTCACGTTCATCTTGGCGGGCAACTGGATAGCACAGACCATGGGCTACATCTTCATCATGGTGGGGGCGCTGACGTGGTGGTATGTGCTGACGTGGCTGGTGGATAAGGTAAGAGCCAGATTCAGCAATCAGGTTATCTGGCGACTGAACCGCATTATCGGCATCATCGTCATGGCGGTAAGCGCCATCATGATTGTATATGCTTTGACGGGACACACGTTCCATTTCATCCCGTTTGGCAGTGACCCTGGATTTCAACTGTTTGAATAATATATAAAAAATGTATATAGCAGAGCAACTGAAGAAGAAAAGTGTGGCTGAATACTTGCTGTACATGTGGCAAGTGGAGGACACGTTGCGTGCCTACGGTTGGGACGTAGAGAAGATGGCGGAGGAGTACATTCCGCAATTCGGCTTGGACGCAGAGAAGAGCGAGGCATTGAAGGGCTGGTATGACAGCCTTATCCAGATGATGCGAGAGGAAGGGGTGACGGAGCATGGTCACCTGCAAATCAATAAGAACATCCTGATTCTGCTGAATGACCTGCATGCACAACTATTGAAGTCGAGCAAACATCCTTTCTACTCAGCAACCTACTACAAAGCGTTGCCGTTCATTGTGGAGTTGAGGGCGAAAAGCGCAGAAAGCCAAGAGAAGAACGAGATAGAGAACTGCTTCGACGCGCTGTATGGCACAATGCTGCTCAGGGCACAGAAGAAGGAAATCTCGGCAGAGACTGCCACCGCAATAAACAACATTGCGAAGTTTATCGGCATGCTGAGCGACTATTACCTGAAGGACAAAACGGGAGAAGTGGAATTTTAATGAAGAAACAGAATATAGGATATGAATATCTTGGTGACAGGATGCAACGGTCAGCTCGGCAATGAGATGCAGTTGCAAGCAAAGGAACATTTACANCACAANTATTTCTTCACGGNTGTNGTTATNNCGGAAGGNTCANAGGCNCAGAAGNTGGACATTNNTAANGAGCAGGANGTGGAGGCTTNCGTGGAGGAGAACGGNATTGACTGCATTGTGAACTGCGCTGCTTACACGGCAGTAGATAAGGCGGAAAGCAACGAAGAGCTTTGCAATCTGCTGAACAGCATCGCCCCTGGCTACTTGGCAAAGGCTGTCGGCAAACGCGGAGGAAGCATCGTGCAAATCAGCACCGACTATGTGTTTGACGGAACGAGTTACACACCTGTGACGGAAGAGTTACCGACATGTCCCAACTCTGTGTATGGACGCACAAAACTGGCTGGTGAGGAGAGCGTAAAGGCGAATTGCAGGGAGTACCTCATCATCCGTACAGCATGGCTCTACTCCACGTTCGGCAACAACTTCGTGAAGACGATGATTCGTATGGGCAAGGAGAAGGCTGAACTTGGTGTCATCTTCGACCAAGTGGGCACNCCTACCTATNCCTGTGACNTTGCCACCGCAATCTTCACAGCCATCAANCAAGGCANCGTACCAGGCATTTNCCACTTCTCCAACGAGGGTGCCATCTCGTGGTATGATTTCACCAAGGCTATACACCGCATTGCTGGCATCGACACCTGCCATGTGAAACCGCTGCATACCGCAGAGTACCCCGCTCCAGCACCTCGACCTCACTACTCGGTGCTGGACAAAACAAAAATCAAAGAAACATACGGCATTGAGATTCCTTATTGGGAGACTTCGCTGCAAGAGTGCATTGAGCAACTAACTGCAAGATAAAGAGTAACAACATTGTGACATGAACGAGATAGAAAGAAGAAGAACCTTTGCGATTATCTCGCACCCTGATGCTGGTAAGACAACACTGACAGAGAAGCTGCTGCTGTTTGGCGGTCAGATTCAAGTGGCTGGTGCGGTGAAGAGCAATAAGATAAAGAAGACTGCCACCAGCGACTGGATGGAGATTGAGAAACAGAGAGGTATCTCGGTGAGCACGTCTGTGATGGAGTTTGACTACTGCCCCACCAACTCGAGGGGAGATGGCAAGACGAATGTCAAGGAGGACGAGGTATATAAGGTGAACATCCTTGATACACCTGGTCACCAAGACTTCGCAGAGGACACTTTCCGAACCCTGACAGCTGTGGATTCGGCTATCATCGTGATAGACGGAGCAAAAGGCGTGGAGGCGCAGACGCGGAAACTGATGACCGTGTGCCGCATGAGGAAGACACCTGTCATCGTGTTTATCAACAAGATGGACCGCGAGGGCAAAGACCCCTTCGACCTGCTGGACGAGGTGGAAAGCGAGTTGCAAATCAAGGTGCGCCCCCTTTCTTGGCCTATCAACCAAGGCGCACGATTCAAGGGGGTATATAACATCTATGAAGAAAACCTCAACCTCTTCACTCCAAACAAGCAGATGGTGACGGAGAAGGTGAATGTAGATATCCATTCGAAGGAGCTGGATGAACGAGTAGGCGTAGAGGACGCCAAGAAACTTCGAGAGGATTTAGAGATGATTGACGGAGTATACGATGCTTTCGACGTGAACACGTATCTGGAGGCAGAAGTTGCACCAGTCTTCTTTGGTTCAGCATTGAACAACTTCGGCGTACAAGAGCTGCTTGACTGCTTTGTAGAGATTGCCCCAAAACCACGTCCAACGACTGCAGAGGAACGTATGGTGCAACCCGAAGAACCGAAGTTCACAGGCTTCATCTTCAAGATTACAGCTAACATTGACCCGAACCATCGTTCATGCACGGCTTTCTGCAAGGTTTGCTCAGGAAAGTTCGTCAGGAACGCCCCCTACTTGCACGTTCGCAATGGAAAGACGGTGCGTNNTTCAAGCCCCACACAATTCATGGCACAACGCAAGAGCACTATTGNCGAGGCANATCCAGGTGACATTGTGGGCTTGCCTGACAACNGCATCNTCAANATCGGTGACACGCTGANCNAGGGTGAGCAGCTACACTTCAAGGGATTGCCGAGTTTCTCGCCCGAGATGTTCAAATACATCGAGAATGCCGACCCGATGAAGACGAAGCAACTGGAGAAGGGCATCAACCAGCTGATGGACGAAGGTGTAGCGCAGTTGTTTGTCAACCAATTCAACAACCGCAAAATTATCGGCACCGTCGGGCAGTTGCAGTTTGAGGTCATTCAGTATCGCCTTGAGAATGAATACAACGCCAAGTGCAAATGGGAGCCTATCAGCCTCTACAAAGCATGCTGGATNGAGAGCGATGACGAGGNTGAGCTGGAGATGTTCAAGAAGCGCAAATACCAATATATGNNGAAGGANAAGGNAGGAAGAGATGTCTTTCTGGCTGACTCCAACTATGTGCTACAGATGGCGCAACAAGACTTTAAGCACATCAAGTTCCACTTTACAAGCGAATTTTAGAACATCATCACTGCATAGAAAAAAAAGAAAGAGCATGTTACAAGATGAAGTTAAAAAAGCGATTGAGGTGATGAAGGCTGGTGGAGTCATCCTCTACCCGACCGACACCGTGTGGGGCATCGGTTGCGACGCCACAAATGAAGAAGCGGTCAAGAAGGTGTACGCCATCAAGAAGCGAGAGGATAGCAAGGCTCTCATCTGCCTGGTGGACAGCGATGTGCGTCTGCAACGCTATGTCAGGAATGTGGCAGATGTGACTTGGGACATGATGGAACTGAGCGAGAAGCCCCTTACTATCATCTTCGACAATGTGACAGGACTGGCTCCCAACGTGATAGCCTCAGACGGCAGTGCAGGCTTGCGCATCACAAAGGAAGAGTTCAGCAAAGAATTGTGTTTCCGCTTCCAAAAGGCCATTGTCAGCACAAGTGCCAACATCAGCGGTGAGCCTACCCCAACCACATTTGAGGAAATCAGCGACGACATCAAGAATGCGGTTGACTATGTGGTGAAGTACAGCCGCCAAAGCCGTGAGAAGCATAAGCCCAGCAGCATTATCAAGATGAATGCCAATGGGCAGTTTACAATTATCAGAGAGTGAAAACTGGCAGATTTGACCGATAGGAGGCGGTAGGCACATGAACCAGATTAGCATCAGACGCAAGGAAATCAAACTCATCAACTTCTTGACAGAGTGGCTGAAAGGCGACCATACAGAGCGGCAAATCGTTCTGATGATTAGCCTNATNGTCNGCGTATGNACTGGGTTGACCGCTTTTGTACTGAAATCGCTGATTGAGGAAATCAAGCATCTGCTCACATCGGAGATTGTAGCGGAAGATACGAACCTCCTATACCTCGTCTTCCCTGCTGTCGGCATCCTCATTTCTTTACTCTTTGTTAAATACATCGTGCGCGGCGACATCAGTCATGGCGTCACTAAGATTCTCTATGCCATGTCGAGAGGTCGCAGTCNCATCAAGNCACACAATCGTTGGTCGAGCATCATAGCCAGTNCCATCACCATCGGGTTCGGAGGCTCGGTGGGAGCCGAAGCCCCCATAGTGCTGACAGGAGCCGCATGGGGGTCAGACTTTGGCAAACGTTTCCATCTGCAACCCAAGACGCTGATGCTCTTAGTTGGCTGCGGTGCAGCAGGTGCGGTGTCAGGGGTGTTCAAAGCCCCCATCGCAGGACTCGTATTCGTGCTTGAAGTGCTGATGCTCGACTTGAGTTTCTCGTCTCTGCTGCCTTTACTCGTAGCCAGCATCACCTCAGTATGCGTATCCTATGCCTTCTACGGCACTGACCCTCTATTTGAGTTCAACCTCAACAAAGCCTTCACCATCGACATCATTCCTGGCTGCATCCTGCTGGGCATTGCCTGTGGACTTGTCAGCTTGTACTTTACACGAGCCATGAACTGGTTTGAAGGCATCTTCGGCCACATCAAGAAACGTCGCTACAAGTTCTTGCTTGGTGCCATTGTGCTGGGTGTGCTCATCTACTTCTTCCCCGTCATGTATGGTGAAGGCTACGATGTCATCAACCAACTCATCAATGATGCGCCAGAGCGAGACATCATGCACAACACGCTTTTCTCTGCCAACCAAAGCAATTTGCTCATCTATTTAGGGTTGGTGCTGATATTCAAGGTATTCGCCACCACTGCGACCAATGGCGGCGGCGGATGTGGCGGTGTGTTCGCCCCCAGCCTCTTTCTGGGGTGCATTGCTGGCTTCATCTTCGCCCACTTATGGGACATGGGGCTGGGGCTTTCGATGGGAGACACATGCTATGTCTCGCCCAGAAACTGCGGTCTATACGGAATGGCAGGCCTCATGTCGGGCGTTATGCACGCCCCACTCACTGGCATCTTCTTGATAGCCGAGCTTACAGGCGGATACAACCTTTTCGTTCCGCTCATGATTGTGTCGGTCGTATCCTATCTGACCATCAACCTCTTTGAGCCTCACAGCATCTACGCCATGCGCTTGGCGCGACGGGGACAACTGCTCACTCACGACANGGACAGCNCAGTCCTCACTGTGCNCCACCTCGANTCGCTCATCGAACGCGACTATCAACCCATCTCCCCCAACCTTTCCTTTAGCAAGTNCGTAGCAACCATTGCCAAATCGCACCGCAACATATTCCCCGTTGTAGCACCTAACGGCAATTTGCTGGGGGTGGTTTCGCTTGATTCCGTGCGCCTCTATATTTTCCGTCCCGAACTATACCGCCAATACACAGCTGGTCAGTTCATGAAAGAGCCTCCAGCCGTACTCACGGTGAACGACTCACCCAAAGTCGCCATTCAGAAATTCAAGGACACAAAGGCGTGGAATCTCCCCGTAGTGGATGAACAGCATCACTACATCGGTTTCGTTTCTCGTTCAGGTCTCTTCACCCGATATCGCGAGACACTTATCACATTCAGCCAAGAATAGGAAGCATTGAAGATTATGACAAAAGAAGACCTCCGTATCATCTATATGGGCACTCCCGACTTTGCAGTGGAGAGCCTTCGTGCCCTCGTAGAGGGCGGCTACAATGTGGTGGCAGTTGTCACCATGCCCGACAAACCAGTGGGACGCCATGGCAGCGTGTTGCAACCCAGCCCAGTGAAGCNATACGCCGTNNCGCACGGGCTGAAAGTGNTTCAACCCGAAAAACTGAAAGACCCCGCTTTTGTTGAAGAGCTGCGTTCCCTCCAGGCAGATTTGCAAATCGTGGTCGCTTTCCGCATGCTGCCAGAGGTTGTCTGGAATATGCCGCGCTTAGGCACGTTCAACGCCCATGCCAGCCTCCTGCCCAAGTATCGCGGAGCCGCCCCCATCAACTGGGCCGTCATCAACGGTGACACAGAAACGGGCATCACCACCTTCTTCCTGAAACACGAGATTGACACGGGCGACATCATCCAACAAGTGCGCATCCCCATTCAGGACACCGACAATGTAGAAATGGTTCACGACAAGCTGATGGTACTCAGCGGACAACTCGTCACCGAGACCGTGAACAACATCATGGAAGGAACCGTTGTCTCCATTCCACAAGACCGCTTCAAGGACGCGCCCCTCACCCCTGCCCCAAAAATTTTCCGCGACACATGCCGCATTAACTGGAACCAGCCGACAAAGAAAGTGTATGACTTCATCCGAGGCCTATCCCCCTACCCCGCAGCATGGACAACGCTCGATGGCAAGTCGGTGAAAATCTACGAGGCAGAAAAAGAAGCAGCCAGCATACTCAAACCTGCCGGCACGCTCGACACCGACGGCAAAACTACCCTCCGTGTCGCCACGGCTGACGGCTGGCTCAAAATCAAGGTCTTGCAGCTTGAAGGCAAGAAAAGAATGCCTGTAACTGACTTGCTCAGAGGACTAAAGATTGCCGAAAGTGCATTTTTTGTCTAAAAAGTTTGTACCATTCAAATAAAAGACGTTACTTTGCAATCGGTTCATACAATAGCCCCATTATTCACTCTCAAAAAACAACTGCCTATANAAANCNCNTTACGCTTTANCAAACACTGAAAGCATAATGAANAAACTTCACGAACTCGCTGANGAAGAGTTGGTCAGTTTATACATAGAAGGCAACAACAACGCATTCGATGCCCTACTGAAGCGTTATGAGAGTAAGGTATTTTCCTATCTCCTATATTCGGTAAAGAATCAAGAACTTGCAGAAGACCTTTTCCAAGATGTCTTCGTCAAGATGATTGTGCGCTTGAAAAACGGTCAATACGCCGAGAACGGAAAGTTCTCCTCATGGATGATGCGCATTGTCCACAACCACCTCATTGATTACTATCGCACATCGGTGGCAGACAAGACGCTCTCCAACGACGCCACGGAGACCGACCTCTACAGCAAAGCCGACATTGCGCTGAACGAGAACCGTGAGCAGGAGATGATAGACCAACAGACACTCAAGGAAGTGCGCAGTCTCATCGCCCTGCTGCCAGAGTCCCAGCGCGAAGTCCTCCTTATGCGTGTCTATGACGAGCTGTCTTTCAAGGAAATCGCCCAAAAGACAAATTGCAGCATCAACACCGCCTTGGGTCGTATGCGCTACGCCATCCTCAACCTGCGCCGCTTCGCCAAGGAAAGCAACATTGTGCTCACCCATTGATTATCACATCTGTAAGACATCTTTTCACTCAGCATATCCCATGCTCGAAACTTTAGGAAATTACATTGTTCAGGTAGCCGACTTCCTTTGCGGCTACCCTTTGTTTTTTCTGCTCATCGGCGGCGGCCTCTATCTGTTCCTCAGCTCGGGAATGGTGTCGCTGCGCCGCCTGCCCGCCGCGCTCAAGGAACTCCGCACCAAAAACGACAGCCGCAACGGCCAGATATCCTCGGCCCAGGCGCTTGCCGGCGTCGTGGCCGCCACGGTGGGGCTCGGCAACATCGCGGGCGTGGCCATCGCCCTGGTGATGGGCGGCCCCGGCGCCATCTTCTGGATGTGGGTGAGCGCCCTGGTGGGCATGTCCACCAAGTTCCACGAAGGGGTGCTCGCCATCATGTACAAGGGCAAGGACGACGCCGGCAATCCCCAGGGCGGCCCCATGCACATCATCACCCGGGGCCTCGGGCCCCGCTGGACCCCCATGGCCAAGTTCTTTGCCGTGGCAGGCCTGTTCGGCACCCTGTGCATCATGAACTCCAACCAGCTCAC
>WFLX010296311.1_pt1 | contig 23227 bp, 18 predicted proteins | sample 4967041 | NCBI WGS metagenome assembly WFLX01 (sample SAMN12857096, study PRJNA449069) | gut metagenome | isolation source: stool from male and female vole | host: Microtus ochrogaster | place: USA:Florida | collected 2017
ATTGAAATCGCCGTGCCGCCGGAATATTTCTTCACATAAGATGAAGACGAATCCGGCACCGGATCACTGCCATCCGTGGAATAATACACTGTTGTCCCGGATGGTACCGTCAACGTCAGATCAAACCCCTTTTCATAGTTCCCGCTTTCTTTGGAAAATCCCGGCTCCTTCACCGAACCCGTTTCTTCCGCTGCCTGTGCAACAATCTGATTGTTCACTGGCAGCAATGTAACAATCATTACCAGCGTCAGGAACAGCCCCATTATCCTGTTTCTGTACACGTTCATAAGTCATACCTCCATTTTTCTTTTATACCTTCAAAGATTCTGATGGCAAAAGCAATATCATCTGATGGCTAATCATCCATATTATCATTCCTTGCATCCAGCAATTTAAAATTTCTTAAAGCAATCTTAAAAGCTGCACCAGCNNATACTCGCTCTTNATCTTTGNCTATTATCTCTTGCGCTATTTCAACGTCGGCTATATATGATAAACTATGTTTTTCGCCGTTTGCCGAAAAATACAAGGTTCCGTATTTATATGTTCTATTTGTATGCTGCCCTGCTAATTTTACGCTGATATCGCCTAATTTTATAGGGCTGCATTTTATCTTTTTGCCTATATAAAAATTACCCTTTTTGAAAGTGATAGCAATTTTACGTACTTTGAAATATCTGACCGATTCGCAAATTCCGACTATAAAACATATTAAACCGGAAATACCCATCGCTATAACTTCATAATCTAAAAGAGAAAAAAATAAACAGAGTATCCCGACANATAAATAAAAGAAACCGAAGATTATCAGAAACAAAAACAATACGCCTAAACCGCGCTTTCTTTCNGCGACTACGTACTCGTTTTCGCTTATTTTATACAAAGATCTCAATATCGCGCTCATAACTCTACCGCGTTTATGTCGAATACCGGTCCGTCCTTACAAACTCTTGTATTGCCGCCTCCGCTCTTTTTGCAGACGCAGACCAGGCACGCGCCTATGCCGCAGCCCATTCTCTCTTCCAACGATACGAGGCAGGGAATTTTATTGCCGCGCTCTTCAAGCCGCTGTTTTAAAATTTTAAGCATTACGGGAGGGCCGCACGCTATTATGCAGTCCGCGTTTAATTTATCCGCGTCCGCAAGATAAGCCGAAACCGCGTTACCCTTTTCGCCGTAGCTGCCGTCATCGGTGGTTACCGTAAGCGACTTACTTTTTTCAAGCTCGTTCAAAAGGCACACCGCGGCTTTATTGCGGAAGCCCGCATACGTGTAAAAATCAACGCCCGTATTTGCGCGTATTGTTGCGATAAGCGGAAAAATTCCCACGCCGCCGCCGATTACCGCGACTTTTTTATAGCCCTTTAAGTCAAACCCGTTGCCGAGCGGCAATAAAATTTTGAGGGTCTGACCGGCTTGCATATTTGCAAGATTTTGCGTACCCGCGCCCTTAACCTGATAGCAAAGAGTTATATCCATGCCTTCCGCTTTCATAACGCCGAAAGGACGGCGCAGAAGCTGCGAGTTGTCGCCGGTGGAAATATTGACGAACTGTCCGCCCTTTATTTCCAACTTTTCGGGCAGGGTCAAAGTCATTCCGTAAATATTTTCCGCAATGAGTTTATTCTCTTTAATAATTGCAGTTAAATCTTTCATTATTTACCCATTTTGCCGATTACGCCGCTTAAATCCTTTTGCATATCGATACAAGCCGCGCGCGCCGCTGCGGCGTAATTCATACCGGCGTAAGCCGCGTTTTTATAAGCGCAGATTATTCCGCGCGAGCTGTTGACAACTCCGCCCAGACCGTTTTTATCAAAGCAGACTTTAAGCATATGCGCGCTTCCGCCCTGTGCCCCGTAGCCGGGAATAAGGAAGAAAGTGTTTTTTAACAGCTTTCTTAAATTTGCCGCCTCTTCGGGGTGGGTTGCGCCCACTACCGCACCGACTTCGGAATAGCCGTACTTGCCGACCGTGTCCGCGCCCCATTTTTCAACCAGCTTACCCATATGCTCGTAAACGTATTCGCCGCTTTCAAGCTTCAAATTCTGCAACTCGCCGCTTGAAGGGTTTGACGTTTTAACCAGTACGAAAATTGATTTATCGTGTTGTTTAATCTCTTTAATAAAGGGTTCTATGCCGTCGCTGCCGAGGTAGCCGTTTACGGTCAGCATATCCGCTTTAAAGGCGTTTAATTTGCCGCCTCCGCCTCCGACTTCGGTTTCGCCGAGGTAAGCTTTTGCGTAGCAGCTTGCAGTCGATCCTATGTCGTTGCGCTTGCAGTCGGCAATTACAATAAGTCCNTTATCTTTCGCGTAATTTACAGNGTAGTTAAAAGCCNTAATTCCNCTTTCGCCGTACATTNCGTAATAAGCAATCTGTACCTTTACGGACGGCACTATATCGCAAACGGCATCAATAATATTTTTATTGAATTCGGTTATTTTTTTTTCGACGCCGTTAAAATCGGTTACGCCCTTTTTCATTTCGTCGGGCAGATAATTAAAATCTGTATCCATTCCGACGCAGGTCGGGTTTTGCAGTGCAATAATTTTTTCTATCAGCTTGTCAACCATTTTTTAAACCTCGTATTTGATTTCGCCGTCAACTATCGTGCAGACAATTTTGCCCCAGACTTCATAGCCGTTGAACGGGGTGTTTTTGCCTTTGGACAGGAATTTTGCGCTGTCAATTTTATATTTTTTATTTAAGTCTACCACGGTAATATCCGCAGCCGCGCCCACTTTGAGTTCGCCGCCCTCAAGGTTAAGAATTTCCGCGGGGGCTTTACTCATCTTTCGCGCAAGCTCGCAAAGGCTCAATACCCCCGTTTTGACGAGATAGGTATAACTCAACGCAAAGCTGGTCTCTATTCCGCTTATTCCGAATGCGGCAAGATTGTACTCAACCTGCTTGTCTTTGAGTGAGTGCGGCGCGTGGTCGGTGACTATGCAGTCAATCGCGCCGTCCTTTATTCCGGCGATTATCGCCTGTCTGTCTTTATCTTCGCGCACGGGGGGATTGACTTTGGTGTTCGTGTCAAAATTCGTGATAATATCATCCGTCAGGATGAAGTAGTGCGGACAGGTTTCGGCTGTTACCTTAACGCCGCGCGCTTTCGCGCTGCGGATAATTTCAACGCCGCTGTACGTGGAAACGTGGCAGATATGCACGGGAACGTTCAGACTTTCCGCAAGAGCGATGTCACGCGCAATCATAATATCTTCCGCCGCGCGCAGACTGCCTTTAAGTCCGGTGAGGGTCGAGTTGTAACCCTCGTTCACAACGCCGCCGTCGACTAGGTTTATATCCTCGCAGTGGCAAAGGCATCTTAAGTCAAATCCGCTTGCGTATTCCATTGCAAGACGCATTATATTTGAATCCATTACCGACTTGCCGTCGTCGCTGATTGCAACAGCGCCCGCCTTTTTCATTTTGCCTATATCGGACATTGCCGCGCCGCTTTCACCCTTTGTTATCGCGCCTATCGGGTTGATTTTGCAAAGGTTTACTTCGCGCTGTCTGTTTTTGATATAGTTGACTACGACCGCGTTATCGCAGACGGGGTCGGTATTGGGCATACAGCAGACCTGCGTAAAACCGCCGGCAACCGCGGCTTTTGAACCGCTTTCAATATCCTCTTTGCCTTCGAAACCCGGTTCGCGCAAATGAACGTGCATATCGATAAGACCGGGCAGCACGTGTTTTCCGCTTGCGTCAACTGTCTTGCAGTCGGCGGTAATATTTTCTGCGATTTTTGAAATTTTGCCGTTCTCGATTAATATCCGCTTTTTTCTCGCCGCCGCTTTGTACCAGCGTGCCGTTTTTTATAAGTAATTTCATAAGTTTTTCTCCCTGTATTCGGCAAGCAGTTTTAAAAGCGCCATTCTGACCGCTACGCCGCAGCTTACCTGCTCTTCTATTACGCTTGATTCTCCGTCAATGAGAGTCGGCGTAAGCTCAACCCCTCTGTTCACGGGACCGGGGTGAAGAATTACCGCGTCCTTTTTGGCGTATTTCAGAAGTCCGTCCTTTACGCCGTAAAACGAGCTGTATTCTGAAAGCGACGGAAACAGTCCGCCGTTCTGCCTTTCAAGCTGAATACGAAGTCCCATAACGCCGTCCGCGCCTTCGATGGCTTCTTCGCGGGATTTTGCGACCTTTGCGCCCAGCCTTGCAATTTCCTTGGGCATAAGAGTTTCGGGGGCGTACATATAAACTTCCGCGCCCAGTTTGGTAAGTCCGAAAAGGTTGCTCTTTGCAACGCGGCTGTGCTTTATGTCGCCGAGAATCGCAACTTTAAGCCCCTTGATTTTACCGAATTTTCTTTTGAGCGCAAGCATATCCAGAAGAGCTTGCGTGGGGTGTTCGTTCATACCGTCGCCGCCGTTTAAAACGCTCGCTTTGACATTTTGCGCAAGCAACCTCGGCGCGCCTGCCATAGGGTGTCTGATTGCTATAAAGTCAATCTTCATCGAATCGAGAGTTTTGCCCGTGTCTATCAGCGTTTCGCCCTTCTGCACAGAGCTAGATTGAGCGGAAATGTTTACGACGTTTGCGCCGAGATACTTTCCCGCAAGCTCGAACGAGACGCGCGTGCGCGTGCTGTTTTCATAGAACAGAGTGATTAACGACTTGCCAGAAAGCAGGTCAGATTTCTTCTCTTTGCCGTTCAGAAAATCGCGCATTTTGTCAGCGGTTTCAAGAATTTCGCAAATCTCTTCGGTAGTGCAATCGTACAGCCCGAGTAAATCTTTTTTTGCCAGCATATTTTATCCTCGCGTTTAATATTTATCACAGAAAAAAAGCGGTAAAGGCAGAAATTTTGAAAGGTTTTCGCCCTTCAATATTTGCCTTTTCCGCTTTTGGAATATCAAGGTTATTTCTTCCGTCAATTTCTGCTGCATACCGTAACCGTTTAGCATTTTGACAAATTATATCACACTAATAAATTAAAGTAAAGCGAAAGCCGCCATTTTACAAAATTCTTTGTAAGGTAAAATTCACCTTGTCGCAGGAAGTCATAATATATTCAATGCCGTTTTTGACCGTACGCAGGGGGAAATAAGCCTCGCCGTGGATATGTCCGAAAATTACTTTATCCGCCTTGTTTTCTTCAAAAAGACGGGTAAACTGCGTTTCGGGAGACTTTAAGCTGAACGGCGGATAGTGAATCATAACGAGCAGTTTGTCGCCTTCCTCTCTCACTTTTTCAACCTGGTTGAAGCAAAGCTTAAACCGCTCCGCCTCGCGCATATACAACTTTTCGTCGTGGTCGGTATAGTCGGCGCTGCCGGGGCATGTCCAGCCGCGCGAGCCGCATATTACTACGCCGGCGAACCTTACGCAATCGTTTTGCAAAAAATAAAAACTGTCGTCGGGCGCGCTGTCGCGCAGCTTGGTAATGCCGTTCCACCAGTAGTCGTGGTTGCCGCGAATAAAGACTTTTTTGCCTTTCAGATTTTTTAAAGAATGCAAATCGTACAGTCCCTCTCCAAGAACCGTACCCCAGCTTGTATCGCCGCAGATTAAAACTATATCTTCGTCCGAAACCTTTTCGTTCCAGTCCGACTGAATTTTTTCAAAGTGATTTTCCCACCCTGCGCCGAATACGTTCATGGGTTTATCGCACACTCCGGAAAGATGTAAATCGCTTATCGAAAATATTTTCATATTAATATTGTATCACTTTTCAAAACATTTTTAAAGCGTTTTTACGGGCAAATTTAATAGACATAATTTACATATTTGTCTATTAAATGGCTTTTTATGTCTGACATAGTACTGTTTTAAATACTCAAAAGCAAGAAAAACGACGGAGTGAAACCACTCCGCCGTGCGTTTTTAAAATAGAGTTACTGCCTTGAACAGGTCTTACCCTGCGGATACAAGGGAAGCTCGAAGAAGCCGGTGCAGACTTCCTGCGAGTATTCCTGCGCGGGCGGTATTGCGCAGTAGCCGTAGCTGGGTACGAGAATTTCCACGTCGATAGCGACCTTTAAAATTACCGTAAGGCAAGCGTTAACGCTGAACGTATTCGTTTCGGAATTGAAAGTCCCTTCCGCGCAGACCGCGCTGACTTCGCTGGTTACCTTGTAGGGCATAATCGAAGGCGCGGGGACGAACAGAAGAACGTCCTGCGATACGCTGATATTTGCCTGTGCAACTCCCTCTACTCCGTTCGCGTCGGTATACAATACCTCTACGGGAATACCTATCGTAGCCTGAACTCTTGCGCAGCCGGGCTTATCTGCCAGTCTTTCGATATTGAGACCGGTTATAGTACCCGTAGAAGTCGTTGACCTTGCGCTTATAAAAGTCAGGGGATATGTAGGATCTGCGGGAACCATATCGGTGAGTGTTAAGGTATAATTTTCTATCTGAATCTGTTTGATGCAGGCGTCGAAAATCTTTTGTGCCTGTATGCACACCTTTTCACACATTCCGGTCAGGGGATTACCGCTTATAGTGCCGGGACATTTATCCGATTGAAAATTGGAAAAAAATGACATTTTGACCTCCGTTGATTTTTATATTACATTATATGCCACGCGGGTTTTTACACGGCACAAATAATTTGCAGGTTNGATAAACGGGTTTNAAACCGTTGGTTTNTTTAAGTTCCTCTTCNTCTGCTCCNAANTTCAGNNCTATAGTGCNGTAAGTATCCCCCACTTGCNCCGCGTACCGTTCAAAANTCCCCNACGCCACCNCTATANTTCTNCCTGCGAACACGGCACCTTGTACGGGGGTTTTAAGCTCGACTTCCAACTCCTCGGCGCTTTGTCCCCGCTTCACTCTGAAATATTTGCTTCTGTCCGTAACGAGCGTAAACATTTGATATATTATACGCATTAAAAGTACGAAACGTTCATAATCGGTTGATAAAATTTGTAGAATAATGTTGATGAAACAAAACATTTACAAGTCTGCGGCAATGGTCACAGTATTTTCCACGGTGGAAAAAGCGTTGAGTTTTTTATACAGAATAGTTTTATCGCGTATTATCGGCGCGGAAGGTCTGGGAATTTACCAGATTTGCCTTTCGGTATTCGCCGTGTTCCTTACCGTCGCTTCAAGCGGCGTACCTATAACCGTTTCAAGACTGATTGCAAAGAGCAATGCAACCGGCGACATAAAAAGCAACCACGCCGCCGTAACCGCGGGCGTGGTTGCAACACTTGTGATAACCGTTCCGCTTGCAATACTGCTGTTTTTCGGTAAAAATCTGTTCGGTTTCCTGTTTTCGGACAACAGAAGCACCGATATTTTCCTTATTCTCTTACCCGGACTTATTTTAACTTCGATTTACGCGGTAATGCGCGGCGCGTTCTGGGGCAATAAACAGTTTTTGCCGTACAGCATAATCGAGCTTTTGGAGGACGCTGTAATGGTTGCCGTGGGCTGCGCGCTCGTATACGGAGTGGCAGACCCAATGCTGGGCGCAAAGCGCGCCACAATCGCCGTTTTGATTTCCTACGTTTTTTCCTTTATCGTCTCCCTCTTCTGGTATTTCAAAAAGGGCGGAAGATTTGTAAACCCGAAAAAGCAGTTAAAGCCTCTGTTCTCGTCCTCGCTGCCCATTACCGCTATGCGCACCTCCACATCCGTTCTGAACTCGGCGGTTGCGGTGCTTCTTCCGATGCTGCTTATGAAAACTTACGGTCTGAACAACTCGGAAGCGATAAGCCTTTACGGCGTGGCTATCGGTATGGCGGTGCCTATGCTGTTTATGCCCTCTTCGCTGATAGGCTCGATTTCGGTTGTCGTTGCGCCCGAACTTTCGGAAAATTACTATAAAAACAGAACCGACCTCGTAAAATTCGATATAGAAAAGTCGGTAAAAGCGGCTATTTTTATCGCAACAATACTGATACCTATACTCTTCGTCTGCGGCGACGAAGTAGGAACTTTCCTTTACGCCAACCAAATGAGCGGCGAAATTATCCGCAACTGTTCGTTTATTATGCTGCCTATGTGCATAGCAATGATTTCGACCACCGTTTTAAACTCGATGAACTGCGAAAAACGCACGCTAGTTTACTTTGTGATTGGCGCGGCGGTTATGCTGATAAGCATTCTCACGCTGACTAGATTTGTAGGCGTTTACTCCTACCTTATCGGTCTGACTTTGAGTTATATAATTTCGTCGGCGTTAAATATACGCTTATTAAAAAAGAAGTGTCCCGNCATAAANCTTATGAAATACGCTNTNAAATGNNTNGCGGTCATTGCGCTTTCCTGCGCGTTCGGCGCGCTTCTGGACGGAATCGTAAGCCGTTTCGTTGCAACTATTTGGCAGATGGTAATCTGCGCGCCCGCCTGCCTGCTGTTTTCCGGAGCGTTTTTGTACTGCCTGAAAACCTTTACTTTTAAGCCGGTTAAACGCCTTATTTCGCGAAGCTGACGCGCGTATCGAGCAATAATTTTACGGCGAGCAGAACCAAAAAAGCCCCGAAAAGCTTTTTAAGCACCTCGGACGGAAGCAGCGCGGCAAGAAAACCAGCCGCAACCGACAGCAGTACCGCAGGAATTACTATGCTTAACAGCCCGTCCGTTTTTAACAGCCCGTTGTCCTTGTGGACTTTTAAAGTGAACGCCGCCATGGGCAGAAATGCGATCAGGTTGGTCGCCTGCGCAACGTGCTGTTCCACTCCTAAAAGCACTGTAAGAGCCGGAATTAATATCGTGCCGCCGCCCATTCCCATTCCGCCCAGAACGCCCGAAAAAAAGCCGGCGAGCATAAACAGAATAAAGCTCACGGGAACAGCATCCTCACGCCCGCAATAAACATAAGGGCGATAAAAATATAGTTAATAATTCCCTTGGGGCATTTTGAAAGCGCCAGAGCGCCCACCAGTCCGCCTGCGACGGAACCTATGCTCGCCGGAATTATTACGTCTGGCTGCGCGTAACCGTTTATAATGTAAATTACCGCGCTTGCGGCGCAGACGGGCGCGATTATAAATATAGCCGTGGCGTGCGCCTGCTTGTCCTTATATCCCAGCATACCCCGTAAAAGAGGCACGGCAACCATACCTCCGCCTCCGCCGAATAAGCCGTTTATCGCGCCCGTAAATACTCCCGCAAGGGTTCGTTTGAAAAATTTATCTTTACCGAACATATCTCACTTTCGAATTAGTATAGGCAAAACTGCAAAAATAATAAATTTTTTTGGCTGTACAAGCGTTATTTGCTTGATTATAATCTGCGATTATATTAAAATAATATGGTACGATTATTTATTAAGGATAATGCAAAATATGGCAAATCATTACTCAAAGAAACGCAGACTGAAATACTTATTGGTTGCGCTTACATGCACGGCTTCCTTCGCCCTTACCGGACTTGCGGCGGCGTGCAAAGACAAGTCCGAGGACGAAACCGACGATAAGAATACTTCCGTCGAAGATACCCAGCTTCTTAAAAACGGTAACTTTGAATTTTTCACCGAGCCTACCGACGAAAAAGCTGTGTATCTTATAAACTCGCCCAGTAACTGGTCGAGCAGCGGCTCGTCTTATACCAAATCGGGTATAATCAATACCTCGGACAAGGCGTGGGAGAAATTTGAGGACGAAACCCTTAAAGACACTCTTATTTACAATAACAGCCTTAAAGCGGGTACCGACGAATACAAGGAAAACTATATCGACTACAACGGTATGAAGTGGTACGATATTCCTTACGCCGACACCTACGCCGCTATTCAGGAAAACGATAAAAAGGATACTGACAAGGATACGGACGGTGACGGCGAAACGGAAACAAATCCTTATGAGCTTATCGCTAACCCCGGCACCCACTACGATGTTCACAAAAACGACAAGGGCGAACTCGTTTGCACGGTTGACGGCGAAGAAGTTCCCGTTTACGAGGACGAGGACGGCGATTACTTCCTTGACGAAGAATTCAAGCAGCCCATTTCGCATATCCTTATGCTTCATAATTACGCTACAAACCACAAGGGTAATAAGCAGTACTACTCTTCGGTCAGCGTAAATCTGCCCGCTAACACGGCGGCGGAAATTTCGGTTTGGGTTAAGACGGCTAATCTCTACGCGCAGGACGGCACTCCCGTTTCGCAGGACAGAGGCGCGTATATCGGCGTAACCCATACGGTAGGCTCCACCTCTTTAGGCGACCTTAAAATTATCGACATCAATACGGAAAAATTAATCGGCGAAAAGAAAGTTGACGGCGTAAACGGCTGGGTTCAATACACCGTTTACGTAAACGCGTGTGACTTTGCCTCTACCACTGTTACCCTTAAAATGGGCTTGGGCAGCGATTACAACGACGATTACAACGTTGAAGGCTACGCTTTCTTTGACGACGTGCAGGTTACGAAATTTGCGGATCTTGAAGAAAGCAGCTATAAGCAGGACGAAATCAAGCATGAAATTTCAGAAAACAACGCAAGCTGCCAGCTTTTGAGCGATGAAAGCGAAAAAGTTTTTGAGGTTGACAGCTACGAACGCAACGGCGGAACCGCCGACGTAAGCGGCGACCGCTACTCGAACGCGTTCCACTTCCTTCTGGATTTGGCTTCGGAGAATAAGTATCAGCCCGTAAACTTCTCGAACTCGGGAATTACCGCCGGACTTACGGTTGACGAAGACAACTACGTTTCCGCAAAAACTTACGGCGGCAAGCTCGAAGGTTTCGGAAACGCGGAAAGCGCAGGCGACGCGAAACTGCCTAAAAATTTCCCCGCGCTGAATACGCAGAACGACTTGCTTGCTAATTTCAGCGGCAACTCATTGAGCATTTCGGGCTATGAATACAATAAAATTCTGAACGACGCGCTTGAAAGCCTTACCACTCTTCCCAAGTATTCGGATGAAACCGACGTTTTGGTTATGCTTTCGGCTTACGGCGCGGCGTACAAAGCTTCGTTTGATATTCAGGTGGCAAGCGAGGAACGCCAGATTGTATCGTTCTGGGTTAAGACCTCCGATATGAAGGGCTACACTGCGGCAACGGTTACCGTTACCGACGCCGACGACGAAGATACAACCAACGTTATTAAGATTGATACTACCAACATCAAAACCGAAATCGGCGACAAAGAAGATATTTACAGCGGCTGGGTTCAGTGNTTCGTGNTCGTGGAAAACGAACTTAAAACAGATAAAACTATNACCGTTGACATAAACTTCGGCAATACCGTANTTAAGGNCACTTCCGTTAACAACTACAAAGCGGGCTGGCTTGCGGTTGCAAACATGCAAACCCTTACCGTTGACGAAGATACTTTCGGCTACACGGGCAGCGGCGACTACACAGCTTCTCTTTCACTTACAAAAGAGGAAAAGAAACAGACCGCGGAATTTGACTCGGTTTACGGTGCGCAGGCAAACGATATTAAGAGCAACATTGCAAACCCCTCTCACTACACGGGCGTTAACGGCGGAAGCTCATATATCGTAAACAACGGCAGCCTTTCNCCCGAATACGACGATAAAAACACNANCCCCAAAGCGGGTCTCATAAATAAAGAGTCTTTCGAAAATTACACGGACAAGGCTTGGTACAGCACACTGACTACCGCATTTAACGCAAATCACGTGGAAGCAATGGAAAACTGGAACACTGTATTCGGTTCCGCCTCCGTTCAGCCGCTCATTATCGTTAATGAATTAAGAACGCATTACGTTTACACGAAGGGTGCGACTGCGGACAATTATACGAATTATTACGTATACGACGAAGAAACGAACGTATTCGTTAAGGCGAGCGGAGAGTTTGACGAAAACACCAAGTACTACGCCGAGAAAGATATACTGAACTACGGCTTTATAGGCGAAACTTCTTCGCTTTCCGCAAACAGTTATACAACGGTAAGCGTTAAAGTCAAAGTTTCGGCAGGCGCGGTTGCGTATATCTATCTCGTTGACGTAAACTCGGACACCAAAGACGTACTTTCGTTCACCGCCCCCGACTACACCTTCTACTACGACGACGAGGGCAACGTTCTTGACGAAGAGTTTGACGCCGATTGGGACAGACCCGAACACAAGAGTCACATTGTTTACACTCTGCGCGACGACGGTCTTTACGAAAAGGACGGCAAGCTGTACGCAAACACCTGGAACTATAAAAAGGTTTACAAAAACGAACAGCAGACCTACTACACCTACGATGGCGAACTGGTAAGCTTTGAAGACGTAGTTGAAGGCGAAACCTATTACAAGGATGCAAATCACCAAACCGTTGCAGACCATATTCTCGTAACCAAGGACGGCGAAACCAATCTTTACGAGTGCAAAGACGGCTTATACTACTATATAGTTGAAAGCGTTGCAACCGAGCAGGTTACTCCTTTTGATATAAGCCTCGCAAGATACGACTATACTGGTCTCTCGAAGGAATATATGGTAGTAATAGACGGTAACGAGGACGGCGTTGCAGGAAACTGGATAACCGTGAACTTTATCGTCAGCGCCGGCAGCGAAAGCAANAGCTACCGCCTCGAACTTTGGAGCGGCAAGCGTGAAGAAACGAAAACCACCGGCAACGAAGAAAACGGCGTGGTATTGTTCGACTACAGCTATTACAACGTTTCGGACAATACGATAATCGACAAATACGAAAGCGATATAATCGAAGCTTATCAGGAAATTNTTGAAAGNAACAACNTTCTCNCAANNATCCCTTCTTCGGAAGNGANTATCAGCTATTACGAAAACCTTGTANAAGGTTATATCAAAGACGGCAAGCTTGCAGAAGACGTACTTGACGGCAATGAAGTTCTGAAAAACTATCAGGCCCACTACTATACGTTCAGTCTGTACGACTCGGCTAACTACGTTCCCTTCAACGCGGACGTTGCGGAAAGCAACCAGACGGGTTACGACTACACCGCAAGCAGCTATTCGGAATCGCTTGCTTACCTGAATATCAAAGACGGCAACAACCGCATTATCTTCACCGATTATTCGACGATAGACCAGTCGTTCAAGATTGACACCGACGACAGCAGCTCCGGCAATGATACGGACGATAAGGACAACACCTCCGTATGGCTTCTTGTTTCCTCTATCCTCCTCGTAGTTGCGCTTCTGTTCACTATTCTCTCGATACTTATCAGAGATATGGTTAAAAAGTCGAAGCGCGGCAAGACGACAAGCAAGAACAACTACAATCCGAACAAGAGCAACCGCCGCGTAAGAAAGGCTGACACGACGGACGAAAATCCCGTTGATGCGGAAGTAGTTGACGAGAATGAAGCCGAAGAGACTGCCGGCGAACCCGAATCTGAAAAGGCGGTTGAGGAAAAAGAACCTGAAGCCGAAAACGCAGAAGTTCAACCCGAAGAGCAGAGCGAACATGTTGAACCCGAGCAGACCGAAAGCGAGCCTGAAAAGCCCGACGAACAGTAATCAATAAAAGAAAAAACCTATACGGTTATCCGCATAGGTTTTTTTATATTCTCAAGCCTTTTGGTAAGTGATTTTTTGCAACTCCGCCCGTTACCTTGCACCAACCCAGCGGAAAGCCGTTGAAAGCCGCTATATGCCAACCCTTTAAATTTTGGTCGCATTCAAAGGTCTGTCCGCGAAGATATTTAAGAGCGGTCTGTTCTTCGAGTTCTATAAAATCAGCCTCTCCCTTTTTCAGACACATTGCAAGCGAATGCGAGGGATTAAACCTGCCGTTTATAAACTCGCCCAGCCGTACGCCTGCGCGTAAGGTCTGCGCGCCGCCCGTTTCGGGCATTTCGTCCGGCAGAGAATAGAGCGTATCTCCCACGGCGTGAAGATTGCCGAATTTAATATTGAGCGTATCCTTCTCCCAGTCACGGTAAAGGGGAACGAACTTTTTATCTTTTACAACGGGCGCAAGCTGCGGCAAATCCTGTCTGCCTACGCCGCCTTTTTCGATAACGGCGTAAAAATGACCTTCGCCCTTAACCTCGTGCGGCAGCAGCTTTTGCATTTCGACGACGCGGCAATCGTGGTGGTCTTGTAAGAAGTTTTCGACCTGCCGCTCGTCCTCTTCGGGCGCGAAAGTGCAGCTTGAGTAGACCAGTCTTCCGCCGCCTTTCAGCATCTGATAAGCGCAGTTTAAAATGTCTTTCTGCCGCGCGGCGCAAGCCTTTACGTTTTCAAGGCTCCACTCGGGAATTGCCGCCTCTTCCTTTTTAAACATTCCCTCGCCCGAACACGGCGCGTCAACAAGAATTTTGTCAAAATAATCATTAAAGTTTTCCGCCAGAGTCTGCGGCGGCGCGCAGGTTATGACCGCGTTTTTTACTCCCAGACGCTCTACGTTGGAGCAGAGAATTCTGGCGCGCGAAAAGTTTATTTCGTTGAGAAATATCACGCCGGTGCCGTCAAGATACTGCGCAAGCTGCGTTCCCTTGCCGCCCGGGGCGGAACATAAGTCGAGGACGCGTTCACAGCGTTCAACTTCGAGTTTGGGCGCCGCGACGGTTGCGGAAGGCTCCTGAACGTAGTAAAGCCCCGCCGCGTGGTGTACGGTTTTTCCGGGGCTTGCGCTGTTTACGTAAAACGCCGTACTCTCCCACGGAACGGGTTCCAGTTCAAACGGCGAAATTTTTTTAAATTGCTCTACTGAAATTTTAAGGGTATTTACGCGAATTCCTTTAACTGGCGGCAGGTCGTAGCTTTTTAAAAATCCGTCAAAGTCTGACACCTGCTCTTTCATTCTTACAAGGAAATCTTGGGGAAGGTCAATCATTAAAAAGCTCCTTCAACCCGTCGACGTCAAGCACGGTAATTCCGCGCTGCTTTTTCGCGTTTTGTAAACGGGGCGAATCGTCACCGCCGAAAGACACGTAATAGTCGCTCTTGGTGACGTGGAAGGAATAATTTCCGCCGTTTTCAAATACCAAATCCGCAAGACTTTCGGCAAGTGATAAATCGTCCTCGATCTCGCGCGCAAATGTGAATGTTTTGCCAGCAAATTTTCCGCCGCCGAAAGGACGCTTTCTCGATACATAGTTTGCAAACTTCGTTCGCATTTTGGCGCGCTGCTGCTTCATCTCGTTCACCTTTGCGTGGTGAGCCTTTAAGCCCTGCGAAACAGGCGCGTGTATCTGATAGTTGTTTATTCTTCCTTCCGTAACACGAAGCTGTTTTACAAGCTCAGCATAATTACAGCCCTTCGCCTTGCACATTGCCTCGACCACGCGCATTGTCGCGTACGCGTCGTCGGCGGCGCGGTGGGGAACAAATTCAACCCCCAAATCGTTTGCGATATGCTCTAAACCGAACTGGTGCGAATAGTCGGATATGTAAGTCATATAAATGAGCTGACTATCGGAAAATGAAAATCTGAAGGACGGCAAACGGAACCTCTTTGTTTCAAGATTCAGATATTTTACGTCGTTCATAGTTGCGTGACCTAAAATAACGTTGTCTTTATTCTCCAAAAGTTCTTTGATATATCCGTAAACTTTGGGAAAAGCGGGATAGTTTTTAAACTCTTCGTACGCATATGGCAAAACTATGCCTTTATCGCCCTTTCTGTCTGTCAGATGAAATTTTCCGCGCGGATTGATAAGTATATCCTCTTTTTTAAGGATATTAAAATTTTCGTCGCAGACAACGTAACCGAAAACGCATATTTTGGCAACCGTTTTTCTGACGCTTGCGCATTCAATGTCGAAAAATACAAGACTCATAACTCTTTCGCGTATATTATATCATTTAACCGCGCAAATATCAACCCGTCGAACGCCCTTGACAAATATATGCGTTTGTAATATAATTTTTATATGAAAAAATTGTTGACTATTGTCGTATACGGTCAATCCGACGGCGGCAGAAGCGACACGCTTTATAGCGGTATCGAGCTGATTTACGCCGACGGCGGACTGCAAAACGCCGTAAAACAGGCAAAAGGCAAATATTTAATAATAGAAAACCGTACCTTTCTTTTTAAAGACGTCAAGCCCTTTTTAGACGCGCTTGAAACGACGTCGCAGGACATTGTCCGTTTTAACGGCGGCAACGCGTATAAAAGTTCGCTGTTTAAAGGAGTTGCGGACAAAGACGACTGCTTCGCCTTTTGCGCTTTAGCAGCGATGAACGCAAAGACTACCGCTTATTTCGAATACGCGCCGTTCGTATTCTCCGCGTCCCGGTCTGACTACGAAAAGGAAGAAAGAGGCTTGCTGTTGCTTTGCAACGAATTTAAGCGCGTTAAAGCCAAGCTTTCAAAAGAGGTCTACTCCTTTGTATTCGATTTGATTTGCGAGCGACTGCTCCTCTTTTACACCTGCGCGCTTATCGCAATACGCGAAAAGCGGCTTGCCGCGGACAAACTTTCGGAATTTGACAAAAATCTCAAGGAAGAGATAGTTTTATATCTTGCGCTTGACAAGCGGTTTACCGGCGGAAAACTTGTAAAAATACGGAACAAGGGTTTTAAAATTTCCGGCTTTGCCTGCCGCAGATACAAAAAAATGCTTAAAATTAAGGACGCGTGATACGCGTCCTTTTTTGATTATTTTTTAACAGGTACGAGTTTATCCTTGCCGCCCATGTAGGGACGAAGCACTTCGGGTATAAACACGCTGCCGTCAGCCTGCAAATGGTTTTCGAGGAATGCTATCAGCATTCTTGGCGGCGCAACTACCGTATTGTTGAGAGTATGCGCAAACTCGTTTTTGCCCGTCTTTGAATTTTTGTATCTGATGCCGAGCCTTCTTGCCTGCGCATCGGTGAGGTTCGAGCAGCTTCCCACTTCGAAATATTTCTTCTGTCGGGGACTCCACGCCTCTATATCGCAGCTCTTGTATTTCAGGTCCGCCAAATCGCCCGAACAGCAAATAAGCTGTCTTACGGGAATTTGCATTGAAACGAAAAGTTCTACGGTGTAATTCCAAAGTTTCTCGTACCACTCGTCGCTCTCTTCGGGCTTGCAGATTACTATCATTTCCTGCTTTTCAAACTGGTGGATACGGTAAATTCCGCGCTCTTCCAAACCGTGCGCTCCCTTTTCTTTACGGAAGCAGGGCGAATACGAAGTGAGCGTTTTAGGCAGCGACTGCTCGGGCAGAATTTCACCCATAAACGAGCCTATCATAGAGTGTTCGGACGTGCCGATAAGGTACAGATCCTCGCCCTCTATTTTGTACATCATGCCGTCCATTTCTTCAAAGGACATAACGCCCGAAACTACCGCGCTTCTTATCATATAGGGCGGAATACAGTAAGTAAAGCCCTTATTTATCATAAAGTCGCGCGCGTAGGCAAGCACTGCCGAATGAAGCCTTGCAACGTCGCCTATGAGGTAGTAAAAGCCGTTTCCGCTGGTGCGGCGCGCCGCATCCAAATCGATGCCGCCGAGGCTTTCGAGTATATCGAGGTGATAAGGCACTTCAAAGGGCTTTTCCTTCGCTTCGAGAAAGACTTCGCCCTGAACGTTTTCGCTGTCGTCCTTGCCGACAGGAACGTCGTCCGCGATAATGTTGGGAATTGCCATCATAGCGGTTTTGAGCTTTATTTCAATCTGCTCGCTCTCCTGCTCGATTGCGGCAATTCTGTCGTTATTTTCTTTGGAAAGACGCTTTGCTTCCTCCGCCTCGCCCTTTTTGCCTTCGCGCATAAGCGTTCCTATGCTTTTAGCAAGTACGTTGCGCTGCGCGCGACGTTCGTCGCCTTCCTGCTGAAGGGCGCGCTTTTTTATATCAAGCTCTATGATCTCGTCAACGAGGGGAAGTTTTTTGTCCTGAAACTTCTTTTTAATATTTTCTTTTACAAGTTCGGGATTTACCCTAATCAGGCTTATGTCTATCATTTAAGCTTATTCCTCCGAAAGAACACCTCAATTATACTTCAAATCGTTTACAAATGCAATTATTTAGCCGTTAATATCTTGAAAAAATAAAAGCGGTATGCTATAATATAATACGTAAAATTTATATTAGATTTTTTTGAAAGATTATGAGTAAAATTTATTATAAAGTAAACGACAAAAAGGAAGAAAAGCCGAAAAAGGCCGCTCCTGCCGACGAAAATAAATTTTTCGACGCGCAACCTTCCGCGCAGGAACTTGAAAAGCCTGCAAAAAACGATACGAAGCAGCCGCAGGAATTTGACAAGGAAAAGATTGTCAAATACTTTAAGCGTCACCCTAAAAAGCCTATCGACTACAAGGTTGACAGGTTTACCCCCAACCTTAAAAAAGGCCTTTCCACCGCGCAGGTTCAGACGAGATTTAAACAGTTTCTGTTCAACGATACTAATAAGAAATACTCCCGTTCATACGCAAGTATTTTTATAGGCAATATCTGTACATTCTTCAACCTGCTGTGTCTGCTTGCCGGTATCGCGCTTTTAATTGCAAACACCAAGGGCTTTACCAACTATCTGGTTATCTTTATTACGACGGCGAATATCGTAATAGGAATTATTCAGGAGATACGTTCAAAGCTTTCCATTGACAAACTGTCGATACTGGCGGTGAATACGGTTAAAGCCGTGCGGGACGGCGAGATAACGGAAATNCNNACGAAAGAAATAGTTTTGGNCGACGTAANTATTCTTGNACTCGGAAACCAGGTGCNTGCNGACTGTATACTTGCGGAAGGCAGCATTGAAGTAAACGAAAGCCTTTTGACCGGTGAGTCGGTAGCCGTTAAAAAGCAGGCGGGCGATACTCTTTACGCAGGCAGCTTTATTTCAAGCGGCAGCGGCAAGTGCAGAGTTGAAAAGGTCGGCAGAGCGACTTATCTTGAAAAGCTTACTTCGAAAGCTAAAAAATATAAGCGCCCGAATTCAGAGCTTATGAATTCGACCAAGCTTATAATCAAGATTATTTCCATAATTATTATACCTATTGCAATAGGCATGTTTATAGTATGCCACAACTGCATTCAGGATCCGAACTTTGCCGAGAAATATCCGGCTTTGTACGAATTCTTTATCAAGAACGTCAGTTCCGGAATATTCAATGAAAACATAAACTTTTCGATACAGCGTACCTGTACGGTTGTCATAGGAATGATTCCCTCCGGCATGTTGCTTTTAACCAGTATCGCGCTTGCGGTAGGTATCGTGAGGCTTGCAAAGAACCACACGCTTGTGCAGGATATGTACTCGCTGGAAATGCTGGCGCGCGTAAACGTTTTGTGTCTTGATAAGACGGGAACGATTACCGACGGCAGAATGAAAGTCAACGACTGCGTGATTTTAAACACGGTCGGCGACCATTCTCTGAACGATATTATGGGCAGCATGCTTAAAGCCCTCGACAGCAATAACCAGACTTCTATCGCGCTTACAAACCACTTCGGTTACAACGACATTTTAACGCCGGTAACTACCATACCTTTCTCGTCAAAGATAAAGCTTTCGGCGGCGACATTTGAGGACGCAGGCACTTTTGTTATGGGCGCCCCCGAATTCGTGCTGAAACCCTATCCTGCAAAGGTTGAAAAAATAGTCAAGCAGTACGCGCAGATGGGACTTCGGGTTATAGTGCTTGCGCACTCTCCTTCCCCTATCGTCGGCGACAAGCTGCCAGCAGTTTTAAAGCCCATAGCGGTTATTTCCATTGCGGACAATATCCGCGAGGACGCGATTGAAACCATTAAATGGTTCGATGAAAACGACGTAAACGTCAAAGTAATTTCGGGCGATAACCCCATCACCGTTTGCGAAGTTGCAAAACGCGCGGGAATTAAAAACGCGGATAAGTTTATATCGCTCGAAGGTCTGAACGAGAAAGAAGTTTCAAACGTTGCAAACAAGTACACCGTATTCGGAAGAGTTACGCCCGAGCAAAAGGCAATTTTGGTGCGGGCGATTAAGTCGGAAGGCAATACGGTTGCAATGACGGGCGACGGCGTAAACGATATACTTGCAATGAAAGAAGCTGACTGCGCAATTTCGGTTGCGTCGGGTAGTGAAGCGGCAAGAAACGTGAGTCATATAGTTTTGATGGACAATAACTTCAACTCTATGCCAAAAGTCGTTGCGGAAGGCAGACGCGTCATCAATAACATTAAAAACTCGTCCTCGCTGTTCCTTATGAAAACGTTGTTTACGGCAATTCTTGCGATCCTTTGTATTGCGATGCAGGTTCCCTATCTGTTTATGCCGCAGAACGTATTGCTTTTGGAATTCTGCATAATTGCAATTCCTTCCTTCTTCCTCTCGCTTCAGCCGAACAAAGAAAGAGTGCAAGGAAAGTTTATTACGCACGTTATGAGCCGGTCTATTTCGGGCGCGTTGCTTATGATTTTATGCGTAATGGCGATGTACTTAACAAACGTAATTGATACAAACATAAATCACGGCACGGAATTCAGCGATCATTATTTACCTATGTGTATGATTGCCCTGACTTTCTCTGGACTCGTAATGGTATACAGAGTATGTAAACCGCTGAACGCATACCGCGTAATTCTGTGTTTGAGTATGCTGGGACTTTGTATTGCGGCGTTTGCGGTAACCCCGATTACCGAAATGATGTTGTATACGGGCTGGTCTAAACTTAAATGGGATTATTCAAAGATACTGATTATCGTAGTGGTAATCGAAGCGGCGTTCCCCGTTTCGAACTGGCTGATTAAGCTGATGCAGGTAATCATGCCGTCGTCAACGAGTAACAAGATAAAGCATAAGCACGCGGCGCATCAGCAGCAGACTCCGCCGCCCCCTCCTCCCGTACAACCTGCCGAATAGACAATACAAGGAAGATAGAATGATAAGTAAATCTAAAAAGATAACTTTCGCTATTTTGACGGCTATTTGTTTTTTGCTCGCGGGGATAGTTTTGTTTATAGGCTTCGGCGTTACGGAACTAACGCGTTCCCATTATAACGAAAGCAATACTTACGAATACGAGGCAACTTTTGTTAAAAAAGAAACGAACGAAAACATCTTTCAAATTTATGTGCAGGAATACGGCTGCTATCTTACTTTTGAATGCAACGCGCTTGCCGACGAGCAAAATTTAGAAAACCTGACAGCGGGNGACAAATTGAGCTTCAGAAGNCAGNTCAAAATAGAATNCGTAGAAGCAAATGAACACTTTGATTGGTTGTCGATTGTTTCTTTAAGTTCAGAAGGGAACGATATAGTAACATTTGAAAGCTCGGAATCCGCTGAAGCAAAATCTATATTGACGGTTAAAATTGCATGTACCGTATTTGCCGTATTATTTATAAGCGGCGCAGTTGTTCTAATTCTATATTGCGTCGGTGTATTGCCTAAAAGAAAAACTTAACACAAAAAAGCGGAGCTTTTACAAGCTCCGCTTTTATTTTTGGTCTATTATTCTTTCTTGGTGGTTTTCTTTTTTGCGGCAGGTTTTTCGGTCTTAACTTCCTCTGCGGGAGCTTCGGCTTTGACCTTCTTCTTCGCTGCAGGTTTTTCGGTCTTAACTTCTTCTGCGGGAGCTTCAACCTCTTTCGCCTTTTTAGCGGGTTTTTCAATTACTTCCTCTACGAGGAGTTCAACCTCCGCTGTTTCCAAAGCGCTTTCTTTCAAGGCTTGCGCCGCGGCCTCTTCGGGAGTTACCGATTCAACCGCTTCCTGAACCTCGGCTTCCTCGTCGCGGTCGGTTATCGCAACCGTTGCAACCGAGCCGTGTTTCAGTCTCATAAGTCTTACGCCCTTTGTATTTCTGCCTATCTTTGAAATGCCCGTGCAGTGCATTCTTATAATTACGCCGGAGTCGGAAATAACCATTACGTCGTTATCTGCCGTAACCTGCTTCATACTTACAAGGTAGCCTGTTACGCTGTTGAATACGCCGGCTTTAAGTCCCATACCGGCTCTGCCCTGCGTTCTGTATTCTTCGATATCGGTAAGTTTACCGAAGCCCTTTGAAGTAACCGTAAGAACGTCCTTCGTTTTGTCGACTATCATCATGTCCACAAGGCAGTCGGCGCCTGTCAGTTTCATTGCCCTGACGCCCGCCGTGCCGCGTCCGGTGCTGCGCACGTCTTTTTCGTGGAATCTGATACATTTACCGGTACGCGAAGCAATCATTATTTCGTTTTTACCGGTGGTGAATTCTACTGCAATAAGTTTATCTTCGTTGGTGAGTTTGATTGCAATTTTGCCGTTACGCTTGATGCTTGCAAACTCTCTCATTCTCGTCTTTTTAATCTGACCTTTCTTGGTTGCAAGAACTACGAAACCGCTGGTCTTGCTTTCGACGGGAATCAACGCGTTAATCTTTTCGTCCTGCGCAATCTGTACGATATTTACGAACGCTCTGCCGCGCGCAAGTCTGTTTGCTTCGGGAATTTCGTAAGCCTTTATGCTGTACACCTTACCTGTTGACGAGAACAGCAGAATATCGTCGTGCGAGGAGCAGACGAACATTCTTTCGACGAANTNTTCATCCTTNGGTCTGTNNGCCGTAATTCCCGTGCNGCCGCGGTTNTGCGNGTGGTATTCTGCAACGGGAAGGCGTNTTACATAANCCGNGNGGGTCATTGAAACGACAACCTGTTCGACGGGAATTAAGTCCGCGTCCTCTATTTCGCCGTAATCGACTGCAAGTTCGGTCTTTCTTTCGGAAGGATACTTCTTCTTTATTTCAAGAAGGTCGCTTCTGATTATATCGTAAACGCGTTTTTCGTGGGCAAGTATATCTTTATAGTCCGCAATCTGTTTTTCAAGCATATCAAGCTCTTCTTTGAGCTTGTCAACTTCCAGGTGCGACAAGCGGTACAGTCTTAATTCCGCAACCGCAGTTGCCTGCCTTTCGTCAAGTACGAATTTTGCAGTGAGCTTTTTAACGCAGTCCGTTTTGTCGACCGCTTTGCGGCAGACTTCGACTACTTCTTCAATGCTTGCCTGCGCGATTACAAGTCCGCGTAAAATATGCGCGCGCTCTTCGGTCTTGGCAAGGTCGAACTTGGTTCTGCGTGTGATAATTTCTTTCTGGTGTTCGAGATAGTAGAAAATGCACTCTCTCAAATTGAGAATCTTGGGCGTGCCGTCGACGAGCGCAAGCATAATGATACCGTCTGAAATCTGCAGGTTGGTGTGCTTGTAAAGGGTGTTTAAAACGACTTGCGCGTTTGCATCCTTTTTGATTTCGATAACGATACGCATACCGTCTCTGTCGGATTCTTCGCGGATATCGGAAATTCCTTCTATCTTTTTATCTTTAACTAGATTTGCGATACTTTCGATAAGTTTCGCTTTGTTGACCTGATAGGGAATTTCAGTTACGATAATTCTCGTACGGCTCATATTGCCGCTCATATATTCTTCGATTTCGCAGCGCG
>WFLX010285723.1_pt1 | contig 23218 bp, 16 predicted proteins | sample 4967041 | NCBI WGS metagenome assembly WFLX01 (sample SAMN12857096, study PRJNA449069) | gut metagenome | isolation source: stool from male and female vole | host: Microtus ochrogaster | place: USA:Florida | collected 2017
ATCATCTCCGACGACGTTGACGGCATCGAATATGCGGCTGTGCTTAAAAACGTATACGCCATAGCAGCCGGAATGGTCAACGGCATGAAAGCAGGCGACAACTTTATGGCAATGCTCGTAAGCAACGCCATAAGGGAAATGCGCAAATTTGTCGACACGATTGCCCCGATGCCCCGCGACATAGATCGCTCTGCATATCTTGGTGATTTGCTCGTCACTGCCTACAGTAAGTTTTCGCGCAACCACAACTTTGGCTCCATGCTCGGCAAGGGCTATAGCGTGAAGGTAGCCAAGATGGAGATGAGTATGGTCGCGGAAGGATATTATGGCACTAAGTGCATGTACGACATCAACGAGCGCCCCGACCTTCAGGTGGAGATGCCTATCCTCGATATGGTGCATGCTGTGCTCTACGAAGGCGTCAATGTGCGGCGAGCCATGAAGGAACTCTCCGATTCCTTCTCCTGACCTTTTCAGCTCGGAGCGCTGATATTATCCAGAACCCCAGGCTTAAGCCTGGGGAAAATATCTAAGTAGCAGTAGCCTCGGAGAGGCGATTGGTGAAAATTTAATCTTTAATATCTAATAATTAACAATTATAAAAACATGAAAGCAGTAAGTTTAGACATTCAGCATGCGGTATACTTCGCTGACAAGCAGTTTATCGCTAACGAACCAGCAGCCGTAGAGGCTATAAAAGATGTCAACACCGGCCGTGCTGCCGGTAGCGACTTCCTCGGATGGGTAAAGCTTCCCTCTGAGACTGAAGCATCACTCCTCGCTAAAATCAACGCAACAGCCGATCGCCTTAAAGAAAAATGCGACTATGTAGTGTGCATCGGTATCGGTGGAAGCTATCTTGGTGCAAAAGCTGTGATAAGCGCACTAAGCAACAACTTTGCTGATTTCATCAACAATCCTGAACCAAAGCATGCAAAAGTGCTCTACGCAGGACAGAACATCGGCGAAGAATACACCGCAGAACTTCAAGACTTCCTCAAAGATAAGAAATTCGGTATCATTGTTATCTCAAAGTCAGGCACCACTACCGAACCGGCCATCGCTTTCCGTCTGCTCAAGGCTCAACTCGAAGAGCAAGCAGGCAAGGAGGCAGCAAAGGATCTTATCGTGGCTATCACCGACGAGAAGAAAGGTGCTCTCCGCACTCTCGCCACTCAAGAAGGATATGAGACTTACGTAATTCCTGATAATGTAGGCGGCCGCTTCTCAGTGCTCACTCCGGTAGGTTTGCTTCCTATTGCAGTAGCCGGCTTCGACATCACAAAGCTCATCGCAGGGGCTGCTGAAATGGAGAAAGACACTACCGAACCAGGGGAATCAAACATAGCCGAGACCTACGCACGTGTCCGCAATGCCCTATATCAGAGCGGCAAGAAGATCGAGATTCTCGCCAACTTCAACCCGAAACTCCACTACTTCGCAGAATGGTGGAAACAGCTCTACGGAGAAAGCGAAGGCAAGGACGGCAAGGGCATCTTCCCTGCAGCCGTAGACTTCACTACCGACCTTCACTCTATGGGCCAGTGGATCCAGGATGGCGAACGCACTATCTTTGAGACTGTGATTTCAGTGAAGGAACCACTCCTCCACAAGTATATCCCAACCGACGACCAGAACCTCGATGGCCTGAACTTCCTCGGCGGAAAGAAAGTAGACGATGTCAACAAGATGGCTGAGCTCGGCACTATGCTCGCTCACGTAGATGGCGGAGTGCCAAACATCAAGATTGAAATCAATAAACTCGACGAGTACACTCTCGGTGCACTCATCTACTTCTTCGAGAAAGCTTGCGGCATCTCAGGGTATATGCTCGGAGTAAATCCGTTCAACCAGCCCGGCGTAGAAGCTTACAAGAAGAATATGTTTGCCCTTCTTGGCAAGCCCGGCTATGAAAAGGAGACTGCAGCAATCCAAGAACGTCTGAAAAAGTAATTCATTTTTTTGCTTGCAAAAAATTGAGGGTTATGGGGTTATAGGTTTATAGGTTTATAAAAAGAATCCCTATCCATAACCCCATTACCTATAACCCCATAAACCTTAAGTTTCGCTTGCGGAACTTAAATTATTGCAAATATATTTCAGATATTAAATAAAAGTTAATAACTTATATTATCATTAATTCAAATGAACCTTCAGCCTTTCAAGGGCGTTTAATAGACGTAACTCAGACAGAAAGACGGGATGCAAGACAAAACGTCGGAAAGCACCCGGGAGTTACCCCGATAATGATTAGATTGATTAGTTTAATTGCTATAAGCGTTCTGAAAAAAGTTGTTATTGTTGTTTGAATTAAAGGAATTAGNTCGACGTNAGNCGACCTTTTTTCTTTGNATATTCGCGTTTTTTTTATTAATTTTGCGCTTTACGNAAANAGACAATCNAAGTCTACTAAGCAGATGGCAATATCAGTAATCATAGAAACATATAATTCAGCGAAATATCTTCGGAAAGTGATCGAAAATGTCAAAGACTTCGACGAAATCTTGGTCTATGACAAAGGCAGCTCCGACCATTCCATCGAAATAGCCAAGGAGGCTGGATGCAAAGTGATCCATACTGCCGACGACGACAAAGAGAATTTACATACACACAACTATGCCATTGCTCACGCAAAAAACGACTGGATACTCTTTTTGCGCACCAACGAATTAGCTCCCCGAGAACTAAAAAATTATCTTGAAGACTTCATCAAAGAAGCAGAAGATACGCACGGACTGTTCATTCCACGACGAAATTTCCTGATGAATAAGGAAGACAGCAATAATTATCCCGACTTCCAACTCAGATTTTTCCTTCGAGATGGTACGGTTTGGAACGATGATGAAGCTGAACTACCCTCCGTATATGGCCGCACAGGCCGCATTCCAGCCCACAAAAAGAAACTCGCACTCATTCACATTCCAGGCTCTATCAACGACACAATAGGAAATCTTGAAAAGACATACTCCGAAGCCAATGAAAGTACTCCACGCAAGGTGACTCTAATGGAGATTCTTTCTACTACAATGGGAGCATTTGCAAGAGAATACATTCTCAAAGGAAAATTCAAATATGGGACAATCGGATACATTGATTCCGTAAACATCACCATGCAGGAATATTTCAAGCTCGCAAAACGACATGAAAGATTCGCCATGGATGAAATCAACAAAAAATTGAAATGAGAAGACACAATATAGTAAGGACTTTTTCCACAGTGATAGCCATAATGGCATTACTCCTATCTTGTGGAGCTGGAAAGACAACTGCCGCAGTGGAAGAAAATGAAAGTTCTCTCCCTGAGAAGGAAACGTTCTTGTCGTTGTCTGCCGACAGTGCCTACTCTTATGTGGCTCGCCAAGTCGAATTCGGGCCTCGTGTGCCGGGTTCACAAGCTCACCGGCTTTGCGGCGATTGGCTCGTCAGCAAACTGAAGTCGTTCGGAGCAGACGTGACTGAGCAGAAAGCAACCCTCACAACTTTCGACGGCACCAACATTCCCATGCGCAACGTATTTGCCCGTATAAATCCGGAAGCGGAAAAGCGCATTCTCTTTCTTGCCCACTGGGATAGCCGTCCATGGGCTGACAACGATCCGGATCCATCGAAACATTCTACACCGGTAGATGGGGCCAACGATGGAGCAAGCGGCACGGGTGTTTTACTCGAACTTGCAAGGATATTGCCGAAAGATAGAAATGCCCTCGGAGTCGACATCCTTCTATGTGATGCTGAGGATTGGGGTGAGGAGAGCAACGATGACAGTTGGGCTATGGGGGCAAGATATTTTGCCAACAACCTCCCGTTGAAAGGTTATATGCCCTCGTCAGCCATCCTTCTTGACATGGTAGGAGCTCCCGATGCCACATTCATGAGAGAATATTTCTCCCAGCTATCTAATCCTGCACTTGCTGATCAGATTTGGAGCATCGCAAAGAAGCTTGGACATGAAAAAATGTTTGTCAATCGTATGGGTTCCGCTATCAACGACGACCATGTGGAGCTTATCAAAGCGGGAATACCCACAATCGACATAATCGATTATAGGGAAGGCTCCGGATTTTTCAGCGGATGGCACACTGCCTCCGACAATATGGACTGTATTTCGAAAGAAACACTTGATGCGGTAGGAAGCATACTGGAGACTTATATCAAAAATGAAAATTAACAACATAACATACATTAAGACATGAATTTCATCGAAGAACTTACCTGGCGCGGCATGATCCACACTATGATGCCAGGCACAGAAGAGCAACTAAATAAGGAAATGACCACTGCATACCTCGGCATTGACCCCACTGCCGACTCCCTACACATCGGCCATCTTTGCGGCGTGATGATGCTTCGTCATTTCCAGCGTTGCGGACACAAGCCAATCGCTCTCGTAGGAGGCGCAACCGGCATGATTGGCGACCCTTCAGGCAAAAGCGCAGAACGCAACCTTCTCGACGAAGCGACCCTTCGCCACAACCAGGAAGCCATCAAAGCCCAGCTTTCACGCTTCCTCGACTTTGAAAGTGATGCCCCCAACAAGGCTGAACTCGTAAACAACTACGATTGGATGAAAGACTTCTCTTTCCTCGACTTCGCCCGCGAGATCGGAAAGCATATCACTGTCAACTATATGATGGCAAAGGAGTCAGTCCAGAAGCGCCTCAACGGCGAAGCCCGCGATGGCCTTAGCTTCACTGAATTCACTTACCAGCTCCTTCAAGGATATGACTTCCTCCACCTATACGAGACCAAGGGATGCAAACTTCAGCTTGGAGGCTCCGACCAATGGGGCAATATCACGACTGGAGGTGAACTCATCCGCCGCAAACGTGGCGGCGAAGTATATGCACTCACTTGCCCTCTTATTACCAAACCTGACGGTGGCAAATTCGGCAAAACCGAAAGCGGCAACGTGTGGCTTGATGCAAGATATACTTCCCCATACAAATTCTATCAGTTCTGGCTCAATGTAGGCGACGCAGAAGCTGAGAAATATCTCAAGATCTTCACATTCCTCACAAAAGAAGAAATCGAAGCCCTTGCAGCTGAACATGCAAAAGATCCCGGGCTCCGTCCGCTCCAGAAGAAGCTCGCAGAGGAAGTGACCGTAATGGTACACGGGCGCGAAGCTTACGATGCTGCTGTGTCTGCAAGCAAGATCCTCTTCAGCAATAGTGCGGTCGACGAGCTCCACAAGCTCGATGAGCAGACTCTTCTCGACATCTTCGAGGGTGTGCCAAGATTTGAAGTGGACCGCGCCGACATTGAAGCCGGAATACCTGCTCTCGAATTCCTTGCTGAAAAAACTTCTGTGTTCCCTTCTAAGGGAGAAGCACGCAAGATGATCCAGGGCAATGGAGTGAGCATCAACAAGGAGAAACTCACTGATCCGGCGGCCGTAATCNNCAAAGATCATCTTCTTGGAGGCAAATATNTCCNNGCGCAAANANGCAAGAAGAATTATTTCCTGATCAGCATAAAGGATTAAACCTCACAACCCCACAACCCCAAATGCCTGAATTCGATATCCACGGAAGTCAGACCACCCCTAAAGGGAGCGACCGCGACATAGAAAAAGCACTCCGTCCGCTGAGTTTCGATGATTTCAGCGGGCAGGATAAGATTGTGGCCAACCTGCGCGTCTTCGTGCAGGCTGCCCGCATGCGCGGTGAGGCTCTTGACCACACCCTGCTCCATGGACCTCCGGGACTCGGAAAGACAACCCTGAGCAACATTGTGGCAAATGAACTGAATGTAGGATTCAAGGTGACAAGCGGGCCAGTGCTCGACAAACCCGGCGACCTTGCCGGAATCCTGATGAGTCTTGAGCCTCACGATGTCCTCTTCATCGATGAAATCCATCGTCTTCATCCCATTGTGGAAGAATACCTTTATTCCGCAATGGAAGACTACCGCATCGATATCCTCCTTGATAAAGGTCCTGGCGCTAAATCGGTGCAGCTTACCATTTCCCCCTTCACCCTTATAGGAGCCACTACGCGCAGTGGTCTGCTGACTGCCCCGCTTCGTGCACGTTTCGGCATCAACTGTCATCTTGAATACTACGATCATGAAGTGCTGAAAGGGATCGTAAAGCGATCTGCCAGACTGCTCAATACCGCCATAATCGACGATGCAGCACAAGAGATTGCACTCCGCAGCCGTGGCACTCCGCGTATTGCAAATGCGCTCCTGCGTCGAGTAAGGGATTTTGCAATGGTGATGGGAAATGGCACCATCGACCTCAAGACCTCCAAGATGGCACTGGAAGCCCTTAATATAGATACTCATGGACTTGATGAGATCGACAATCGAATCCTGACCACCATTATCGACAAATTTGGAGGAGGACCAGTAGGATTGACCACGATTGCGACAGCTCTCGGAGAAGACAGCGGCACAATCGAAGAAGTCTATGAGCCATTCCTTATAAAAGAAGGATTCCTGAAGCGCACTCCAAGAGGGCGAGAAGTGACCGAACTTGCCTTCCGCCATCTCGGCCGCTACCCAAAAGCCAAAGACGCCTCCCTCTTCGATTAATTCATAATTCTCAATTCATAATGCATGATGAAAGATATGCATTATGTCCGCTCTTGACTGGAACATGATAATTATGAATTATGCATTATGACTTTCTTTAGATTGAGCGAAGCTAATTATGAATTGAAAAAATGGCTGGAATAAAATCACTTGTCAAAGACACTGCCGTCTACGGACTGAGCAGCATTATAGGTAGATTCCTCAACTGGGGACTCGTGCCTCTATATACATATCTCTTCTCCGAAGCCGACTATGGCATCGTCAGCTATCTTTATGCTATAGTGGCAGTGGTGATAGTGGTACTCAATTATGGCATGGAGACTGGCTTCTTCCGCTATGCCAGCAAGGAAGCCGACTACGAAAGAGTGTATAGCACTGCAATGGTTTCGCTGGCTGCCACATCTCTTCTATTCATAGCCCTTATCAGCATTTTTCTCCATCCAATCTCTGCTGCGTTGACACTGCCACATCATCCAAGTTATGTATGGATGATGGGCTTCACAGTAGCCGTGGATGCCTTCACCAATCTCCCTTTCGCATATTTGAGGTATAAGAGAAAAGCTTGGACATTTGCCGGCATAAAACTCATAAATATAGGAGTAAATATCGGACTCAATCTCTTCTTCCTATTGGCTTGTCCAAAAATAAATGACACAGCTCCTCAACTCATATCATGGTTTTATGCTCCGCTTGGAGGCGCATCTTTTGGCGTTGGATGGATTTTCCTCGCCAATGTCATCAGCACCCTTGTGGTGCTTGCGTGCCTATTGCCTGAGATGAGAGTGAAGAGGGTGGTCTGCGATACGTCGCTCCTGAAAAAGATGCTCGACTATTCATGGCCACTTCTCGTGCTGGGAGTAGCCGGCAATCTGAGCCAGGGAATGGGACAGATCATCATCCCATACCTTTTCCCTAACGACCCTGNAGGNGCNNGGGCNATGGTAGGNATCTANGGAGCCAANATCAAGATTGCNGTAGTNATGATGATGTTTACNCAAGCATTCCGCTACGCCTACGAGCCCTTCATCTTCTCCAGGGCTGCACGGGAAGGGGAAGACAAAACGCAAGCTTATTGCGATGCAATGAAATATTTCGTCATCTTCGGGCTCGCAATATTCTTAGGAGTGATGTATTTCCTTCCCATACTNAAACATTTTATTTCTCCCGCCTATTGGTCTGGGTTGAGAGTAGTGCCTATCATGATGATAGCCGACCTTTGCTTCGGAGTCTACTTCAATCTCTCATTGTGGTATAAACTGACCGACCGCACCCGTTGGGGAATGTATCTGTCGCTCTTAGGATTCGTGCTCATGTTGGGAGGCAACCTCATACTTGTGCCTGCCATTGGAATACCCGACGGCTACATCGGCTCCGCATGGGCGGCCCTGATATCATACGCCGGCATCATGATTGTCAGCTATCTATTGGGCAAAAAATATTATCCCATTCCCTACGAAGTGAAGCGTATAGGGCTCTATACTCTGCTTGCGGCATTGCTGTGGGGCATCGGAGCAGCCTGCACTTTCTCATACGCCATGTGGGCTACCTACATTGTGAGAGGCATAATCCTATGCATCTATATTTTAGTGGTAGCATATTTTGAAAACATCCCAGTCTTATCCTCCCGGCTAAGGCACCTCCTCGGCACTTCTTAACAAATCCATTCTGCTCTCCGACTTATGATTTCTAAGCGCATGAAAAGATCCCCTCTGCTGCCCTCGGCTCCTCTGCGAACTCTGCGTGAGTCATAATATTTCCTTAAAATATTTTGTTATGCGCAAATAATATATTAACTTTGCATAATAAAAAATAAGCATTCGAAATTATGGCAACAGATAAATATGACCTTTCTACCGTCAAGGGACGCCTATTGACTTATTTAAAGGAAAACAGAATTCCTCAGACCGAGTTTTGCAAACGCTTGGGTGTAGCCCCTACCTACATCGGAGTGATCCGCAAATCAATACCTGCGGAAAAGATCAATAAGATTGCCACTCTTTATCCTGACCTAAATAGGGAATGGCTCCTTTATGGAGAAGGGGAAATGTATGTCAAAGAAGAAGAAGCAGTCGACCCTCGCCAAATGCTAAAGGATGCCGGCTTGCTCGTGCCTCTGCTTCCAGTCACTGCTTTTGCCGGCAATATCTCAGCTTGGTCCCAATCGGTAAATGCCAACGAATGCGAGAAAGTGATTAGTCCGGTGCAAGGAGTCGACTTTGCAATCCGCATTTCCGGCGACAGCATGGAGCCGGATTTCAACGATGGCTCGATCATATTGATCAAAAAAATCGACGACAAGGCTTTTATTCCTTGGGGACACCCTATGATAATAGATAGTTCCAACGGTGTGCTGTTGAAAGACGTATATCCGTCAGACAAGGGAGAAAAATATATCGAGGCAAGAAGCCGGAATACAAAATATCCACCGCTGCACATACCACTTGAATACGTCTACGGCCTTTATAGAGTAGTGACTACACTCAAGACCTTTCCATCATACTGACAACTGAAAGATGACAACTGAAAACTGACAACAGATAACTGACAATTGATAACTATGGCAGACTACAACCACCTCGACATCGAATCGCGCTGGCAACAATATTGGCGCGACAACGAAGTCTTCAAGACTGAAATCAACAAAGAGAAGCCAAAATATTATGTGCTCGACATGTTTCCCTATCCTTCAGGAGCAGGACTCCACGTCGGACACCCACTGGGATATATAGCCAGCGATATCTACTCCCGCTATAAAAGGCAGCAGGGCTTCAACGTGCTCCATCCGATGGGATATGATGCCTACGGTCTTCCCGCTGAGCAATATGCAATCCAGACAGGTCAGCACCCTGAAAAAACCACCAACGACAACATAGCCCGCTATCGCTCACAGCTCGACAAGATAGGATTCTCATTCGATTGGAGCCGTGAGGTGCGCACATGCGACCCCCAATATTATAAATGGACTCAGTGGGCATTCATGCAGATGTTCAATCATTACTACGACACTGAGCTTGGAAAAGCGCGCCCCATCTCCGAACTGGTTGCCCACCTTGAAAAGTATGGCACCGAAGGCCTTCACGCTGCGGAGACAAAGGAAATCAATCTGACTGCCGACCAATGGAACGCAATGTCGGAAAAAGAACAGCGCGAGACCCTGATGAACTGGCGAATAGCTTTCCAGGGAGAGACAATGGTGAACTGGTGTCCGGAACTTGGCACCGTGCTTGCAAACGATGAAGTGTCGGAAGGACTCAGCGTACGCGGAGGNTTCCCGGTAGAGCAGAAGCTGATGCGCCAGTGGTGTCTGCGCGTATCTGCATACGCTCCTCGCTTGCTCGACGACCTCAACAATCTTGCATGGAGCGACTCTCTGAAGGAGACTCAACGCAACTGGATAGGTCGCAGCGAAGGAGCGGAGATGAGATTCCCCGTAAAAGACTCTGATCTTGAGCTGGAAATATTCACAACACGAGCTGATACCGTTTTCGGCGTGACATTCATGGTGCTTGCTCCTGAATCAGAATATGTCAAGCTCCTGACTACTCCTGAGCAAAAGGAAGCTGTAGAGGCTTATCTCAACGAAGTGAAGCATAAGACAGAGCGAGAACGCCAGATTGACAAGAAAGTGACNGGTGTNTTCACAGGCTCATACGCTATAAATCCGCTGAGCGGAAAAGAAATTCCTATCTGGGTGAGCGACTATGTGCTGGCCGGCTATGGCACAGGAGCCATCATGGCAGTGCCTGCCCATGACTCACGCGACTACGCTTTCGCAAAAAAATTCAATCTTCCTATCATCCCGCTCATCGAAGGGGCCGACGTTTCGGAAGAAAGTTTTGATGCCAAGGAGGGAATAGTGTGCAACTCTTGCGGTCCCGACCTTGACCTCAACGGGCTCACTGTCAAGGAAGCAATTGCAAAGACAAAAAAACATATATCTGAAAAGGGTATCGGACGCGTGAAAGTCAATTATCGTCTCCGCGACGCCATTTTCTCTCGTCAGCGCTATTGGGGTGAGCCCTTCCCCGTGTATTACAAGGATGGCATCGCCTACTTGATGGATGAGTCCGCTCTCCCACTCCTCCTCCCGGAAGTGAGCAGCTATCTCCCTACTGCTGATGGTGAGCCTCCTCTTGGTCGTGCAGAAAACTGGAAGACATCCGAAGGATATCTCATCGAACTCTGCACAATGCCCGGATTTGCTGGTAGTTCTGCCTACTATCTGCGCTATATGGACCCACACAACGAGAATGAGCTCGTCAGCAAAGAGGCAGATGAATATTGGCGCGACGTAGACCTATATGTCGGTGGTGCAGAACATGCTACCGGNCATCTCATCTACAGCCGATTCTGGAATAAATTCCTCTACGACCTTGGCCTCGTGGTAAGCCCCGAACCTTTCAAGAAGCTCGTCAACCAGGGCATGATTCAAGGACGCACCAACTTCGTATATCGTATCAAGGGCACTAACACCTTCGTAAGCAAAGGCGTTGCCGACCAATACGATACCATGCCAATACGTGTAGACGTGAATATTGTCAGCAACGACATCCTTGACCTTGATGCCTTCAAAGCCTGGCGTCCTGACTTTGCCGATGCCGAATTCATTCTTGAAGATGGCAAATATGTCTGTGGCTACGCCGTTGAGAAGATGTCGAAGTCAATGTTCAACGTTGTCAACCCAGACGTTATCGTTGAGAAATATGGCGCCGACACATTGCGTCTATACGAGATGTTCCTCGGTCCGGTAGAGCAGTCTAAGCCATGGGACACCAACGGCATCGACGGTGTCAACCGCTTCTTNCGCAAGCTCTGGAATATCTTTGCTAAGAGGAGCGNCACNGAGCGCANCGCACAGGAGAANAAGATCATGCACACNCTCATCAAGAAAGTGAGCCAGGACATCGAGAATTTCTCATTCAACACTTCTGTGGCAGCGTTCATGATCGCAGTCAACGAACTTGGGAAACTCCCGACTGTAAGCACAGAATCGATGGACGAATTTGCACGCCTCATAGCCCCGTTTGCTCCGCACATCGCAGAGGAATTCTGGCATCAGCTCGGGCATGATGGCAGCGTATCTGATAGCCATTGGCCGAAATGGGATGAAGAGGCCTTGAAGGAAGACACGGTGAAGTATCCTGTACAGTTCAACGGCAAGATGCGTTTCAATATCGAAGTCCCGGCCGGGAGCGACAAAGCAGCCGTCGAAGCTGCTGTGTTGGCAGACCCGGCAGCTGAAAAATGGCTTGAGGGAAAGACTCCGAAGAAAGTCATAGTAGTGCCGGGACGCATCGTCAATATCGTGATCTGACACTCTACTCAAACAGTTAAGGGCGCAGCTGGAAGCGGCTGCGCCCTTAAATTTCCTTATAGGTAATAAAGCGGACGATTTTACGTTAAATTAATAACAACACACGCTTTATATACAGAAATGACAAAAAAACTAAAACTTGTGATGGCCACCAACAACGCAAGCAAACTGCGTGAGGCTCGTGCCATTGCGGGCGACAGCCTTGAAATCCTTAGTCTTAAGGATATAGGCTATGATAATGATATAGAAGAGACTGCCGACTCGCTTGAAGGTAATGCACTTATCAAAGTGCGTGCCATCAAGGAAGCGTGCGGTCTTGACTGCTTTGCAGACGACACAGGACTTATGGTAGATGCCCTCGGGGGCGCCCCAGGAGTCCACACTGCCAGATATGCAGGAGAGGAGTGCAATCCCGATAAGAATATTGATCTTTTGCTGAAAAATTTGGAGGGCGTAGAAGATCGAAAGGCCCGCTTCTGCACATGTGTTGCCCTCTCTCTCGACGGGGAAGAGCATGTATTTGAAGGGGCTGTTGAAGGAAAGATCGCAACCGAAAGGAGCGGTTCGCACGGATTCGGTTACGACCCTGTTTTCATTCCAGAAGAGACAGGAGTATGCTTTGCTGAGATGAGCGATGACGACAAAAATGCCATCTCCCATCGCGGACGCGCCATCACAGCAATGATGAAGTGGATGTCGGCCCTTTGCGTATGCATGCTTGCAATTCTCCCTCTGAAGGCCGCTTCCAACTCCAATGATTGGAGACTTTTCAATACTTTCGACGACAAGGTAGAGTACATCTTCGACACTCCTGAGAAAACCTATATCCTTGCTCACGCGCAACTTTACTCTCCCTACGATGTGGACAATCAAGAAAAANTCTTGTTTCTTTTTTGCCTTGATAAGAATTCAGGAGAGATCAGACAGTATAATTCTCAAAATTTTCTGAGCCAATCTCTCATTAAATGCGCCAACTACAATGCGCAAAAGGGCTACCTATTGATTGTCTACGATGACAAGACTATCGACCTTCTATATGACGATGGCACACTCCACTCAATTTATGCGCTGAAAAGCTTTAATTCTAATGTAGGGAAAGAAGTAAGGTCAATTTCATTTGACCCTGAACACAACCAGGCATATCTTGCTACCGACTTTGGATATATTGTCATCGATGATAAGAAGAGCGAAGTAGCTCAAAGCGGAATCTATAATGAGCCAATCGACAATGCAATCCGTGTAGCCGACCGTTTCTTGATAGTTCGAGATGGCAAGCTTTATCAAGATAAAAGTGATTCGAGACATCTCGCGCTATCAGATTTTGATGAAACAACATGGGGAGGTGAAGGGGAGATAGGCGACTTGCTCTCCTTATCTTCCGATCGCTGCGTAATATCAAGGGTAGAGAATGGATCTTCCACCCATTATATGGTAAATTTCCAAAATGGGGAGGAGAATCCTAATGTTTATCCCATTGGAAAATTTGACAATTCATACGTATCGGAAAATAAGGATGGTCTTCTCTTTGCCAGATATGGAAGTCTATATCAGCTCTTCAGAAATGCCAACGAGCTGATCGTGATAATTCGCAGAAAAGAAGATGCTAATCTCGTAGCGGGAAGTTGGGACTTCAAAAATTTTTATTACGCAAAGCCTCGCAAAGGAATCCATTCTGTGCGGCATGACGGCGATAACGAGTGGAGTGTAACAAGCCAGGAGGCTCGTCCGAATGCGCCAGCTGTCTTCCGGTCGACCAATCTTATGTACTCCCCTCGCCATGGAATGCTTGTAAACACACATGGTATCAACCAGAATTTTACATCTCGTTTTGCATTGAATCCGATTCTTCTCTCATCTCTGAAAGACCAGACTTGGACAATGCATGGACTGCCATATTTTGACGAAGAGACCAAACTTCGGCTTACCAACCCATGCGGAATAGCTCAGGATCCCGACAATCCTGATTTATTTTATTTCGGTTCGATGGCAAATGGTCTTCTTCGTTACGATATAACCGACATGTCATCTCTGCTTCACATGACGCAGAGCTCCGATTCCCCCGATTTCCCGGGGCATGTATCGCTTCAAGAGCCTTATTCCTATTGGTCTAATATGTATGCTTTGACTTATCCTTCGTTTGATACCAACGGGAATCTATTGGTAGGACACATAAACACTGAAGATGTGAACAACTATTTTCCAGAAATATGGGTGTGGACTCCAGAAAACCGTAGAGAGAGTACATCGCCAGAGACTTTCAAGCCATTTGTCAAACTGAAAATTGAAGGAGTGACACCTGGTCTCAACAATCTGATTTTGCCTCTCAAATTTCAAGGGAATCAAGACATGGCTGTATACTTCTCCATCGACTTTTACCACAAACCTTTCGTTGTCTATGACCATAACGGGACCATCGAGACTTTTACCGACGATCGTCAAGGTCTAATGGAAACCGGAGAGTTGGAAGACTCTGATGGGAAACTGGGATGCCATTATATTTATTGCGCGATTGAGGATCCGTCGACAGGTCTGGTTTGGGTTGGTACAGATAACGGAGTGTTCACATTCAATCCNAAACAAGCTTTCTCAAACCCAAACACTGTATCAAGAATTAAAGTGAGCCGTAATGATGGCACTTCTCTTGCCGATTACTTGCTCGCTGGCATTGCGATCAACGACATCTCCATCGATGGCATGGGACGCAAATGGTTTTCACTATCGGAAGGAGGCTTGGTATGCACCTCTGCCGACGGAAGGACTATCCTTCAGGAACTAAACACNGACAATTCTGCCATTCCATCAGATATGGTGTATTCTACTTGCTACAATCCAGATAATAATTCTTTGATGGTGGCCACTTCTGCCGGGCTTTGCGAATACTACCTGAGCGGACAGGCAACTGATTTGGGATCTTCTTCAGCAAGAGCATACCCCAACCCGGTGCGCCACGACTATTATGGATATGTCACTATTGATGGCCTTGAAGAAGACTGCATAGTTAAAATAGCCGACTCAGCCGGCAACATAGTCAGGGAACTCGGACCCGCTTCGGCAGGAAGAGTACAGTGGGACGTATGCGGCATGGACCTCAACCGTGTGCCGAGCGGAGTCTACTTCGTTCTTGCTTCTTCCGGCCCCGGAGGAGGATCATATAGTGAAGTCACAAAAATCCTCGTCATAAATAGATAAAAAAATAACCCAAGATCTTCATATTCATCCATGGGAAAGAATAAATTGCAGAAATTCTCCGACATGGAGACATTCGGATGCGTGCTTCANTATCCGAGACATATACTGATAGAAAAAGGTTTTCCTTACAAAGGGAAATGGAGCAGCGACGTTTTCTCTCGCAGCAATCCAATTACCCTTGAACTTGGATGCGGGAAGGGTGAATACACCGTAGGTCTCGCAGAGGCAAATCCTGACCGCAACTACATTGGCGTCGACATAAAAGGAGCGAGAATGTGGAAAGGAGCCAAAAGCGTAGAGGAAAAGGGAATAGAAAATGCTGCTTTTTTACGTACGGAAATCGAACAAATCTCTGAATTCTTCGCCCCGGATGAGGTAGATGAAATCTGGATTACTTTTCCTGATCCTCAGATGCAAAAAGCACGCAAAAGACTGACATCTTCAAGATTCCTGACCAACTATCGCAAATTCCTGCGACCTGGTGGGATAGTGAATCTTAAGACAGATTCTCCTTTCCTTTACGAGTACACACGCNGACTCGTGGATCTTAATGGATNTGAAGTGATGGCNAANACCANCGACCTATATGGCAGCGGACTTGCCGACCCGGTGAGCTCGATTAAGACTTTCTATGAGCAGCAGTGGCTTTCCCGCGGCAAGACCATCAAGCTTATCTCTTTTCGTATTGGAGAAGGAGAAATCCAGGAGCCAGACTGCAGCGATATGGAGAAAGACGACTATCACAGCGAATTTGGACGTCACTCCTCTCAAAATTAAGAATTCCAAAGCCTCAGGTCGGAGACCTGATAATCGTGCCGAAACCCCAGGCTTAAGCCTGGGGAGATTGCACTAACACAGTAGCCTCGGAGAGGCGATTCGTCCAGTCAGAGGCATGACTAATTGATCATTTATCATTAATCATTTATCATTGAATATAGCAATGGCAATATACCCAAAACTTATACTTGACGCGCTTACGAATGTCAAATATCCCGGCAACGGGAAAAATATNGTAGAACTTGGTATGGTGGACGATGATATCCGTATCGACGGCAACAAAGTGTCTTTCACTCTCATCTTNNACCGCCCTACCGACCCATTCATAAAATCAGTGGTGCGTGCGGCTGAAGCTACCCTTCCGGTCTTTGCTGACCCCGACATCGATGTCAAAGGACGCATCGCAGTCAAATATCGCCAGGCAGAGGCTCCAAAACAGGAGACACCACTTCCCGGAGTTAAAAATATCATAGGCATTAGTTCAGGGAAAGGTGGAGTTGGCAAATCGACTGTGTCAGCAAATCTCGCTATCGCTCTTGCAGCCAAGGGCTATAAGGTAGGTCTGCTTGATGCCGATATTTTCGGTCCATCGATGCCAAAGATGTTTGGCGTAGAAGATGAAAAACTCTTTATGACCACCCAAGAGGGTAAGGATTGGATCGACCCGATTGAGAAATTCGGAGTGAAAATGCTCAGTATTGGTTTCGTAGTGGATAAGGACAGTCCTGTGCTTTGGCGTGGAGGTATGGCTTCGAATGCATTGAAACAACTTATCACCGAGGCTTGGTGGGGCGAACTTGATTATTTCTTGATTGATATGCCTCCAGGGACGAGCGACATACACCTGACACTTGTGCAGACACTCCCAATCACTGGAGTCATTGTGGTGAGCACCCCACAGGAAGTAGCTCTTGCAGATGCCCGAAAGGGAATCGGAATGTTTCGCAGCGATAAGATCAATGTCCCTATCCTCGGTCTCGTAGAGAATATGGCATGGTTTACTCCCGCTCCGCATCCTGAGGAGAAATATTATATCTTCGGCAATGGAGGGGCTGCCCGACTCGCTGAGAAGATGAATGTGCCTCTGCTTGCTCAGATTCCTCTTGTCGCAGACATCTGCGAGATGGCTGATGCAGGGCATCCTACTGCTACGGAATGCACCGGAGGCGAGATTTCTGAGAATCCGGAAGCAAAAGCATTCTCCGATCTCGCCGACCGGGTAGTGGAGGAATGCGACCGTCGCAACCGCGATCTTCCCCCGACACAGGCAGTACAGACCCATTAAATTTATCATTTATCATTAATCATTTATCATTAAAAAAGACCGTGTCAACAGCACAAGCAGAAAATACTCGCAAGGTGACTACAAGCCGCCTTACGGAGATGAAACACCGCGGTGAGAAAATCTCTATGCTCACTGCTTACGACTATACGAGTGCAAAACTCGTGGATGAAGCAGGAATGGACGTGATTCTTGTAGGAGATTCCGCTTCAAATGTGATGGCTGGAAATATGACCACACTCCCTATCACCCTCGACCAGATGATATATCACGCTAAGTCGGTGATGAAAGCTGTCAAAAGAGCTTTGGTAGTGGTGGATCTTCCTTTCGGCACATACCAGGGTAATTCTAAGGAGGCTCTTGCATCCGCAATCCGCGTGATGAAAGAGAGCCACGCTGAAGCCCTTAAACTTGAAGGGGGCGCAGAGATTGCCGAATCAATCCAACGTATTCTTTGCGCAGGAATTCCCGTGATGGGCCATCTCGGACTCACACCACAGAGTATAAATAAGTTTGGCACTTATAGCGTTCGCGCAAAAGAGGAAGCAGAGGCCAAGAAACTTCTTGAAGATGCAAAGCTTCTTGAGGAGATTGGATGCTTTGCAATCGTGCTTGAGAAAATTCCGGCTAAGCTTGCGGAGCAAGTGGCAAAAGAGCTTACTATACCTGTAATTGGCATCGGAGCAGGAGGTGGCGTTGACGGCCAAGTGCTTGTGATGCATGATATGCTTGGAATGACGATGGGATTTTCACCCCGCTTCTTACGTCGCTATGCAAATGTAGGAGAGGTGATGACGGATGCCTTCCGCCATTACATCAACGACGTGAAGACCGGCGATTTCCCCAACGAAAAAGAGCAATACTGATTAAGTTCAACTTTCGCATGCTTCTTAACCACATAGCCTCATAACCTTTAAGTTGAGCATGCGAAACTTAAGCAATATGACTATACGAGAAGCCACAGAAAAAGATACAGAATACGTTGCAAAGACAGTCTTGACCGCTCTGGATATGGATGCCTCTCATCTGGAGTGGGTCAAGGCTTCTTGTGCTGACCCAAATTCGATGTATTCATGGAATAAATCCCTTATCGCAGAAGATGAAGGCAAACCAATAGGATGTATAATTTCTTATTCTGGTGATGATTATCAGCAGTTGCGTGAGTACACATGGAGTCGGCTTTGGGAAGGGGTGGATCCGGCTACTATCAAGAATTCTGCGATCGAGACGTATCCCGGAGAATACTATCTTGATTCCTTGGCAATTGAGCCTGAATTCAGGGGTAGGGGACTTGGCAAACAACTTATGGAGGCTGCAATGGAGCATGGCGGAGAGTTAGGCTACAATAAGTTTGCGCTGTTAGTAGCTCTCGAAAAACCCCGGCTGAAGGAATATTATGCTTCAGAAGGCTTTGAAGAAGCCGACGACGTAAACTTCTTCGGCCACCAATACAAGAGAATGGTTAAGAAATAAGGTCTCTGCGTGAGCTTGCGTGATGCTAACGGAAGGAGTAGCCGAGGCCGAGCATCAGATTGTTTTGCTTTTGGAAGTTCAAGAGTTGGTAGCCTATGTTCAGGAAGAAACGGTCNGTGAATCTCACCTTTAGGTTGGCAAGCTGATAGGAGGCTCTTGTCTCTTCCGGCCCGACAATATTATATCCAATACCTAAATTGACTGAAAAAATGGGCATCACCAATTCTGCTCTTCCAGACACCCCCACACATAACTGACTCAACACAGGTGGCCTATAAAAATGAATATCCTCCGTATCAGAGCCGGATGCATGATATTTCTTTAAGTTAGTGCTCTGGTCCCACTGGAAATCAACCGACGCCCCAGCACGGAATATCCTCTTTATTTGCCACATCGGAGCCACATCGAGCCCCACAACGGGGAAATGACCATTCAACAGCACAGGATTCTCCCCTCCACGATACACTCGTTTCCGCCAAGCTCCATAAGCCATCACATCCACCTGCAACTTATGTCTCTGCCGCGCTGAATCCACATCAAGCAGAATCCCATCATAAGATTTTGCTGGCTCTTTACCCAAAGAACGAGTCACTCCAATTCTAATCCCGGCCATATTCACGCCAGGATTTGGGAAAGAAGTATTCCCATTAGAGAAATGAGTGAAATCCAATCCCGCTGTCATCGAATAGCGACTTCCTATCTTCCACATCAGTCCTGCTCCAAGATTGATATACGCATTAATGCTTGAACCTACTATCAGATTCGAATAAGCAGTATGCCCATCGCATTTTTTCCATCCAAAAGAGGCTCCGAAATTCCACTCATAATAAAGCGCAAGCCGCTGATTGAATTTAAAGACTGGAGCTCCCTGAAAGGCATATATACAGATTGGAGTACCTATCCCCTTTGAATTGCCAAGGAAATTGACTGAGGCTCCTATTCCTTGCCACACATCCGGATAGAATCGGCCTTGAGGCGAAGAAGGAGCAGACGAAAAGCTATATTTAAGATGCAGGGAAGTAGCAATTTTAGTATTGAGAGCATTATCCAAATCAAGCATTCCGATAAGCACATCGTCCTTATAAGAGGAGAATGCAAAAGAAGGCCTCACATCAAGCCCTATCCTGCTTATAATCTTGCTGCAGGAATCAGCCCTCTCTCCTTCTGCACCAAGCCAGAAGAAAGAAAAAAATAAAATCGCTATGTATATTTTAAAACCTCTCATCTCAAACATTACTCATTATTAGGTAATTCTACATTGTTATTGTTTGTTGAGTAACCAAAGATACCCTCTGCAGCCCTCTGCCACTCCTTAGCTCTGCGTGAGACTGCAGCTGACCCTTATTATCTTTAGATTTCAAAATTAATAAAAAATGAGATATCAGATTGCCTATTTCACAAAAATAATTTAACTTTGCAGAAAACTCATGGAAATGAATAAAAGAAATCTAATTATTACTTTGCTGAGCGCGNCTATAGTAGCGTTTGCGTCCGTAGCTATGTGGGCGGAGTCGACAAGCACACAGCTTAAAAAGGGCAACGATGCTCCCAAGGATACTCTTCCTAAGATAGCCCTTGCATACGTGCCGAGTGGAGGGAAAAAGCCTTTGGATGCAAATCTATTCACACATCTTATCTATGCTTTTATCGATTTCAATGATAGTTGCGATGGCATCGTGATAAAGAATCCAGAAAGGCTTCAGGCACTTGTTGACTTGAAAAAGGAAAATCCAGAATTGAAAGTATTGGCAGGCGTGGCAGCTACTAAAAGGGAGGGGTTCAGCGAAATGACACGCGATAAAAAGAAACGAAAAGCATTTATAAAAGACATTAAGCACCTCGTTGACTCCCTCAATCTTGATGGTGTGGACTTTGACTGGGAATTTCCTACTACAGAAAATGGAGGCCACACTGCCACTCCTCAAGATNANAAGAACTATGTCACNTTCGTCAAGGAACNCCGCAAGGCATTANGAAAAAAGAAATGGATATCATATTATTCTCACAATACTGCCCTTTATATCGACCATAAGAGAATGGCTCCCTACGTGAGCTACGTCAATGTGTCTGGATATAACCTTAACATCCCTAAAGATGGAAAACCTGGGAAGCACCAAAGTCCTCTCTATCCCAGCAAGAAATTTGGTGAGTGGAGCATTCTCAGAAGCGTTGAGAAGCATATTGACTTGGGAGTGCCTCAAGAGAAAATCCTTGTTGGTATTCCCTTCTATGAGCGCGGGAAATCCCCCTTCCCAACCTACGCCGAGTGCCGCCAATTCGACAGGTATACAAATGGACTAACACTTGAATGGGATGAGGAGGCTCAAGTGCCCTATTATGCCGACAAGAATGGCGATTTGGTGGCAGGATTCGATGATGAGCGATCTATCAAAGCGAAATTCGACTTCATCCGCGCCAACGGACTTAACGGAGTTTTCGTATGGCACTATGGCGGAGACTATGACGACCAACGACTCGCTAAGACAATCAAGAAACTCAGAAAATGATAACCAAATAATTCATAAAAAAAGGACGCTCTTTGCGTCCTTTTATTTCATTCGTATTCTATTGATCAGAAGGTATCGAAACGATATACGATCGTGCGGTGGTAAGGGGCGTCCGGAGCCACTCGTGGAGATGGGAATGCAGCGTGGCTTGGAGCATCAGGGAAGCCCTGCGCTTCCATTGCCACCCCTTCATAATCCTCATAGCTGCGTCCTGCCACATTGGCGGGAGAGCCTGCGAGATAATTACCGGTATATATCTGCACTCCCGGCTGGTCGGTAAGCACTGTCATGCGGCGGCGTGACTTCGGCGAGCGAAGCACACATGCCTCACGGAGCTCTCCGTTGGGGCCATCGATGCAGAAACAATGATCATAGCCCTTGCCATATTTCAGCGGAGTGAAGTCTTTATGGATATCCTGTCCGAGTGTCTTGAACTCAGTGAAATCCATAGGAGTGGCAGCCACCGGAGCCATTTCTCCGCTTGGGATGAGAGTCTCATCGCCGGGAAGGAAATATGCTGCATTGAGCTTCAGCTCATGTCCCAGCACTGAATTGGGCTCTGCGCCATCAGCACCTTCGAGGTTGAAATAAGCATGGTTGGTGAGATTGACCACTGTCTTTGCATCAGATTTAGCTGAGAGGTCAATGGTCAGTTCATTATCATCATTCCAAGTATATTTCACTTCCGCAATGAGGTTGCCGGGATAGCCCATCTCGCCATCTTTAGAGTGATAGCGGAAGAGAACTCCATCTGGCAACTCTTCCGACTCCCAGATTTGATTCTGGAAGCCTTCCGGACCACCATGCAGATGGTTGGGGCCGTTGTTGATCGGGAGATCGTAGGTGATGCCATCTATCTGGAGTTTGCCACGGCAAATTCGGTTGGCAAATCGGCCCGGGGTCTTGCCTGCGCAAGGACCATCGGCGAGATAGCTTGCCGGATCCGCATAGCGGATCGTGACATTCTCAATCTTTCCATTAGCGTCGGGCACCGACACTTCTGTGATGCCGGCTCCAAGAGACGAGAGTTCTACGGAGGCACCCTTGTCATTCGTAAGGCGGTAGAGAGTCACCTCCCCTATTGGAGAGGCGACTTTGCGTATTGTAGTTTCCATACCTGATCAGTCCTCAAGTTTGTGAGCACCGTCAGAGATCACCACGTCGTAGATCATAGGAGCGTGGCCATACTTGTCTTCGAAACGCTCTGTGATTTCCTCCACAAACTTGTCGTGGAGGTCGTTCTTCACGAGGTTGATGGTGCAGCCACCGAAACCGCCACCCATGATGCGGCTACCGGTCACTCCAAGCTTCTTGGCCTCATCGTTGAGGAAGTCGAGCTCAACGCAGCTTACCTCATAGTCTTTTGAAAGACCCTCGTGAGTCTCATACATCTTCTTGCCTACAGTCTCATAGTCGCCGGCTACGAGTGCGTCGCAGACAGCAAGCACACGAGCCTCCTCGCCGATCACGAAGCGAGCACGCTTGTAGTCTTCTTCTGAAATCTTATCCTTGATGGCATCAAGTTCTTCCATCTTGGCGCCGCGGAGTGATGGGCGCCCAAGAGCAGCAGCTACACGCTCGCAGCTTTCACGACGCTTGTTGTAGGGAGAATCCTTGAGCTCANGCTTCACNCGGGAATCTACGAGCACGAGGCGNTANTCTTCAGGATTGAAGGGGAAGTATTCATATTCAGAGCTGCGGCAGTCGAGACGCATGAGGTTGCCCTTCTTGCCCATTACGGAAGCAAACTGGTCCATGATGCCACATTTCACACCGCAATAGTTGTGCTCAGTGCTCTGGCCAATGCGGGCGAGTTCAAATTTATCGATCTTGTTATCGTTGAAGAGGTCGTTGAGAGCAAAAGCGAAGCAGCTTTCGAGAGCAGCTGAAGAGGAAAGACCTGCACCAAGAGGCACATTGCCCGCAAAGACAGCGTCGAAGCCTTCTACCTTGCCTCCACGCTTGATGATCTCGCGGCAAACGCCAAATACATAGCGTGCCCAGCCCTGAGAGGGAGCATCCTCCTCGTTGAGACCAAACTCTGCGTAGTCGTCGATGTCGATGGAGTAGACACGCACCTTGTCGGTACCATTGGGCTTGATCTCAGCCATGATCACTTTGTCGATAGCGCCCGGGAAC
>WFLX010046286.1_pt1 | contig 23207 bp, 21 predicted proteins | sample 4967041 | NCBI WGS metagenome assembly WFLX01 (sample SAMN12857096, study PRJNA449069) | gut metagenome | isolation source: stool from male and female vole | host: Microtus ochrogaster | place: USA:Florida | collected 2017
GCTGCTCACTCTCCAGATGGACGCATACAACAATCTCGGTTTTCTCCCTGACCAGACTGCAAGAGTGGCATACAGCCTCTACACCAAAGGTCTTATCTCATCGCCAATGACCGCCTGCTCACATCTCCCTGCCTACCTTCGCGGTCATCTCCTTAGAGATGTCATTGCATCAAATATTGAAGAAGTCATAAAGAATCCGGATTATTTCGGACCGGATCCGCAGTTAAGCATTATTCCCACAACCTTATTGGTCAGCATTGAACGCAGAGGGGATGCCGACCGTGCAATTGCTTTCAGCGATTATGCCATTGAAGAGGATGCTGTGGAAGATGGAGATTATTCGGAGGATGCAGCTGATTTCCAATCTGCCTCAGACTCGGATTTGTATCCTGTGGGATTATATATAGATTATGCCAACAATAAGCCTGATATGAAAAAAATTGAAAAATTAGTCGAGCAATACATTCCTCAACAGGAAGAAAATCTCTACGCCGAGTAACCGTTTTTTACTTCAATTATGGCAAATGCTTCTTCAAATAATTTCACTGAATCATCCACTATCGGCAATACGGGAGGATATTTTGTTTTTTTGGTTATATATTTGGCTTTGTTGAGCGCATTCGGTTCGTTTGTTAACGATATGTATTTGCCGACATTACCGGAAATGGTGCGATCTTTTCACACCTCACGCTCCATAGTGCAACTCGGATTGACATTCGGAATGATTGGTCTTGGACTCGGTCAATTGATTTTGGGTCCGTTAAGTGACCGCTTCGGAAGAAAGCCAATACTATTTGTCACCCTGATTGTATTTGCCATAGGCGCAGCGTGCAGCGTTTGGTCAACAACCATTTATATATTCCTTTTTTGGCGTCTCATTCAGGGACTTGGAGCCTCGGGCGGATATTTCCTTGCGCGAACAATTCCTGCGGACTTATATAAGGGTAGGGCTTTGGCAAAAGTCATGGCACTTGTCGGTGCCATCAACGGTTTCGCGCCTGCCAGCGCCCCGGTAATCGGAGGATTGGTGGCCCGTTCAATCGGTTGGCAAGGTATCTTCTGGATACTTTTCGGATTCAGCGCATTGCTTCTATTATTCACATTCGCCTTTAAAGAATCTTTGCCGAAATCCCGTCGGGTTACGGGTCATTTCGGAGTCGCATTCAGAAATTATAAAATTCTCGCCGGGAATAAATTTTTTGTCACGCATGTGATGTTAAAAGGGAGCGCCCTCGGAGTGTTATTCGCTTACATATCTTCAGCTCCATTCATTATCCAGGACCACTACGGTTTCAGTCAATTGCAATTCGGATGCTTTATGGGGGTTAATGCTCTGTTTGTGGCGGCAGGAGCGACTTTTGCGCTTCATTTCAAACCTTTGAAGCGGGCTGCAGTGATAGGTGGAAGAGGATTATTGGTGACAGCTATCGCACANTTCGCATGTTTCTATCTTGTGGATAATATCTGGGTGTATGAGGCCTTAAACCTGCCAATGCTTGTTTTCCTGGGTCTCCTTTTCACTGTCGGGAATACGTTGTCGATGAATGAAGGTCGGGAATATGCCGGGGATGCTTCGGCACTAATCGGACTGATGGGTTATGTTTTCGGTGCCGCAGTAAGTCCGTTGGTAGGATTGGGCAATATGCTTCATTCCACTGCCATAACCATTCTTTCATTATCAGTTTTGGTATTAATCTTTACATATAAATCCAGAGTTCTTCCCGCGGATTTAACCCCGACGGTTCAAAGCGCCACACGCACATCATAAGAGTCTGTATGAACAATCCCTTTGATTATATTCCGGATAGAGAAACTGATGAGGCTTTTAAAGAATTGCTCAATCGAATTTCCAAGCTAAAAAATAGCGGGAATCCCGAGGACATCATGTTTTATCGTGAGTTGGAAGAAGGGAAGATGATTGGTGTGCTTATTGCGTCAGATAAAAAAGGAGGACGTCGGATTTTATATGCCTTTTCCGGTCAAATCGGGGATTCGGGATTTTATTATCCCGGATTTGTGGAGCCTGCATTTGATTACCTCCAACCCAACGGATATTTCAGGACACAAGAAGAGCGTATATCATATTATAACCGTGAGATTTCAGAATTCGAGAGAAATGTTGTCGTTCCGTTGAGGATGGATTATTCCGAAGGGATGGATGGAATGACGCGTACTTTGGAAGAGTATAAAGAAATTTTCCGCATGAATAAACAGCAAAGGGATGAGCAACGGAAAGGAAAAAATCTTTCGCAAAGTCAGACCAAGGAATTAATTCGTCAAAGTCAGTTTGACAAGGCGGAATTCAAGCGAATCAGGAAAAGGTTAAAGGATGAAATTCTGCCGCTCGAAGAGAGATGGAGAGAGGCGGAGAACAGACTGAGAGAAATGNAAGANAGACGCNGCAGGGATTCGGAAGNATNACAAAAATGGTTGNTCTCTCAGTTTATGTTTAAAANCGNAAAGGGGGAAAGTAAGAGTCTTATTGATATTTTTAAGGATACTTCAATTAAAGTACCACCATCGGGAGCNGGANAATGTTGCGCGCCAAAACTNTTACAAGCAGCATATTTGCGTNGATGGANNNCAGTTGCTATTGCANAATATTGGTTCGGCAAGTCAAAGAATGGTGAGGTCAGGTTGCATGGGAGTCATTATCCGGCGTGTAGAGGAAAATGTCTGCCGATATTGACATGGATGCTTCAGGGTTTGGAAGTAACGCCGCCTATCGATTCTGAAGTATCATCAAATAAAATATCAGTTCCAAAAATAATTTTTGAGAATAAGCATTTTTGTGTAATTGATAAGCCCGCGGGAGTGTTATCCGTTCGGGGCAAAAGTGCAAAAATATCGGTTGAGGATTGGCTCCTGGAGAAATATGGAGAGAGCAAAAAGGTTAAAGTCGCTCACAGACTTGACCAGGACACCTCCGGTTTGATTTTAGCAACTTTCGGCGATGCGTCATACAAAATAATGCAATCCCTTTTCAGCAGCAGAAGGATCAAGAAGGTTTATTATGCCGATCTGGAGGGGAATTATAAAATCAATGATTTGTCCCGGAAGGGTAGTGTGAATCTTCCCATAATTGCCGATATATTTGATCGTCCGCGTCAGAAAGTAGACTATGAACACGGAAAAGAGGCAATTACAGAATATGAATTTATAGAGGTAAAGGACGGCATTAGCCGGGTCAGATTTAATCCTTTGACCGGAAGGACACATCAGCTGCGTGTTCACTCTGCATCTGCGGAGGGGTTGAATATGCCAATTGTCGGAGATAGAATATATGGGGTAAGAAAGGGGGACACTCAAAGACTCCATTTACACGCTCAGAGGTTGGAGTTTACTTTTCCGATTGATAATAAGAGATATATCTTTGAATCTGAAATTCCGTTTAAGTCTTAAGAAATACAAGCCAAACAGCTAAAATCAGGCAAACGAAGGCCGCGAAATGATTCCAGTGCAGAGATTCCCCTTTGAAGAAGACAACCGTAAAGAGAGTGAAGATAATCAGGGTTACAGCTTCTTGAATAACTTTGAGTTGCATAAGTGTGAAGGGTCCGCCGTTGCCGTGAAATCCCATTCTGTTAGCCGGCACCTGACAGCAATATTCCAATAGGGCTATACCCCAGGAGATGAGAATAACGATAAAGAGGGGAGTGGTGTTATCTATCCATTTCAACTCTTGCATTTTCAGATGACCATACCATGCAAGAGTCATAAAAATATTGGAAATTATCAGAAGTAATATTGTATAAAAAACTGCCATTCTCTAAATGCTATATTACAGAAATTTAAATTCGACTTAGGAATAAATTTTTACAAAATTATATAAAAAGAATGATTTTTGAGAGAGGTCGGCAGATAAAAATAGCAGAACTATATTTTTTGGAGAATGTTATTATAATAGAAATTAAATTAAATAAAATTATAAAAAACATTCAAAATTATGAAAAAAACGCTGACAAAAGCTCAAATTAAGCAGGCGGTAGAAGAGACCTACGCCGAATGTAAGGATATAAAAGGTGGGTTGAATGCTCATTATATACCCTATCTGGCAAACGTAAATCCTGATTTATTTGGCATCAGTCTTACGCTGCTTGACGGCACAGTGATAAGCGTAGGAGATACCGGATATAAGTTCGGCATCGAATCAGTTTCAAAAGTTTTAACCGCCATATTGGTGTTAAAGCAATATGGCGCGGATGCCGTTTTGAAACAGATAGGAGCAGACGCAACCGGATTGCCGTTTAATTCAATCTTTGCCATACTATTGGAAAATGACCATCCCTCCACTCCTTTGGTAAATGCAGGTGCAATAACCGCATGTTCAATGGTGAAACCTCAAGGAGATTCGTGGGGCAAGTGGGAAGCGATCATCAATAATTTCGCTGACTTGTGTGGCTCACGAGCAGAAGTTATAGATGAACTTTATAAATCGGAATCAGACACTAATTTCCAGAATCGTTCAATCTCATGGCTTTTAAAAGACTACAACAGAATCTATGATGATGTGCCGATGAGTCTGGACCTTTATACACGTCAATGCAGTGTCGGTATCACAGCCGAGCAACTTGCAATTTGTGCATCGACAATCGCCAATAAAGGTAAAAACCCGGTCACAGGTCTGCAGGTTATGGATGCTGAATTAGCAGCTAAAATAACCGCTATGATTGCAGCGGTTGGATTCTACCAGCATACGGGTGACTGGATGTATACGTCCGGTATTCCTGCAAAGACCGGAGTAGGCGGCGGTGTGATGGGTGTTTTGCCCGGATTGTTTGGAGTTGCTGCCTTTGCTCCTCCATTGGATGACGCGGGCAATTCAGTCAAAGCCCAGGCAGCCATCAAGTCCATAATGAATAAACTGGGTCTCGGAATATTCAATGGAGACACAGTAGAGATTGTGGATTAAGAGAGATTTCATATATAACTATTATCATTATTAAAACTAAATATTATGCAAGTAAAAACAGGTAAAGGCACCATCTCGATGATGGTTGTCCTCGCAATATGGTCATTATCATTGGCGGTTGACCTTCCGGGGTTAGCAGTTACGCCGATAGAAGGAAGTTTGAGAAGTATATTCCCGGACGTAACAGACTTTAAAATTCAATTATTGACAGTACTCCCGAATTTGGTGATTATTCCGTTTGTGTTGCTTTCAGGTAAATTGTCTGAGACAAAACACAAGATATTCGTAATCACTGCGGGTACTATATTATACATAGTTGCAGGCGCGTTATCAATATTCTCAAATTCCTTAACAGCACTTATNTGGTTGAGCTGTCTGTTGGGAGCAGGTTGCGGTNTGATACTTCCGTNCTCCACAGGTCTTATCGCTGNCGTATTTACCGGTANGTACCNCACGAAACAGATGGGTATCATTTNAGCAATCGGTAACATCGCTCTGGTNGGTGCGACATTCGTTGTAGGTTTCCTCGCCGCCAAGAGTTGGCACCTTCCCTTCCTGGTATATTTGATTCCGTTGGTTTCATTAGTATTGATTCCGTTTTTGAAGAAGATTCCTCAAAGCGATTATTCCGGTTCGACTTCCGAGACATCCGCTTCTGCACCATCTGCCTCTACTGAAGCGAAGAGTACTCCCGCAGTAGTGCCCGCAAGTGATGACGACGGTTTTTCCACAAAGGGTCAAAAGGTCAGCGGAGGTTTCTATGTCGGTAGAACGATATGGCTGCTCCTGGCATATTTCTTCTTTGTGTTCGCCACTTCAGTGCCGGCATATTATCTGCCTAATTTGATGCCTCAGTATCACATGTCAACCGAAGCCGTTTCAACCGTTACTTCCGTTTTCTATTTAGCGATGTTTGTCNTCGGTCTGGTTGTTACAGGCNCTNNGAAACTGTTTAAGAAAGGTACTTTTATTTTTGCTACAGCCTTGATTCTCGGAGGTTTCGCAATGTTTGTCTTCACACACTCATTTGTACTATATATAATCGCTGCGGCTCTCGTAGGTCTCGGCAACGGTCTTGCACAGCCGATATTCTACACTAAGGCCACGGAACTTGTTACGAACGATTCCAAATCAACCTTGTCTCTGGCATATCTTCAGGTTGCGAACTATGTGGCAATTTCAATGGTGCCGGTATTGATTGGTTTCTTTGAAATGATTTTCGGTAATCACACAAACATTTTCCCGTTCATTATCGTAGGTATTTTCGTAGCCATCGTATTGATCGTGACAATCATCAGAGTCAACCACTTTGTATTCGGAATTCACAAACAATATTACGAGTAAGAATTAAAAATTAAGAATTAAGAATTAAGAATTAAAAAGACTAAAAATTTTAGAAATTATGGAAAACACAGTAAAACCGAGAATTTTAATTATTTACACTGGAGGTACAATTGGTATGGTGGAAACACCTGATGGACTTCAACCATTCGATTTCTCTCATTTGATGGATAATGTGCCCAAGATTGGTAAATTAGGATATGATATCCAGAGTGTGCAATTCAAAAACCCGATTGATTCATCAAATATGAATCCTCAATATTGGGGACAAATAGTGAAGGATATTGCAGACAATTATGATAATTATGATGGATTCGTAGTTCTTCACGGCACTGACACAATGGCGTATACAGCTTCTGCACTTTCTTTCATGTTGAGAAATTTGAGAAAGCCTGTAGTCGTTACCGGTTCTCAATTGCCTATCGGAGCAGTCAGAGAAGATGGTACGGAAAACCTTATCGCCGCCGTAGAGGTTGCAGCCGCTAAGGATGAAAACGGCGATCCGATGATTCAAGAAGTTGTAATTGCCTTCCAGGATTACATCGTAAGAGGATGTCGCTCTACAAAATTCACCTCTACCGGTTTCGATGCATTCAAGAGTTTCAATTATCCGACATTAGGTGACATTGATTTGCACATTACATACAATACTCCTTACTTGATGCGTCATGATACTAAATTGCCGCTCGATCCTTTCTACAATATGGATCCGAATCTATTGGTACTTTGGTTATATCCGGGCATAACTGAGGACGTGGTTAGAGCTCAATTAGCTACACCCGGTATTAAAGCAGTTGTGCTCCGCACATTTGGAGCAGGTAACGCTCCGACCGAACAGTGGTTCTTGGATGCAGTAGCAGATGCTGTTAAACGCGGATTGATAGTTTATAATGTTACTCAATGTCTCAATGGTGGTGATGAACAGAAACGTTATTACACCGGTGATATGCTCTCAAAGGCAGGCGTAATTTCAGGCTATGATATCACTGCAGAGGCTGCTATAACAAAATTGATGTATTTGATTGGCAGCGGTTATACTCCGGATGAAATCCGTCAATATTTGCAGGTTTCAATGGTTGGGGAGCTTAGTGACTAAAATCCAAGCAGATCGTCAGAGATTGATATTATAAAAACATATAGCCGGCGAAAGCCGAAAAATAGAGAGGACAAATCTTNTGGATTATTGCTCCCTCTTTATTTATTCCGGTAAATCATAACATTGATTAATCATACTTTTCAAAATTCGGCTTGATGCGTTGGCGAAGGGAGGAGAGTTTGTCGCGCAATCCCTGAGCATCTTGCGAGGAGATTAAGTCTCGTAAATTTTGCAGGGAATCCATCATTTCGTCAAGTCTTTCGACAGAATGAGGATTGAAGAGAATTTCCTGAAGCAAGAAATCATCTTCTCCGAGCAGACCCCGGGTAATATCAAGATGCCTCTTAAAAGTTGTGCCCGGTGCTTTTCTCATATCAATCCCGTTGGCAAAGAGCAAAGTAGAAGCGAAAGGGAGAGAAAGGGAATATGACATTGTTTCGTCATGGTCGGCAAAAGTATAATCGAATATATTTAGATTCAAACTTTCAAAAAGTTTTCTGAAAAAATATTTCCCTTCGGCATCCCCTTCGGCAATTATTATGGCGTTCTCGTTGGAGAGATTGGATAGAGAGGCAAAAGTTGGTCCGAACATCGGGTGAGTGCTGACGAAACGCCTGCCGGTTTCAGCATAAAATTCCGGCAATCCCTTTTTTACGGAAGCGATATCCGCCAAAATTGCATTCTCAGGAATATAAGGGAGTATAGCCTTAAAAGCGGGAATAGTGTATTTCACTGTGGCGGCATTGATTATCATATCCGGAGCAAAATACTCCACATCTTCTGTAGAAATGAATCTACGGCAATTAAAAGTATATAAAAGGCNNTTGGGATCAATATCCAGAATTGCCATTTCATGACCTTGGTCGGAGAGGAGATCGCAAAAGAATTTACCCATTTTGCCCGCTCCAATAATTAAAATTTTCATTCCTAAAGCTATTTAATCTGTTTTAATATCAACGAAATTTCTGAAATCCCTTTTATGGGCACGGAGTATTTTATAGGGAAAAATGCTATTGAAGAGCCCTCTTCAACCTTTAATTCTCCGGGGAGTTCATAAGATAATTCATACAATCCGTATTGCCCTTTACCAAGGGGCAATCCTTCATCAGAAAATAGCTGCNATTTGAGTGTATCGCAAGATATGTCATTAATAAGGGATGTTTTTTCCATTACTAATTTCAAATCAGAAGCATTACACTCGTCAGAATAACGTAAGGTCATCAATCCGGCAAATCGCCCTGAAAGGCGCGGAGCCGTATCATTCATTGCTCTTGATGTCTTTTCATCAAATTTATCGGAGTAGGGATAATCATACGCTTCCGGATCAAGAATGAAAACTGCCGGATTTTCATTCACCCATCCCTCGACATCAATCTCTCTCACTCCGCTCCATGCCACATCTTTTCTGCATGAAGCAAAAAAGATTAAGAATAGAAAAAACAAGAGACAAGAATTTCTCATTTTTATTAAGATTGAGGACGATTATTCCTGTTGCGCTTATGGGAATTCCTTCTGTGATTTTGATTTTGATTCCGATTTCGATGTTGATTCGTTTCTTCCGGAGCGGGAGAAACATTAGGCGTTGAAGATTGCTCTGCGTGAGAAGACTTGTTATGTTTTTTAGATTTTGATTTTGTCTTGTCAAATCGTGTGAGAGAGTCCTGACCTACAATCTCCACATATTCCTTTTGCTTCTTCTCCGCCTTGGTCTCTTCAATAAGTTTTTCAACTTTGATTCCTTGCTTGTTGAGATTTATAATTTCAAGAGCGCGTTCTCCTGATATTGTTACGAGATTAGCAGCCAAATGTTTATCTGTGGAATAAGTCAGAGAATTGGCAAGAATATCCATTTTAAACAGATAGTATTCGCTGTCTTGGGTCAATAAAGTGACATCTTTGGGGGGTAAGTCTTTGGCGGCTTCCGCGTAGGTATCCGTTTCGAAGTTGAGACAGCATTTGAGCTTTCCGCATTGTCCTGCCAATTTCTGAGGATTCATTGACAGGTCTTGGATTCTGGCAGCACCGGTGCCGACGGATACAAACCGGGACATCCAGGAAGAGCAACAAAGAGGTCTGCCGCATGGACCTATACCCCCGATGCGTCCTGCCTCCTGGCGCGCGCCGATTTGCTTCATCTCAATACGGATCTTGAAAGTGTCGGCAAGGATTCTGATTAATTTTCGGAAATCCACGCGTTCATCGGCAATGTAGTAGAAGATAGCCTTAGCTCCGTCTCCCTGATATTCCACATCACCGATTTTCATATCCAATCCAAGATCAGCGGCAATTTGTCGGGAGCGAATCATTGTGCTGTGTTCCTTATCGCGAGCCTCTTTGAATTTAAGCATATCGCTTTCCGAGGCGAGGCGGAATATCTTTTTCAATTCCGGTTCCTTCTTGTCGCCTGCTTTTTTCATTTGCAGATTCACAAGCGGACCGGTCAGCATCACTTTGCCAATGTCATGACCCGGAGATGCTTCCACGGCAACCCAATCACCTATTTTCAGCGGGATGCGATCCGGATTTGTGAAGAAAGCGGCGCGAGTATTTTTAAATAATACCTGCACAATTTCAGTATCTTCCGGAATATATTTTACTCCTTCGAGCCAATTGGTGACATTAAGCGTGCCTCGAAGATTCTGTATATTATCCATGTCGGGAAATGTTATTTAGCGAAAGCGACAGCTCTTGTTTCGCGGATAACTGTTATTTTAACTTGACCCGGATATGTCATTTCATCCTGAATCTTCTTAGCTATTTCAGCTGAAAGTTTTTCGGTTTCTTCATCCGTTATCTTGTCAGCGCCTACAATTACGCGAAGTTCGCGTCCGGCTTGAATGGCGTAAGTCTTGATTACACCGGGATAAGAGAGGGCGAGTTGCTCCAAATCATTGAGGCGTTTTATATACGCTTCCACTATTTCTCTGCGCACACCGGGTCGCGCGCCTGAAATGGCATCGCAAACCTGCACAATCGGAGCGATTAGAGAAGTCATTTCAACTTCATCGTGGTGAGCGCCTATAGCATTGCAGATATCAGGTTTCTCTTTACATTTCTCTGCAATCTTCATGCCTAAAATAGCATGGGGCAATTCGGGTTCGTCATCAGGCACCTTGCCTATATCGTGAAGTAGTCCGGCGCGACGTGCCTTTTTGGGGTTCAATCCGAGTTCGGAAGCCATGACCGCACAGAGGTTGGCAGTCTCTCTTGCGTGTTGCAGAAGGTTTTGTCCATAAGAAGAGCGATATTTCATCTTGCCGACAAGGCGGATTAATTCGGGGTGCAGTCCGTGAATTCCAAGGTCGATGGCAGTGCGTTTGCCTGTTTCGATAATCTCTTCTTCAACTTGCTTTTTGACTTTTGCCACAANCNCCTCAATNCTTGCANGGTGGATTCTACCGTCAACCACAAGTTGATGAAGAGCCAAGCGGGCAATTTCCCGGCGCACCGGGTCGAAACCGGAAAGAACGATGGCTTCGGGAGTGTCGTCAACTATTATTTCAATTCCGGTAGCAGCTTCGAGCGCGCGGATATTTCTGCCCTCTCTGCCGATAATTCTGCCTTTAATTTCATCATTGTCAATGTGGAAAACGGTGACTGAGTTTTCAATGGCTGTTTCCGTTGCAACGCGTTGGATGGATTGAATCACAATTCGTTTAGCTTCTTTTGAAGCAGTCAGTTTCGCATCGTCAATGATGTCATTGATATATCCGGCTGCTTGAGATTTCGCTTCATCTTTGAGTGATTCCACGAGCTTTTCGCGAGCTTCATCCACAGAGAGTCCGGAAATGCGTTCAAGTTCTGTGCGTGCTTCTCTGACAAGATGATCTAATTCCTGACCGCGTGATTCCAGGAGTTGTTCTTTGGAGTCGATGTTTACTACTCGGGTGTCAAGTTCCTTTTTCTTGCGGGCGAGGTCGCTCTGCTGCTGATTGAGCTGGAGTTCACGTTGCTTTGCGCGGGCTTCGGATGCCTGCACCTTCTGCAATCGTTGAGATGCCTGGCGTTCGGCATCGGAAGTGATTTTCATTTCTTCCTCGCGGGCTTTTAAAAGAGTCTTCTCTTTGATGACATCAGCTTCGCGATTTGCTTCCTCAATAATGAGATTTGCNTTTGATTGAGCTTGCTTGCGACTCATATAAGTAGCTATGGCATATCCTACGATCAGGCATACTATAGCAGATAATATAATCCAAATAGATGTGTCCATGATATGATATTAAAATTCAAATTTTTATAATAGTTTGTCAAATTAATAAATACAATAATAACAGGCAACTCGAGAATTAAGGTCGCGAGTTGATGATATGGCAAACCGGCAAAAATCTGACTGATTGAAGATTGGCACCGCTACAATATAATAAGCGTTAATGCCACCTTGGATTTTAAATTTCATGGTCCGGAGCATCGGAGTCCGGAACGATATTATCGGAATCAAGCAGAAAAGATAGGCGAGAAGATGTTGCTTCCATAGATTTTGTCAGTTTATCCATCCTTGCTTTCAATTCAAGATAAAAAGACGCATATTGATAAGCTATCATAGCCAATAATTCAGACGGACTTTTCCGAGGGAACCGGAATTTCCAGTCGGAATAAAGCACTTGAATTTCGTGTTCGCAATTTCTTACGCTTTCCTGTTTCGAATATGGAACGGAGAGAAGGAGAGTTTCTCCGGCTATATTGATTTCGATTTTAAAATTGTCCTTGTCAGTTGCCATAACATCGGGAGGAGAGAAAGATTCTTAGATATTCCCCGGGTCTTTTTTGATCAGAGAGATAGCGGAATCAATTTTCCGAATCATTTCGGAGATTATCAATCTTGCATCAGCAAGAGCTTGAGGAGAGGAAGCGAGTTGATGAGAGAGGGTGAGAAATTCTATTTTCTTTTGAGATTGCTCCAACTCCTTTTTGCAATCTTTCAGATCTTTTCTCAGAATTTCAGTTTCGGTCTGTAATACAGCATTTTTTTTGCGTTCCATTTCGAGTCGATTGCCAAGCGATTCGATTTTTTCACGGATTTCGTCAAATAATGACATTGCAGAATTTGCCATATTCTCAAACTTATTACAAAGTTAATTAAAAAATCGGATTAAATGAAAAAAGATTATAAATTAATACCATTTAATCGTATTATCGTTGGAAGAGCGCTTGTCATATTTCAAATCGCGTAACATTGAGGCGTTGACAGCGATATGGAAATTATATGATTTATATGGTCCGAAAGGCACAAATGATGCTGACATAGTGAAGCAGTGTAGGTCGCGTGTAATGGAGCAATTCATATATGCAATTTTCTTAAGCTCGAAACTGTAGGAGGCAGACAATGAGAAATTCCAACCTTTCGTGGGTCTGATATTTCCCGAGAAGCTGAGATTTTGTGTCCATTTCGGCTTATATTCCATTTTTTGGTAATCGAAATCTCCATATCCGTAGTTGACGGAATAATTTAATGTCAAACTCCATGGACACTCCCACTTTTCATATCCATCCGCATCGGCAGTCTGCTCCTCTTTGCGCGCGTTTGCTCGCCTCATGGCGACTCTTTGTTTGAAATCATCGTTTGTGGCATCGCCGGTGAAAGCTTCCTCTTCCGTCAGGTCATCATCTTTCGGATTATCCTTGTTGTTATCCTTCTTTTTCTTATAAGTGTGGTTGGTGAAAGTATAAGAGAACGATGTGCCTGTTGAGGCGAGCCTAACCCATCCTTTGCCGGCTTTCCATCGGGGCACGTTGACTCTCACCGGGCGTCCGGAGGAATTAAGCTGATATGTGTAAGGATCCCAGGTGGCATTAAGATTCAGATTGAAGTTTTTGACCAATCTCAACATTATTGAGGTGTTGAGGTTACTCCAATTCATTGAGTCCGCAGCAAAGTTATAACTTTGCCCGATTGAGAAGTTTTCTATAAGGGATATTTTCTTTACGCCGGTGGAATCTTTATCCGATTTGACTTTCATTTCCAAATTGTTGGCGATGTTGACCGACAAAACGCCCGATTTGCCTGCCGATGGGGCTCCGAAGAGAGTGTGCTGGAAATAATTGTATTTTCTTGTTTGCTCCACTCCTTTTGAATCCTTATAAGTGTATGTTCCATATATCCCCCAGAAATTGTCGCTGAAATCCGGTGCTCCGGAAAGGGTAATGGTGGGTGTCATGACATGGCGAATCATTTGGACCTTATCGCCGAGGAACTTCATCGGCTTCCAAAAACCGTAGATTTTTGTATCCAGTGATATGGCGGCATTGAAGTCAAAGACATTATAGAAGGAATAGGTCGTATCGGTAATTTCAGCAGATGCCTGAGGATCCCACTGACGACGAATTTTAGATGTGTACATTCTGTCGTTGAGGGTAATTGAGGGAGACACATTGATATATTTAAATACAGAGAAAGTAGCTGAAACAGGCACATAGTGTTTCATGCCGTTACGCCAATCCTTGAGTAAAGATTTTTTAAAAAATACATTCTGCTTAGCAGTCAATGAATTCTGTAATTGACCGGTATAAGAGAGGCGTATTTTTTCATACCATTTTTCTCCGCCAACGCTTTTTTTGCGTTTGAAAGGAGCAACTTGGGAGAGAGAAATAGTGATGTTGGGGAAAGATACGGATAGTGTGGAGTCTTGAGTTCTTTGAGAAAGAGAGGCGGTGGTGGAGAGACTCCATTTGGTGCCGGGGAAATTATAAGTCATATTGATGGATGATGACTTCGTGTTTTCCGTGAATGATTGATTATAATAAGAATTCAAATCATTTCGGGTGTAGCCGGAAGTAGTGAAATTCACTGAAGCCGAGAAGTTCAGGTTCGGATTTGCTTTTGCATCCATTGAGTGTGTCCAAATGACCTGAAAGTTCTTTTGCTTCGAATAATCCGGCATCCCCTTATCGCCATATATTGTGGTGAGGTAGGAGAAATTCACATTGCCTCTGAATTTATATCTTTTGGAATAAGTGGAAGCACCGGAAATTCCCCATGAGCCCTTAGTGTAAATTTCTCCTCGAAGGGCTAAATCGACATAATCGTTAATTGCGAAGTAATAACCTCCGTCGCGAAGATAGAAACCTCTGTTATAATCTTCTCCGATTGACGGGAAGATAATACCGCTTGAATAATCTTTGGAGAATGGGAAATAACCGAAGGGAAGGGCAAGGGGTAAAGGGACATCAGCCAGCACCATATATGCGGGACCGGTCACGACATCTTGCTTCGGACGCATCTTTCCGCGAGTGATTTTCAAATAGAAGTGAGGATGTTCGTGGTCATCACAGGTGGTGTACTTACCGTCTTCAATGAAGAAAGAGCNATNTTGGTTCTTTTTGGTTTTACCTNCGGTTAGAAATCCTTCTCNCNGNTCAGTGATAANATTTGTGATATATCNTCGTTCTGTCTTGNAATTATATTTNATTGTNNNCGATTCGTAGGTTGTGCCTCTATCGGTAAAGACCGGGTTGCCGGAAATCTCGCCAATTGAATCGGGTAAGCCGGATGCTGAGACCATAGCCGAATCAAGGTCAATCCGGATTCTGTCGGCATTCAGTTTGAAATCTTGATATTCCACATCTCCATCGCCGAAAAGAATCGCTGTGTTTTGTCCTATCAACAGTAGAGAATCCTTTGCGGCAAATGCCACAGCGGCTTCCATATCATTATTATCAGGATTCTTGTTGAGTCTGGAGAGTTTAACTTTATCGTCAGACATCAGCGAATCATTCTCAGGCAATGAGTCTCTTTTTACTCCGGCAATGGAATCGGAGGATATAGGGCTTTTAGCTAATTCCGACAATAAATTTCCTGCTACAGAATCTCTTTTAACGTTTCTTTTTGATATGGAATCGGTTTGAGTCTTTTTACCCTCTTTCTTCTGGGAAATGCCGGGGCTTGCCATTGCTAACGCCATGACAATAAGAAAAATGATAAAGGGTATAAGCCGTTTCACTATGATGCAGTCGGTTGCCGGAGAAAAAAGTAATCGAAGATAAAAAGGTAATCTTCCGTGGATTACGTTTCCGAATGTTAAAGTTTGGTTTGAACTAACTTACAAAGTTAATAAAAAAAGTGTTTGCCAATATGTAATAATAGTTAAATTCTTACTTCAACAATTCGTGCAACTCCTTGAACCGCTTCAGGGGTTGCTCTCCGAATCTTTTCATTTGCTCTATAATTTCATCCACACTCTTCTCCTTGGTAAGAGAGTCGGGATTTTTTGAAAAGAATTTGTCGGCATAACATATAATCTTTTCTTCAACCGACAAAGGCAACATNTCCCTGAAAGGTAGNGGGAGCACTCCATCAGCAATCTCCTGCGCNGTGAGCCCCGAACCGGTGTGCCGTTCGCAAACGAGAGCTTCTTTAAGTAATCCTTCTTCAGCCAATATGCGTGAACCCTCCACACCATGACAGATGTATGGCAGAGAGCCATAGCAAAAGATTCCGGGTGCATCGCAAGCTACGATTCCTATATCATGTAGCATAGCTGCCCGTTCGATAAATTCCGTATCGGGTTTTAGTTCAGGATGTTTTTTAGCAATTTCCAATGCTTTGTCAGCCACACAACGGGAATGAGTGAAAAGCAGATCCCGTAGTTGCTGATTCTCAGGATAATATTTCAGATAATCAAATTTCATAGAAAACAGAAGTAAGAGAGGGTGTCAAAATTTACATTTTGTCCACCCTCTCATTGAAGTTATGAAGAATAAAGATTATTTTTCAATCAGAATTTCACACCATTCGTGCACATCCGGTTCTTCACCATATTGAATCGCACGCAGTTTGTCGTATAGTGCAGTTGTCCATTTACCTGCATCTTTGCCATTGCCGAAGACATAAGACTTATTGTTGTCCAAATCATCAATTTGTCCGATGGGAGAGCAAACGGCGGCTGTGCCGCAGGCTGAACATTCTTCGAATGTCTCAAACTCATCAATCGTGAATTGGCGACGTTCGACATTGAGCCCCAGGTCTTTTGCCAATACTTCCAGACTCATGTTGGTGATGGATGGGAGCACCGTTTCCGATTTAGGGGTGATATATGTGTTATCTTTGATGGCGAAAAAATTAGCTGCACCACATTCATCAATATATTTCTTATCTTTCGGGTCAAAATAAAGCATGTTGCCATAACCCAAAGAGTGAGCTTTTTGTCCGCCGTTCAAGGAAGCGGCATAGTTGCCTCCGATTTTGATTGAGCCGGTGCCTTTAGGAGCGACACGGTCATATTCACGAGACATGCAGACCTTGATAGGCTTNAATCCANCNTTGNNATAGGGTCCCACAGGAGTTACGANCATGATGACCATGTATTCTTTAGCGGNGNATACGCNTACGAGGNNTGATATGCNGATTTCGAGNGGTCGGATATAAAGTGAAGCACCGGTGCCGTAGGGAGGAATGAAGCGTTCGTTGAGTTTAATTACTTTTCTCACCATTTCGCAGAATAACTCTACGGGCATAGGCTGCATGGAAATGCCTTCTGCTGAGCGGATAAAGCGCTTTGCATTTTCTTCCATGCGGAAAATACGCACTTTGCCGTCTTTACCTCTGAAAGCTTTCAAGCCTTCGAAAGATTCCTGACCATAATGAAGGCAGGCAGCAGAAATGTGCATAGGGAAATATTCAGAATCCGAAACTTCGATTTCACCCCATTTTCCGTCTTTATATGTGCAACGCACATTATAGTCTGTGGGAGTGTAAGAGAAACTTAGTTTTTCCCATTCAAGATTAGGTGTGTTCATGATAGGTTTTTCTTGATTTATGGTTTTTTAATAAATTATTCAATATTTAAACTACAATGCAATTTTACATGTAAGTTCAGGCGTCTTGATTATGTAAACGCCATGTGTGGAGAGATTTAACTGAGATTGTCCGGCGGGGAGATTTTCGCGATTGACGAGTTGACCCAGAATTGTGTAAACTTTAACCTGGGTTGGTTTAGAGGAATGTATTATAATTACACCTCTTGCCGCTTTGATTTCCGTGTCGGCATCTTTAATTATGGTTTTTGCATCAGTGCGTTCAGTCTTTGGCGTTTCCCATTTATTCGAAGCCGCCAATGAGGGAATGGAGATAGATAATGAGAATGTCAGGCATAGGCAAAAAATCGAAAAAACTTTTCCGATTTTTTTGATTAATATTTTTTTGCCTTGCATTTTCATTTCATTTGATACATTAACGCATTTGGAATGTAAAATTAATATAAATTATCGCTACTTCAAAATTTTTAAAATAAAATGTAATTTAAAAATCTTTTACGGGATATGGCAAAATTATCTGTAATATAAAAGGGAAGGACCTCAATGCCCGGGAGGCAAAGAGGTCCTGAAATTTTGTTGTTGCTCTGTAAAAATTAGTTAGCAGGAGCTTCAGCGGGAGTTACAACTTCAGCAGCAGCTTCAGTAACTGCAACAGCAGCTGAATCAGGGTTGATTGAATCAACAGCAACTTCAGTTTCAACAACTACAGTTGTGTCTTGAAGTGAATCGAGAGCAGCTGTGTCAGCGTTTTCTGCATTTTTGTTTGAGCAAGCAGCGAGGCCGAGCATAGCAACGGCAGCAGCGCATAAAAATACTTTTTTCATATTGTTATAATGATTAAAATTATTTAGAGTCTTTAGAAAGTTGTTCTTTGAGAGCTTGCAATTCGCTCAAATCGCCGAGAGTAGTCTTTTCAATAGCGGGAGTTGCAGCCTCTTCTTCCTTGCGAGCTGAAGCTTTCTTAGGAGCTTTAGCGCGAGCTTCATTCTTCACTTCGTCTTCAGCAATACGAGAATGAGAAAGAATAATGCGTTTTGAATCCTTATTGAATTCGATTACTTTGAAATCAAGTTTTTCGTTGAGTTGAGCTTGTGAACCGTCTTGTTTAACGAGATGTTTGGGAGTTGCAAAACCTTCAACACCTTGCTCGAGAGAGATTACAGCACCTTTATCCATTACTTCAGTGATTGTGCCTTCATGGATAGAGCCGACAGTGAAGATATTTTCAAATACATCCCAGGGATTCTCTTCGAGTTGTTTGTGGCCGAGGCTCAAGCGACGATTGTCTTTATCGATTTCGAGAACTTGAACTTCAATTTCATTGCCGATTGAAGTGAACTCTGAGGGGTGTTTGATTTTCTTTGTCCAAGAGAGGTCGGAGATATGAATCAAGCCATCAACACCTTCTTCGATTTCTACGAATACACCAAAGTTAGTGAAGTTGCGAACTTTAGCAGTGTGGCGGCTGCCGATTGCATATTTTTCTTCGNTATTCTCCCATGGGTCNGCTTTGAGCNGCTTGNTGCCGANGCTNATCTTGCNTTCGTCGCGGTCGAGAGTGAGCACTACTGCTTCGATATCATCGCCAANTTTGAGGAAATCCTGAGCGGAGCGGAGGTGCTGGCTCCAANACANTTCAGNAACGTGAATNAAGCCTTCTACGCCCGGTTGAACTTCCACGAATGCTCCGTAGTCAGCCATAACGACAACTTTACCCTTGATGTGGTCGCCGACTTTGAGTTCAGGGTCAAGTGAATCCCATGGATGGGGGAGGAGTTGCTTGAGACCGAGAGCGATGCGTCTTTTTTCATCATCGAAGTCGAGAATAACGACTTTGATATCCTGATCCAATTCCACAACTTCGTGGGGATCGGGAACGCGGCCCCAAGAAAGGTCAGTGATGTGAACGAGACCGTCTACGCCGCCGAGGTCAACGAATACGCCGTAAGGAGTGATATTCTTAACTTTGCCTTCGAGGACTTGACCTTTTTCAAGTTTGGAGATAATCTCTTTCTTCTGTTGCTCAAGTTCAGCTTCGATAAGAGCTTTGTGAGAAACAACGACATTTTTGAATTCCTGATTGATTTTAACAACCTTGAATTCCATTGTCTTGTCGACATATACGTCGTAGTCGCGGATGGGGCGAACATCAATTTGAGAGCCGGGCAAGAATGCTTCGATTCCAAAGATGTCAACAATCATGCCGCCTTTAGTGCGACTCTTAACATATCCTTTGATAATTTCATCATTTTCGAGAGCCTGATTAACGCGATCCCAAGAGCGAGTTTGACAAGCTTTCTTGTGAGAGAGACGAAGCTGACCGTTTCTGTCTTCCAAAGTTTCAATGAAAACTTCGATTTCATCGCCAACTTTCAAANTACNNNNTTNTACACGGAATTCAGAGATGGGGATGATGGCGTCGGATTTCATGCCGATGTCGACACGCACTTCGCGTTTTGAAATGTTTTTCACTACGCCGGTTACAACTTCGTTATCTTTTGCAGTGGTCAAAGTCTTGTCGTAGGTTTTCATTACCTCTTCGCGAGACTTGTCGCCTGCTACGTTGCCTTTTTCAAAGGCTTCCCAATCGAAATCTTCGATTGGAGTTTGAATTTTTAATTCAGACATTAATAGTTAATAAATAGGGTTAATAATTCTCTTTTCGCCACACTTTATGACGAGCGCGACAAAATTAATAAAAATTTATGAAATGACAAAATATTTTTGAAAATCACTATAATAAGGATGACTCCCTTATAAAGTGAGTCAGGATAATCGCAACATCCCCTGTTCGGCAGATAATGATTCGCGATAATTTTCCCGATCAATCTCTACCAGGCGATCAAATTCTTTAGCACCCCTAATAATTTCGGCTGCATCCAATCTCAAATTCTTAGGGAAGCGGGCTGCAATCCATCTCAATTGCTCCTCTTCATAATTTTTGAAAGCTTCCGACATTATATTATCCGCTTCTTCCACACTCTTCGCTTCAACAGCATCAGTATAAGTGTGAAATCTCATGACCTGACCACCCAAATCTATCCATCTTTCAGAATCGAATTCCAGTTGAGCTTCATTTTCAGGTTGCGCGGGAAACTTCCATTTTTCTTCTGATGGATGGGTAAATCCTATTTCCTGATATTGAGGGAAGAACACCATTGCCAGATATTTCAGAACAGCTACATAATATAATTTCAGGGCTCTTTCAAGTGAGGCACGCGAGAGTTTCATTCCCTTATACCTATGATAACGATCGTCATCGGCAGGTTTGCTGAGCATCGGTCGGATTATCTCTAAAGCCTTTATCATGGATTCCACAGTGACAGGATTCAGAATCGGGAATGTGATTCGATCATTTCGTTTTGAAACGGGAAGTGATAATCGGCGGTCGCGGGCGGGCCATTTGTTCTCATCGCGCATCAATCCGCAACTTCGGAGCATAACGGCGGGCACTACCACCGTGGCTCCCTGAGGGTCTCCAAAAAGATAGGAGAAAGGGAATTCACGGGAATCAGGATGAGTTTTATGGCTTCCCATCAATAAAGAGAATGCTCCGATATAGGCGCCCAACATGAGATACGAACCGGAAGAGGTCTTTACGCCACGTTCCAATACACCCCAATGCACAGGTCCCAACTTATACATGTGATTGCTCTGATTGGTTGATGACCCTGCGTTCATAAAGGATGTCTGGCACCCGATAAGAAGTGTTCCTTTATGCATGGAGACAGTGTATGGTCCGGCAAAAAGTGCGCAAGCCTCTCCATTCTCCATGATGGAGTTTGCAAAAAATAAGGAATCATGAGCAGTAAACNCTTTTTCAATTTTTACTCCTTGCCCCACATAGCAATTCCTCAGAATTGCACCCGAATCGACACATCCGTCGTCTATTATGAAATTTTCAGCATCTACTGCCGAGCCAATATATGTTAAAGATTCTTTTATATTTTCTGCTGATGAAGTTATAGTGCCATTGCGCAACGCGTTTGCCCCTTCAATTTTAACGGGACCGGCAAGATGAATATTAGTTAAAAAACCTGCGTTGCTTATTTCCGAATAATCGCTGATATCAAAGGAAGTCTCTGCTTCAATCTCCTCTATGAGCTTATTGATAAAGACTGAAGTGCGATTATAAATATGTTCGGCTTCACTCCTTCTTGCCCGCGCCATAAGCATCGCTTCCTGAGCGTTGAGACCAGGGTATAAGATGACTTCCCGGGAGCCGGTTTCGTCAAGAACCGTTACGCGTGTGCCAATGCCACACGCCGAACCTCTTTCATTTTCTATTTTGAAAGTGTTTTCGATAATAACTCCCTTTCCAACTTTAATATTGATAAGTCCTCCTCCGATATTTCTGATTCGGCATCCGTCGGAAATTTTGCAATCTTTTAATATCGCATTGCTGATGATACTTTTAGGGTAAAGAGAGCGATTGATGCATCCTATCTCCACTTCCCCTTCAAATTCCACATTGCGAATCAGGGTCAGGTCAGAGTCCGGATGAATTGAAACTTTACTCCAATCCGATGCGAAGCAACCGGCTGATTTTAAAACTTCAATCTGCTTTTCATTCAATCTCTTCGGCTTCGACATCAATCGGGTTGTCATTTTCATTATATGTTTGATAAAGGAAATCGTTATAAGGGAATCTCTTGGTGTGAATCTNTNTNGCTTTTTCATACAACATATCTTTTNANTCAGNAATGTTNANTTTTTCCTTNGCNGAGATAAACACACAATTATTATTCATTTTTGCCATCCATGTTTTTTTCAATTCCTCCAATGAGATGTTTTCGCGTGTTGCAGGGGTCAAATCATCCGGGTCTTTCGGTGTGTGCTTGAAAGCATCAATTTTATTGAAGACAAGGATTTGCGGTTTGTCGGAAGCTCCGATATCATTAAGAGTTTTTTCTACCACTGCAATTTGTTCTTCAAAATTAGGATGAGAGATGTCGACGACATGTACAAGTAAATCTGCATCGCGCACTTCATCCAGAGTAGATTTAAAAGAGTCCACAAGATGTGTCGGGAGTTTCCGGATAAAACCGACGGTGTCTGTCAAAAGGAACGGAAGGTTTTCAATTGTTACTTTTCTAACTGTAGTGTCAAGAGTAGCAAAAAGTTTATTTTCTGCAAACACATCTGATTTGCTCAGCAAATTCATCAAAGTGGATTTGCCAACATTGGTATATCCTACGAGTGCTACGCGCGTCAGCTTACCCCGGTTTTTTCTCTGGATATTCTTTTGCTTGTCGATATCGCGCAATTCCTCTTTCAGTCGGGAAATTTTATCCAGGATAATTCGGCGGTCGGTCTCAATTTGAGTTTCACCCGGACCGCGCATACCTATACCGCCTCTTTGGCGCTCAAGGTGAGTCCACATGCGCGTCAGGCGCGGCAAAAGATATTGATATTGCGCCAACTCCACTTGTGTGCGTGCTGTGGCGGTTTGCGCTCTTTTAGCAAAAATATCAAGAATCAGACTTGTGCGATCCAAAATTTTAACTTTCAGTTCCTTTTCAATGTTAGCAACCTGCTTAGGGGAAAGGTCATCATCAAAAATCACCAATCCGATATCCTCCTTTTCCACGAACTCGGCNATTTCAGCAAGTTTGCCGGTGCCGACGNAAGTACGNGGATTGGGATATTCAAGTTTCTGAATGAATCTGCCCACAGGTTCCGCACCTGCCGTGTGAGCTAAAAAGTCCAATTCATCAAGATATTCATTAACTTTACTTTCAGACTGATTTTTTGTTATCAATCCTACTAAAACAGTGCGTTCGTTGGCTTCTTTCTGGATTATATTGTCATCAAGCATATTTCTATATTCTTTATAAGGTTGCGGGGGTTATACCTTATAATAACAAATTACGGCTGTTTATTTCATTGAGCAATTCATAAAATTATTCCACCGTAAGAAATGAGAGAGACTTTATAAAATAGAGGGTGTGTCAAAATAAAAACTCTTGACACACCGGTTGTAATCTTATGAATTCTTTTTGAGAAAGATGATATAAAGTGAAGTATTATTTTTTCTCCTTTTTATTATATCGGGCATTCAGACCTTCAATAACCTCCTCAGTGATGTCAAGAGCCGGGTCAATGTAT
>WFLX010002546.1_pt1 | contig 23182 bp, 15 predicted proteins | sample 4967041 | NCBI WGS metagenome assembly WFLX01 (sample SAMN12857096, study PRJNA449069) | gut metagenome | isolation source: stool from male and female vole | host: Microtus ochrogaster | place: USA:Florida | collected 2017
AGGGGGATAGGGATTTTTTGATTTGTTGGGCGCAACGCATGCCGTCGATTGCGGCTGATACGATGCCTCCCGCATAGCCGGCTCCTTCTCCTGCGGGATAGAGTCCTTTTACTTCCACGTGGCAGAGTGTCTCTTTATCTCGGGGGATGCGAACCGGACTTGATGTTCGGGATTCCAAGCCGATCAGTATTGCATTGTTATCGAGAAATCCTTTTGCTTTTCGTCCGAAGTCTTGAAAACCTTTCCGGAGTCGTCCGGCTATGAAAGGTGGGAGCATTTTATCTATCCGTGCTTCGTAAAGTCCGGGAAGATAACTTGAAGGGGGAAGATTTTTTGAATCTTTTCCATCTACAAAATCTTTCATTCTNTGNGCCGGAGCNACGATACTCTCTCCTGATTCTCTATAGAATTTCTTTTCCAAATCTTCTACCAAGTCAAGCATTTCAAACTCTCCACGTCCGGTATATTCCGGGAAATCGCCAGGACGGAGTTCGACCACCATACCTGAATTAGCCCAAATGCTGCTTCTTGCTGAGGCTGACATACCATTGACTACAAGTTCTTCAGATCCACTTCCAGCCGGCACAACCACTCCGCCCGGACACATACAGAAACTGTAGACTCCTCTGTCATCTACCTGAGTCACGAAATTGTATTCGGCAACCGGTAGCCAACGACCACGACCATTTGGATTGTGATATTGGATTTGGTCGATGAGACGTTGTGGATGTTCGAGACGCACACCAACGGCAAGCCCTTTTGCTTCCATCTTTACGCCATCGTTGGCAAGACTGCGATAGACATCTCGGGCAGAATGTCCTGTAGCGAGAATCACAGCATTGCCCATGATTTTTTCGCCATTGGAAGTCTCCACACCACGAATTGCTCCATCCTCTATTATAAGACGGTCAACTCGAGTACGGAAATGCACCTCTCCCCCACAATTAATAATTGTCTGTCGGATACTTTTCATGATTCCGGGCAAACGGTCGCTTCCTATATGGGGATGAGAATCGATCAAGATGTTTTCATCAGCTCCATGCTGAACGAGCAGCGAAAGCACTTCAGAAGGATTCCCACGTTTTTTGCTTCTTGTGTAGAGTTTTCCGTCGGAAAATGTTCCAGCTCCACCTTCACCAAAACAATAGTTGGATTCGGGATCTATCTTCTTTTCTCTGTTAAGAGTTGCGATATCGAGACGGCGAGCATCCACATCTTTTCCACGCTCAAAGACGATGGGGCGCATTCCGAGACGAATGCACTCAAGAGCACCGAAAAGCCCTGCGGGACCTGCTCCTACTATTATAACAGTCTCTTTTGATTCAGACACGTCTGGGAACTTCACAGGAACATAGCCGGAAGGAACAGTNAAGTCTTCACNTGATGCTATCCTTACGGTAAGATTGATGATTATGTCACGTTTTCGAGCATCTACCGAACGACGGACGATCTTCCAATCGTTTACCTTACAACCGGCTGCTCCGAAAACTTTCGGGGCAAGGAGCGCGGGAGAAGCGGCAACTTCGGGAGACACACGGAGAGTTATATCTTTAATCATAATGGTCAGATTCGCAAAAAATAAGGAATAAAATCCACTTTTGAGCGTTTTCACTACAAAATTAATAAAATTTTTTGGCACTTCATAAAAAATGAGTAATTTTGTATGATTTTGTCTCACGCAGAGGGCGCAGAGGCGCAGAGATTTTTACGTTTTGCGTAATACGTGATGCGTTTTGCGTAGCTTCGCNTCGCGGTCCCACAGACTGAAGTCTGGGGTTAACAAATTAGAGGATTACCTCTCCGAGGTAAGTTTTGGATAAGCTTCGCATTGCCCGGAGAACGCAGAGAAATAGCGCAGTGTCTCTCTAAGAGTTTGCATATCAATGAGAAAGAACTTGCGAGACATGAACTCAATGATTGAATAAACATAAATATGATAATGGAAAAGAAAAATGATATAGGGTGCTTGTTTGACCTTGATGGAGTATTGGTCGACAGCGAAAGGATATATACTAAAATATGGGAGGCTATCGAACGCCAATGGCCTACTGGAATCGACAATTTTGCCTATAAGATAAAAGGAACAACCCTTGAAGATATTTTGGAAAGGTACTTTCCTGAGGATGTTAGGGAAGATGTCACAAAAGAACTTATACGTCTTGAAGGGATGATGATCTATGAGCCTTTACCTGGTGCTATTGAATTTCTCGATGCATTGAAGCAAAGGGGAATACCAATTGCTTTAGTGACGAGCAGCAATGGCCTTAAGATGGCACATTTGTGGAATGATATGCCGGGATTTGAGCAAAAATTCGATGCCATCATTACCGGAGATGAAGTGAAATGCTCAAAACCGGATCCGGAAGGGTATCTTGCAGCGGCNTCCGCTCTCGGAGTGGATCCGAAAAGATGCGCAGTCTTTGAGGATTCGCTTCAAGGAGTTAAGGCTGGGAAAGCGGCAGGAGCTTTTGTAATCGGCATAGCCGGGACTCTGAAAGCCGCTGACATAGAGCCATACAGCGACATTGTCGTGAATGCAGTTGCAGATATCTATCCTGAAAAGCTTGAAGAAGTATTAAAAGCAAGAGGTTGATATGCACAATTTTGAGCCGTTAGCGGAGAGATTGCGACCAAATACACTTAATGACTATATCGGGCAGAAGCATCTCGTAGGAGAAGGAGGCATCATCCGCAATATGATAGAATCGGGGAAGATCAATTCTTTCATACTTTGGGGTCCTCCCGGAGTAGGAAAGACAACTCTTGCACGGATAATAGCTAATACAATAGATGTACCTTTCTATACTTTGAGCGCAGTGACTTCCGGGGTAAAAGACGTCAGGGATGTTCTTGACAAATGCACCCGTGAAGCGTCAAGTGTTTTTGCCAAAGGACGCCCTATTCTGTTCATTGATGAAATTCATAGATTCAACAAAGCGCAGCAGGATTCTTTGCTTGGAGCAGTGGAGAGAGGGGTTGTTACTTTGATTGGAGCGACTACAGAAAACCCATCATTTGAAGTGATTCGTCCTCTTTTAAGCCGTGCGCAGGTGTATACATTGAAACCTTTGGAAGAAGAAGATCTACAGATACTTCTAGATAGGGCTTTGAAAAATGACAGAGTNCTNTCCAAGAGAGAGGTTGAAGTGAAGTCAACGAAGGCTCTTTTCAGATTTGCCGGGGGAGATGCTCGTAAGCTACTTAATATTTTGGATTTGCTTGAGCAGAGTGTGCCGGAAGGTAGTCCTGTCATCATCGATGATGAGTTTGTCACAAATAGTCTTCAGGTGAATCCAGCGGCCTACGACCGTAACGGAGAGATGCATTATGACATTATATCTGCGTTTATTAAGTCGGTAAGAGGAAGCGACCCGGATGCTGCCATTTATTGGCTTGCGAGGATGGTTGCAGGAGGAGAAGACCCTAAGTTTATTGCCAGAAGACTGGTGATTCTTGCTGCTGAAGATATAGGGCTTGCCAATCCCAACGCCCTTCTGCTTGCCAATGCTACATTCGACGCTTTGCAGAAGATAGGTTGGCCTGAAGGAAGGATAATATTGGCTGAATGCACTATATATTTGGCTACATCTCCGAAGAGTAATTCTGCTTATCTTTCGATTGACAATGCATTGGAGATGGTTAGGAANANTGGAGATCTGCCNGTNCCGCTNCATCTGCGCAATGCTCNTACATCTNTNATGAAAGNTANGGGATATGGACATGACTATAAGTATGCTCACGACTTCAAGAACCATTACGCAGCGCAGCAGTATCTGCCTGATGCCCTTGTTGGAGCACGCTTTTGGACTCCACAGCCAAATCCGGCAGAATCTAAGCTTGATGCTTATATGCGATCACTTCGCTCTAACGAATAGTAAATCACCNTTCGCAAGCTCCATAAACTCACGCAGAGACCGCAGAGGNGCAGAGTGCGTGAAACTTAAATAATAAATCTAATGACATGAAAAAATATTTTAGACAAACCCTGACAATAATTGCTTTATCGATTGGGTTATTCTCCGCTTTAGCGGAAATTCCTATTGTTTTTAATCGGGAGAACACTTCTGATTCTTATCCCAAATTGGAATTCAAGGAGTTTGACGAACTTCCTGAGATTCCTACTCTTCCGGATCCATTCTTATTTATGGATGGCAATCGCTCTACAGATTATGCTGATTGGGAGAGACATAGGTCAGAAATACTACAGCTTCTGCAGCATTATGAGTTGGGAGTGAAACCAACTGTTTGCAAAGACAGTATCGATGCCGTCCTTGATAATGACACACTCAGAGTGACTGTACACGAAAATGGCAAGACAATTACACTTAACTCCCATCTTGTATATCCAAGAGGTGAGGGCCCTTTCCCTATAGTTATAGGTGTAGGATTTCCGACCGGCTCTCTTCCCAAAGAATTGTTTCTTGACAACGGAGTGGCAGCAATAGGCTTCAATTTTATGGAAGTNATGTCACANACACAGAAACGAGGNGAAGAACCCATTAACCAACTTTATCCCGACCAAATAGAAATCGGCGCATACTCTGCGTGGCCTTGGGGCATAAGTAGACTTATCGACGGTCTTGAAAAGGTGGCAGATAAGGCAAACATTGACACCAAACGTATTGGAGTCACAGGTTGCTCATTCGCCGGAAAGATGGCTCTATATGCCGGAGCNATGGACGAACGAATCACGCTTACCATTGCGCAAGAGCCCGGGGGCGGAGGAGTAAACGCATGGAGAGTTTCAGAAACGAAAGGGAATGTCGAGAGAGTCGGGAATACAAATTATGCATGGTTTCTTGAAAGCATGCGCCAGTTTTCCGACAGCAATGTCAATCGCCTACCAATCGACCATCATCAGCTTGCAGCACTGGTTGCTCCCCGAGCTCTCCTTATCCTTGGAAATACCGACTATGAATGGCTATGCGATGAATCGGGATACGTTTCAAGTCGGGCTGCAAGAAAAGTATGGGAAACATTCGGAATTGCAGACCGCATGGGTTACTCTATCGAAGGAGGACATCCACATTGCATGCTTCCCCTGAGCCAGTATCCGGAAGTTACGGCTTTCATACGGCGATTTCTACTTGATGACTCAGATATTGATACCAATATNGAGCGAGCCCCGATGTTTGAGAATGTCGATTGGCAGAAATGGGTGCCTTGGTAAACTCAACTTTCTCAAATGAAAGTTGAGGGTTAAGATGGTTATTGATGTTATAAAGGTTATAGATAAAGCGTATCATATTAAACCTTTTTTAAGAAGACTTGTCAAAATTTAAGATTTGTTTCAGGAACACATTAAAATACCATTAAACAACACAACAATGAAAAAAACGATTTTTTCTATCATCGGCATGATGCTTTCTATCATGGCACTTGCGCAGCCACCTGGCTTCCAGATGCCTCCAATGCCAGAACCTGATTTTGCAGACGTCAACTATGCCGGGGACGATCTTGAGGGTCACCTCCTCGACATCTATCTTCCTCAAGACGGCAAAGAGAAACATCCACTTATCGTGGTGATTTACGGAAGTGCATGGTTTAGCAACAACTTTAAGAAGGCTGCCTACATGTCGCTGGGCAAACCACTTACAGATGCGGGATATGCAGTAGCAACAATCAACCATCGGGCAAGCGGAGAAGCTAAATATCCAGCACAAATCAACGACGTCAAAGGAGCTATACGTCATCTTCGTGCAAATGCAGACAAATACAATCTTGACACATCATTCGTAGGCATTACCGGATTTTCTTCCGGAGGACATCTCTCAGCGATGGCAGGAGTTACTAATGATATGAAAACCCGCACTTCAGGCGATATCACCATAGATGTGGAAGGAAATATAGGTGGAAACCTTGACCAAAGCAGTTCGGTAGATGCTGTTGTAGATTGGTTTGGCCCAGTAGACATGGCAAGAATGGAAAATTGTGAGACGGTCAAGGGTGCAGACTCGCCTGAAGCAGTTCTCATGGGTATAACCCCAGCAGATTCTCCTGATATGGTAGCACTTATTAGCCCAATAACATACATTTCTGAAAATACTGTGCCTATGCTCGTCATTCATGGCACATCCGACAGTGTAGTTCCGTTCTGTCAGGGAGAAAATTTCTCGGAGGAGCTGAAGAAAGCCGGAAAACTCGTCAAGTTCATTCCAGTGGAAGGTGGAGAACATGGTCCTGTGACCTTCAATGAAGAGACTTTCAAAGAGATGGTAGAATTCTTCAATGCTCAATCAAAACGATAATTGAGTCTTCAGAGTGGCACACGATCCATTAATGAGGATAAAATAAGGATTGGAGTCTTCACTTCTATANTGCTGATACNTANATGTAGNATTNCCCAGAGCTGACTCTTTCAGCTCTGGGAAATGCTACCAAAAATTCATCAATACCGGAGATGCCGAACTGTTATCAAACTATATAAATTTATAAGAATATCATGGCTTATAAGATTTATTATATACTTCCCCTTCTCTTTATCTTTTTATCCGGATGCTCGAAAGATCTGGATTTGGAGTATCACGATATCGAGCCGCTGACAGTGATAGAAGCTGAGCTGACTCAGAATGGTGCCCTGGTCTCCATAACGTCGACTACTCCGATGGATGAGCCTATTGATACCACACGACTTTCGGATGCCAAAGTGACACTGTTTGATCTGACTTCAGGGATTTCTTATTTCCTCTATGCGGACCAGGATGGTTATTTCAGAGATGCCACTCCAGGTATTGCCGGTCATGACTATCGTATCGTAGTAGAAAGAAATGGAAACATCTATGAAATGGTCACACACATGTACCCACCGACAGAAATCGTAGGGCTTGAATTCAATTGGATAAATATGCCATACGATCAAGTGGCAGTGTTGCAAGCACAATATCGCGATAATCCATCTACAGTCCAGGACTGCTATTGGATAAAACTTTACCGCAACGGAGAGATTTATTCCTGGCAGGAGCAAGATGATCGAGGAGCCAACGACGGTGTAGCCACTTTCTTTACCATGACCTCAAGGAGAGATACAGATGAAGAGGAAGACGATGAAGTGCTTTTTGATGGAGATGTCATGACATTCACAGTCACTCAAATTTCAAAGGAAATGCATGACTATCTCGAAGCTCTACAGAATGACAGTAATGGACCTGCCATGTTTTCCGGACCACGTGTCCTTGGATACTTCCTCGCATCNTCNCCCGTCTCCAAATCCATTTCCTTCCACCCCGATGAAATCCCGGAATATAAATAATGTCGCTTGAGAAGAGTGTCTGAAAGAGTCAAAATCTCATTGGATAAGTAATGTATCGTGATTCCTAATTTTTTCTTGCGAATGTCGGAAAAAAATTGTAATTTTGCGTGCTGAAATAATATTTACAGCATGGAGACAAAATACATTTTTGTTACTGGAGGCGTAGTCTCTTCCCTTGGAAAGGGGATTATTTCCTCCTCTCTCGCCTGTCTGCTCAATGCACACGGCTATAGGGTTACAATCCAAAAGTTTGATCCTTACATCAACATTGATCCCGGCACTCTCAATCCTTACGAACATGGCGAATGTTACGTCACAGAAGATGGACACGAGGCTGACCTGGATCTCGGTCANTANGAACGCTTCACAAATGTCCCGACGTCAAGAGCCAATAACGTGACTACAGGCCGAATATATCAAAACGTAATCGACAAAGAGCGTCATGGCGACTATCTCGGAAAGACCGTCCAAATCATCCCCCATATCACCGACGAAATAAAACGCAACGTGAAGCTGCTCGGAGATACTGGAAAGTTTGACTTTATCATAACCGAAATTGGAGGCACCGTAGGAGACATCGAATCCCTTCCTTTCCTTGAAGCTGTGCGCCAACTAAGATGGGAACTCGGAGACAGCGCACTTTGCATCCACCTGACCTATGTTCCATATCTTCATGCTGCTAAAGAACTCAAGACAAAACCGACTCAGCACTCAGTAAAAGAACTTCAGCGTCTTGGTATCCAACCTGACATACTTGTACTCCGCACGGAACATGACATCCCAGAGGGTATGCGTGCTAAAATTGCACAGTTCTGTAATGTGGCAAAGGATTCAGTGATCCAATCCCTTGACTGCCCAAGTATCTATGAAGTGCCTTTGATGCTCCATAGCCAGAATATGGATGAAATTGTTCTTAGAAAGATGCACGTTCCAGTTTATGGCGAACCATTGCTGAAACCTTGGCTCGATTTTGTAGAAAAAATCCATACAGCTGAAAAAATAGTGAATATCGGACTCGTAGGTAAATATGTCGAACTGCAAGATGCCTATAAGTCAATCAACGAAGCCCTCTTTCAAGCAGCCACATATTGTCATCATAAACTGAATCTCATTTATATCCATAGTGAAAAACTTACTGACGAGAACGTTGACGAAATGATGAAAGGCCTTGACGGAATTATTATAGCGCCCGGATTCGGCAACCGTGGTATTGAAGGAAAATTCGTAGCATTAAAATGGTGTAGAGAAAATGATATACCTACTTTCGGTATTTGTCTCGGAATGCAATGCATGGTGATAGAATTTGCCCGAAACGTNNTNGGATATAAGGATGCAAACAGCACAGAAATGGATCCCCAGACTAAGCATAACGTCATTGATATGATGGAAGAGCAAAAGCATATCTCGGATATGGGTGGAACGATGCGTCTCGGTGCATACGATTGCCAACTTAAACCAGAAAGCCTCGTAGCTAAAGCATACGGTAAAACAGATATAAAGGAGCGTCATCGCCACAGATATGAATTTAATGATGCCTTCCGTGAGGAATTTGAGAAATCCGGCATGATTTGTGTTGGAGAGAATCCAAAGTCGCATCTTGTGGAAGTGGTGGAGATTCCGGGCAAACGCTGGATGATCGGAACTCAGTATCACCCTGAATACTCGAGCACCGTGCTCAACCCCCACCCACTCTTCCGTTCCTTCATGGAAGCTGCCATACAATATCAAGAAGAAAAAGAAACAAGATAGTATTATAGTCTTTTCCAATTCTTAGACTTATACGACTTATCTGACTAATTAGACTTATTAGACTAATTAGACTTATTAGCCCGATTTGACCTATAAGCATAAAAATAGTAAAAACTAAATCATGGTAAGTGTCAACGATCTGACAATGGAATTTTCTGCACGTCCGATTTTTTCGGACGTGAGTTTCGTCATCAACAAGACTGATAAGATAGGTCTTGCTGGAAAAAACGGTGCAGGCAAATCGACTTTGCTTAAAATCATTGCAGGTCTGCAGCCACCGACTTCCGGAACCATCTCAAAACCCTCGGAGGTCACCATCGGTTATCTTCCGCAGCAAATGAAGTTGGCAGACGACACTTCTATCATCAACGAAGCACGTAAGGCTTTCGCTCATATAGACGAGCACAAGGCGCACCTTGATGAACTCAACAACCAGCTTGCCACACGAACTGACTATGAGAGCGAATCATACGCCAAACTCATAGAAGACATCGAATATCTCAACGACAGGCTTTCGATGGAGGGTGCAGACAATATGGANGCGGAAGTGGAAAAGACTTTGATAGGATTAGGGTTCAGCCGTGAGGATTTCGATCGTCCGACTTCTGAATTTTCAGGAGGTTGGCGTATGCGGGTGGAGTTGGCAAAAATCCTGCTCCAAAAACCGGACCTACTTCTCCTTGACGAGCCTACAAACCATCTTGACATAGAATCAATACAATGGCTTGAACAATTTTTGCAGACAAAAGCAAGAGCTGTGATGCTCGTCAGTCACGACCGCGCATTCCTGGACAATGTGACTAAAAGAACCATTGAAATCTCATGCGGTAAGGCATACGATTATAAGGTAAGTTATACTCCTTATATAGAGTTAAGGAAAGAGCGAGTCGAGCAACAAATGCGCGCATACGAGAATCAACAAAAACAGATAGCAGATATAAAAGCGTTCATCGAACGATTCCGGTATCAAGCTACAAAAGCAATCCAAGTNCAGAGCCGTATTAAGCAACTGGAAAAGATAGTTCCAATTGAGGTGGATGAAGTTGATAACTCCCGCTTACGTTTAAAATTTCCACCGGCGCCTCGTTCGGGAGATTTCCCTCTGATTCTTGAGAATGTTGGAAAAGCTTACGGCGACCATCAGGTGTTTGACCATGCTGAATTCAGAATACGCAGAGGTGAAAAGGTTGCTTTTGTAGGTAAGAATGGTGAAGGTAAATCCACTCTCGTAAAGTGTATAATGGGAGAAATTGACCATACGGGGATGCTTAAGCTTGGCCATAACGTCAAAATTGGATATTTTGCCCAGAATCAGGCTCAACTTCTTGATGAGAATCTAACTGTATTCGAGACTATAGATAATGTTGCAGTGGGCGACATAAGATTGAAGATTCGGGATATCTTAGGTGCTTTTATGTTTGGAGGAGAGGCTTCTGATAAGAAAGTGAAAGTGCTCTCCGGCGGTGAAAAGACACGATTGGCGATGATAAAGCTTCTTCTGGAGCCGGTCAATTTTCTAATCCTTGACGAACCTACCAACCATCTTGATATTAAAACCAAAGATATACTAAAAGAGGCAATCCGCGACTTTGATGGCACAGTCATCATTGTGAGCCATGACCGTGACTTCCTTGATGGTCTTGTGGAAAAGGTTTATGAATTCGGAGGAGGAAAAGTGAAGGAAAATCTTGGCGGCATCTACGACTTTCTGCGTTCAAAGAATCTTGAAAATCTCCGTGATCTTGAATTGACTAAATCCCCAACAGGAAATGAGAAAAAAACTTCTCAAGAATCTTTATCATCTTTGGAAGCCTTATCAAAGACAAGTCAATCAGAGCCCGTTCAGTCTCAAAATTCAGCTAAACTCACATACGCTGAACAGAAAGCGAAGGAAAAGATAGTCAAAAAAGCAGAGAAGAAGGTAAAGGAAGCAGAAGAAGAGATATCTCGCCTTGAAGCTCTTCAAAAGGAAATTGAAGATAAGATCTCAGCCGGAGACACTTCACAAGAGACACTTGAAGCGTACGCAAAGGCTCAGAAAGACCTTGAAAATGGAATGTCTGTATGGGAATTGGCTACTATGGAGCTCGAAGAACTCCAATGAATAGTGAATAATAAATTTCAGATGTCTCTGATAACGCTGATAACTCTGAGATCTCTGATAACTCTGATAACTCTGAGATCTCTGATAACTCTGATAACTCTGAGATCTCTGACAACTCTGATAACTCTGAGATCTCTGACAACTCGAAAACTCGAAAACTCGAAAACTCGAAATCCAGACAACTCGAAAACTCGAAAACTCGACAACTCGACAACTTAAACTCTGACAACTATGCCACACGGAATAAAAAAAGAGAATTTAGATCAAACAATATCTCCAAAAGAGGATTTTTATCAGTATTGTAATGGAGGATGGATGAAAGAGCATCCTTTGACAGGAGAATATTCGCGTTTCGGAATGTTTGACTTCCTTCGGGAGCAAGCCCGAGATCAATTGAAAGATCTTATTTTGAATCTTGCCGAACATGAGGATGCACAGACTCCAGGAACCGTCGCCCAAAAAGTGATTGACCTCTTTGCTTTGGGTATGGATGAGATGCGTCTTAATGAAGAGCGACATAAGCCGTTGATTCCATTACTTGAAAAGATTGAAAATGCAGATACTTCCAAAATGGAAGAACTCCTCGCATGGCAACACTTAGGAATCGGTGGAAGTTTCTTTGGAACGGGAGTGGGAACAGATGCCATGAACTCAGACATGAATATTCTTCATATTGGAGAAGTTGGGCTCGGTCTTGGCGATCGTGATTATTATTTGGAAGAAAGTGAGCAGAATGCAAAGATATTAGATGCATATCATACCTACGTGAAAAGAGCAATGGAACTCATCGGATATGACGAAGAGGCTCAAGAACGAGTATGGAAAGCCGTCATAAAACTTGAGACAGAGTTTGCTAAGAATAAAATGCCACGCGAAGACAGACGAGATCCAAGGAAAAGATATAATCTTATGACCATCGAGGAAATAAAGTCAAAATTTCCTCAGTTCGATTGGGATAAATATTTCAATTTATTGGGCCTCGAAAATGTTGACAAAGCTAATGTAGCAAATCCTGCTTTCACGCAATTCATCACATCATACATTCCTACCCTTTCTCCGCAAGATATTAAGGATTATATGACGTTCGAAACTGTCAATGATGCCACAAACCTTCTCAGTGATGATTTCATCAATGCAAGCTTCGAACTATATGGAAGAGTGATGAGCGGCACCGAAGAACTAAAACCTCGATGGAAACGCTCAATGGCCATTCCTAACTCTATGCTCGGAGAGGCAGTCGGAAAACTCTATGTAGAAAAATATTTTCCGGAGGAAAACAAGGAATATATGAAAAATCTTGTTGAAAACCTTCGAAAAGCATTGGGAAAGCACATACAAAACTTATCTTGGATGAGTGACGAAACAAAAGCCAAGGCTCTTGAAAAACTTGACACTTTCACAGTGAAAATAGGTTATCCTGACAAATGGAAAGACTATTCCGAGATTCACATTGACCCCAAGAAATCATATCTTGAGAATGTCCTCGAGGCTTCTAAATGGTATGTGAAAGACAATTATTCCAAAATGAACAAACCTGTGGATAAGGATGAGTGGCACATGACTCCTCAGACAGTCAATGCATACTACAATCCGACAACTAACGAAGTTTGCTTTCCCGCTGCTATTTTGCAACCACCGTATTTTGACCCGACAGCTGACGATGCGCTTAATTATGGTGCAATCGGAGTCATTATCGGTCATGAAATGACTCACGGTTTTGATGACAGTGGTCGTCAGTTTGACAAAAATGGCAATCTTTCTGAATGGTGGACATCAGAAGATGCCGATCGATTCAAGGCACTTGCCGATAAACTAGTAGATCAGTTTGATGCCATTGAAGTGGCGCCTGGAGTGCATGCTAACGGACGTTTCACTCTTGGAGAGAATATCGCTGACCAAGGTGGATTGAGAATTGCTTTGACCGCTTACCTTGACATTCAGAAAGACAAGAAGATGGAAGATATCGATGGTTTTTCTCCACTTCAGAGATTCTATATTGCATACGCCAATGTTTGGGCAGGCAATATAAGGGAAGAGGAGATACAACTCAGCACTAAGACGGATCCCCATTCTCTTGGAAAACTTCGTGTTAATGCAACGCTTAAAAACATTGATGAGTTCTTTACAGCATTTGGAATGAAGGAAGGCGACAAGATGTGGCGACCGGATGAAGAAAGGGTTGTGATATGGTAAAAGAAGAATATGGGCTGATTGGTAAGACTTTGAGCCATTCGTTTTCAGCAAAATATTTTAATGAAAAGTTTGAGAGAGAAGGTATAGAGGCTCATTATGACCTCTATCCTCTTTCAAATATCGATCTTTTGCCAGAACTTATCAACGGACATCCCTTACTTAAAGGACTCAATGTGACCATTCCATACAAAGTAGATGTGATTAAATATCTTGATGAGCTGAGTGAAGAAGCCCAAGGAATTGGAGCGGTGAATGTCATTAAGATTACAAGAAATGATGAGACAGGACGCACCTTCTTAAAGGGATACAATTCAGATGCGTATGGTTTTACGGAGTCAATGAAGGACGTTCTCAAAAATGCCGGGTATTTTAATGAAGTTGTTAAAGAGGAACGACCACTTGCCTTAGTGCTTGGGACTGGAGGAGCGTCAAAAGCCATAACATGGTCTATGCATAATCTTGGCTTTAATACTCAACTTGTCGGTCGTGTGCATCGGGATAATTGTTTGTCATACGAAGAATTGAGTCCAGAGATAGTTTACGGTGCAAAAGCTATCATTAATTGTACTCCCCTTGGCACGAGTCCTGATATAAATACAGCTGCTCCTTTTCCATATCAATATCTCCATAAAGGTCAAATTTGCTTCGACCTTGTATATAATCCTGCAGAAACTCTTTTTATGAAGATATGCAAAGCTCATGGATGTATAGTCAGCAACGGATTGGAAATGCTACGTCTTCAAGCAGTTGGAGCTTGGAATATTTGGAATGACTAAGGGACCACTGATTCCTATGCTTTCCCTTGGAGTGGGTATTGTTATTTCCAAGGCAATGGAGCTATCATTGTTTTGGGGAGCTTTACCCATTGTCTTGGCAATTACTCTTTATCTTTTTTTGCTTAGGGCCTCTAATGATCCGGTAGTTACTTTTAAGCTTGGCAAATGGCATTTTGTCTGGGTCGTGCTTCTCTTTTTGGGGATTGGTATGACAGATGAAGCACTTTCTCGTCCACAAACGATTGAAAAAAGTTTCGGAGGAGAAGTGCCCGAATACCTTAGTTGTGAAGTCACCGGGGTTCTTACTAAGACGTATGGAGAAAGAGTCGATGTAATAATTGAGAGCACAAATGGGGCAAAGGCAAGGATAAGGACTGGAGTGACAGAACTTTCACCTGGCGATATTATCAAGATTCCATCCAATCAGCTCAAAAATATTAAAGCTGACACCACTGAAATCGGAAGAAAAATCATGCCGATGATGAAAGCTGCCGGTATATTCTATACAGGTAGAGTTTCTCCCCAGAGAATCGAAGTGACTGGAAGGAGTAAAAAGCTTCGCTATTTTTTTATTGAAATCAGAGAAGATATTGAGACAAGAATAGAAAGAAGCCATCTGTCAAAATCTACTTCCGATTTCCTTAAAGCTATTCTGNTGGGAGACAAAACCGGACTTGATGAGCAGACCCGATTGACATTTGCTCAAGGCGGNATAGCTCACATGCTTGCTTTAAGTGGACTGCATATTGGGATTTTAGCAGGATTTCTTATACTGCTCTTGACGCCGATAAAACTTATTGGGCGGTATAAATGGGGCTATATGGCAGCTTTAGTGATTCTTTGGCTATATGTAGCTGTTACTGGCTTTGCATATTCTTCAGTGAGAGCCTGCATTATGACTACTTTTGCATTCATAGGGATCATAGCTGAGAGAAAGAATTTTGCCGGGAATGCATTATGTTCGACTTGCCTATTGATATTACTTTTTGATCCTGGAGCTCTTTTTGATTCAGGTTTTCAATTGAGTGTAGTTTGTGTAGGCGCACTTATAGCTTTTGCATCTCCATTGAATCCCATAGGACATAGGCATCATCCTACTCTTTTTTACATTTGTGGATCAATAATTGCTACTATTGTTGCGACTGGAGCATCTTGGGTATTGACATCCTACTACTTCTCCCAGATTCCGTTGATGTTTCTTCCTACCAACTTGATGCTTCTCCCCGTTCTTCCCTATTACCTATCAATCGGGACAATTTATACAGCTTTGCTATGCATGGGATTTGAGATAAGATGGATTGGTAAGCTTCTTGATTATGGCTACGAATTCTTTCTAAACGGGAGTGAAATATTATCCGGAGGTTCGGATTTTGTAATAGATCATCAGGTGCCTCTTTGGGTAGTCCTCGCATGGCTATCTCTTCTTGCTATTGCAGCCTTAATATTACATAGAAAAAACTTTACCTAATGCAATTCATTATTTTTAAATGAGAGCAACTATAGAATTTTTAGAAGATAGATTTCATCGATACAACCGAGATATTTTTGGGAATGTGCTTCCTACGCCTCTTATGCATATTTCTCAGGCAAGGTCGTTCATGGGGCAATTCAAAGTGGAACGACATACGGCGCTTCTTCGAAAGACTAAAGAGGTCTATCATCTTACTTTAAGCAATAGATATGATCTTGATGAAGCTGTTCTGGAAGATGTAGTGATACATGAAATGATACATTATATCATTCACTATAAAAAGATTAAAGATACTTCGAGTCATGGCAGGCATTTCCGAGAATTGATGACAGAAATCAATCGCCGATTTGGCAGACATATTACGGTAAGTCATCGATGCTCAAAGACCGAACTAGAAAGTGACTCAGCTAAGGCTCACTCAATTGTATGCCTGTGCACTATGACGGATGGGCGAAAATTAGTATGCCGTGTATCACAAAGCAAGGTATTTGAAATTCACCGAGCATTTCAAGAATGGNACTTAGTAGAAAAAGAAGAATGGTATTGGGTCTATGGAAATTACTTCAACCGTTATCGGAGAGTGCTTACTCCAAGACTTTTCTCAGTTGATAAAGAAGGCTTGGAGACCATCGCCTCAGGCACATTGCTTGAATTTGCAGAAGTATCAGGGGGTAGAACCATTTTGCGCCCAGCAGGACGTATTGTGCGCTGAAAACCGGCTTTCCTATACTCCTCATGATTAAGAGGATAATGCAGAAGCTGGATACTATCAATAAGTATCCTATTTGCTGGATTTCGGAAATCAGCAATAGCAAAAACACGGTTGACGGTTAAAGTAGAATCGGTCTGTAGAGATAGTTCTGACCATTTGTCAAAACTTGTATTTGATATCCTATAGATTTCAGATGTACCGTTTTCATAGTCTACTCCAAGTGAAAGGCTTCGTGAAGAGGCCCCTTCTACAATCATCTTCCAAGTAAGTTTGTCGCCTGGAGCCAGTTCTGTGACAGGAATTTCTACAATCAAACCATCGGTAAGGGATTTATCGTCAAGTACGAAATGACGGCTATATGGCCAAAGGTCGGCAGAGGAACCTTCGTTTTCCGTTTCCCCTGCCGCCCTTGCATATTTTAATTGTCTCTTATTGAGCTCGACATCAATCTTTTTATACAATTTTGGATACTCATCCATATTCCTGCCATACCATGCAAGAGTACTATCCATCTCCTCGACTGTCACTCCATGTTGCATAAGAATGCCTCTTCCGAGCATTTCATGATCTTTGCCATTCAAATAATCGTGTGAATTACCGGAACGCTCGTAAGCTTCAGCAATCTGCAGGTCTACCATCACCTTCACCATTTTATCCTCACTGAGGATATTCTTCGGGCGTTTGGAGCATCCTGCTGAGAGCAGAAGGACTGAAATCATTATGTAGAGACATTTCTTATACATACTTTTTATAATGCATAATTCATAATGCATAATTCATAATTAGTTCTATCACGCAAAACCAGTTTTTTTGTCGCCGTCAAGCAATTATAATAAAATTTATGAGATTATGCAAAATTTTAATATTAGCGAATTTAGTTATCTGCATCAACCTTTTTCGCACTGTCGAAGACTGCGTTGAAGGCCTTCGTGCAGTCTGACGAGAAGAAGATGATGAGGAGAGCTACGCCCACACAAATGGAGGCGTCGGCAATGTTGAAGATATATTGGAAGAATTCATATTCCTTTCCTCCTATGCCTGGCATCCAAGAGGGCCAAGTGAACGAGAAAAATGGGAAATAGAGCATATCCACTACCCTTCCTTCAAACCATCCCGCATATCCTCCACCAGAAGGGAAAAGGACAGCATGTTGCGGAGGAAAAGGATTATTGAAAATCTCTCCATAGAAGACACAATCAAATATATTCCCGGCTGCCCCCGCAGTAATTAATGCACAGGCTATAAAGAAACCCTTGCGAAGGTTTGTGACAGAAAGAGCTTTCTTNATAAACCAAATGAAGAATATTACCGCAGCGATTCTGCCAAAAGTAAGTAAGAACTTATTGAAAAGCTCCATACCGAATGCCATGCCATTGTTTTCAATAAACTTGATCTGAAACCAAGGAAACACTTCGTATGCCTCACCAAGATAGAAATGGGTCTTCACATAGAATTTGACTACCTGGTCGCTAATCACGACTAAGAGCATCACTATAGCGACCAGCCACCCTGTAGTCAGCACAGGGTGGCGGCTATTATTGTTAAACTTATCTGTCATATCTTTCAACGCACTACGTTGGCGAGAATCTTCATGCCATCGATATCCAATTCCTTGGCTGGAGCGGGCACTTCCGCGGCAAGTTCAATGGAATCAGCAAGCACCTGAGAAGCGATATAATCCTTATATTCTTTCAGACATTCAGCTACTTCCGGATTATCAGAGAGCACAACCTTTACGCGATCAGTGATAGCAAAATCAGACTCTTTACGGATATTCTGTATTCTATTGATTAGGTCGCGAGCGAGGCCCTCGTTGCGTAGTTCATCAGTGACGGTCACATCGAGTGCAACGGTGACATTTCCTTCATTGGCAACCAGCCAACCGGGTACATCTTCCGGAATAATCTCAACATCTTCAAGAGTCACTACAGGAGTTCCACTGATTTCCGGGAATTCGATCTTTCCTTCACGTTCGAGGAGTGCAATCTGTTCGGAAGTCATAGTTGAAATAGCCTTACCAAGGTCTTTCATCACCTTGCCATAGCGAGGTCCAAGTTTCTTGAAGTCAGCTTTCACTTTCTTCACGAGTCCAGACTCCTCATTGTCGACAATCTTGACTTCCTTAACGTTGACTTCAGCGGCTACAAGCGAGGCAATCGCATCCAAATCTGCCTTCTGAGATGCATCGATTGCAGGCACGAGAAGTTGGCTGAGTGGTTGACGCACTTTGATGTTCACTTTCCTACGAAGAGCAAGCACGAGTGAAGTGGCCACCTGAGCAAGTGCCATACGGCGTTCAAGAGCCGGGTNAACGAGAGCTGGATCACTAACAGGGAAATCAGCAAGATGCACGGATGCATAGCCATCCCCCTCCTCAGCTGAGGCAGTCAGGTCGCTATAAAGACGGTCTGCATAGAAAGGTGAGAATGGAGCCATGAGCAAAGCGACAGTCTTTAGGCATGTGTAGAGAGTCTGATAAGCAGCAAGTTTGTCTGCATCCATTTCCCCAGCCCAGAAACGCTTACGGTTGAGACGCACGTACCAGTTAGAGAGATTGTCGTTGACGAATGTCTCAATAGCACGGGCAGCCTTTGTCGGCTCATAATCGTCAAGGTCTTTCTCTACTTCAGCTATTAGCGAATTGAGCAAAGAAAGAACCCATCGGTCGATTTCCGGACGATCCTTAACAGGCACCTGAGCCTCATCGCCTGTGAAACCATCTACGTTAGCATATTGAGCGAAGAACTTATAAGTATTATAGAGAGTAGAGAAAAGTTTACGGCTTACTTCCACTACCCCATCTTCATCATACTTAAGGTTGTCCCAAGGAGACGAGTTTGAAATCATATACCAACGCACCGGGTCGCTACCGAATTTCTCAATATTGCCGAAAGGATCGATGGCATTGCCGAGTCGTTTACTCATCTTATTCCCTTTCTTATCAAGCACGAGACCGTTGGAAATCACAGCCTTATAACTTACGGAATCAAACACCATACCAGCGATAGCATGGAGAGTGAAGAACCACCCACGAGTCTGGTCGACACCCTCAGCTATGAAATCGGCAGGATAGATTTCATGGGTATCAAGAGCATCTTTATTTTCAAATGGATAGTGGCATTGAGCGTACGGCATGGCTCCTGAATCAAACCAAACGTCAATAAGGTCGAGTTCGCGTTTCATGGGTCGACCTGTAGGAGATACCAAAGTTATCTCGTCTACGTATGGACGGTGCGGATCGATTTTATCATAATTTTCCTTTGAGAAGTCACCAGGTTTAAAGCCTTTAGCCGCAAAAGGATTTTCTTTCATCACNCCAGCCTTCACTGCTTTCTCGATTTCGTCGTAGAGTTCTTGATAGCTGCCGATGCAGATTTCTTCCTTGCCATCTTCTGTGCGCCAGATTGGGAGTGGAGTACCCCAATATCGAGAACGGCTGAGATTCCAGTCCTGGACATTCTCAAGCCATTTGCCAAAGCGTCCCGTGCCGGTTGCTTCCGGTTTCCACTTGATAGTCTTGTTGAGTTCGATGAGACGTTCGCGAGCCTGGGGTGTGCGGATAAACCAGCTGTCGAGCGGGTAATACAAGATGGGTTTATCAGTACGCCAACAATGAGGATAATTATGTATGTGCTTTGCAATGCTGAAAACTTCTCCAGTTTGCTTCATCTCCATGCAGAGGACTACATTTAGGTCTTCTGCTTTGTTTGCAGCAGCTTCATCATATTTCCCTCTTTCGTTGAATTTAGGATCGTAAGCATTCTTGACATAGTCGCCCGCATGCTTAGAATAAAGCTCAATGTTGACGCATTTTTCTATAAATTCAGGAGCGAGTTCGTCAAGAGTATAGTACTTACCGGTCAGGTCTACCATAGGTCGGGTGTCACCTTTCTTGTTTATCATATAGAGAGCTGGGATACCGGCAGCCTTTGCAACCTTAGCGTCGTCAGCTCCAAATGTAGGAGCAATGTGAACAATACCTGTACCATCCTCAGTTGTCACATAATCGCCAGGGATTACACGGAAGGCCTCTTCAGCGATTTCCACAAAACGGTCGGCCCCAACTTCATAGCATTTCTCAGGATGAGCGGAAGCATATTGCTTAACATAGTCAGGTGCAAATTCATTGACCTTTTCAGTTGGTTTTACCCATGGCATTAACTGAGAATAATGCATACCAACAAGGTCAGAACCTTTCCAACGGCCTACGATTTCGTATGGAAGCACTTTGTCGCCATGCTTATAATCACCAAGTGGAAGCTTTGCGCCTTCAGGTTTGAAGTATGTATTCACGAGCACTTCTGCCATTACCACTGTAATTGGATCACCAGTGTATGGATTGAATGTGCGGATTGCTACATAATCGAATTTAGGGCCTACGCAGAGAGCCGTGTTTGAAGGAAGAGTCCAAGGTGTAGTGGTCCAAGCCATGAAGAAAGGTTCACCCCAGCCAGTCATCTCATCCTTCGGATCGAGCACCTTAAAGAGAGCTGTTGCAGTTGTGTCCTTGACGTCGCGGTAGCAACCAGGTTGGTTCAATTCGTGGCTTGACAATCCGGTTCCGGCTGCAGGAGAATATGGTTGGATAGTATATCCTTTATATAGGTATCCTTTTTTGTAGAGTTGACGTAAAAGCCACCAGACGGATTCGATGTATGAGTTATCGTATGTGATATATGGATTGTCAAGATCAACCCAATAACCCATCTTGTGGGTCAGGTCGGTCCACTCCTTAGTATATTTCATCACCTCACGTCGGCAAGCAGCGTTGTATTCCTCAACGGAGATTTTCTTACCGATGTCTTCTTTTGTGATTCCAAGAGTCTTTTCAACACCCAGCTCGACGGGTAGACCATGAGTATCCCAACCAGCTTTACGCTTTACATGGTAACCCTTCATAGTTTTGTATCGGCAGAAGATATCTTTTATTGTACGTGCCATAACATGGTGGATACCGGGCATACCGTTAGCGGATGGAGGTCCTTCGTAGAAGACGAATGTAGGACAGCCTTTACGAACATCCATAGATGTCTCGAAGAGATTATGCTTATCCCAAAGCTCAAGCATCTCCTTATTGACGTTGGATAGATTGAGTGGGGTTGAATATTCTTTGAATTTTTTCATATTATTTGAGTTGTCAGTTTTCAGTTGTCAGTTTTCATTTGCCAGTTGTCAGTTTGGGAGGATATTTCTAGGTTTATCTTGATTTATCCAGATTTATCTCTTCATCATTTCAGCTTTCCGCCTTTTACTCCTCCTTTGCCACCTCCTCCGAGGGCGAATATATTACGATCGTAGCTGAAAGTTTTGCGTTCCATTTCACGTTTACGTTTGAGTGCGAGTTGTACAAGCTTATCCATTAGATCAGTAAATTTAATTCCAGTAGCTTCCCAAAGATAGTATGAAAGGGATCCGGGGATAGTGTTGATTTCATTGACGTAGATATTACCATCTTTTTCGTCGATCATCACATCTACACGGCTTACTCCGTGGCATGAAAGGACACGGAAGGTTTCGCAAGCGAGGTGTTGGACTTGTTCTGATGTTTCCTTAGGAAGGTCGGCAGGAATTCTCTTTTCACTGGCAGCCATACCTTCGTTACCACCACGGTATTTCTCGTCGTAGCTTAGAAAATCTCCTTTTGAGATTGGTTCTTCGCATACGGATGGTTGATAGTCATCGCAATCGCCAAGGACAGAGCAGTTAATTTCCTTCATCTTCTCGAGCATGTGCTCAACGATAATGCGCTGTGAGAAACGGCATGCAGTGTCAACTTTATCAATGAGAGATTGACGATCGGCAGCCTTACCTATACCAACACTTGAACCGAGATTGGCAGGCTTTACAATCACTGGATATCCAATCTTTGTTTCNATCTTCTCGATCAGTTCATCACGTTTGCGGCTCCATTCTTTGTCTGTGAACCATACATAGTCAACAACGGGCACACCTGATTCGCGAAGGATCATCTTCATCGTGATCTTATCCATTCCGTTAGCCGAACTAAGTGTATTACATCCAGCGAATGGGATACCAATTGTTTCGAGGAGACCTTCGAAGACGCCGTCTTCTCCATTTGTGCCATGAAGGACAGGGATGGCTACGTGAAGTTGGGCAACGACCGGGTCTTTCTTTGAAAAGAGGCCGGCTTTGGTGTTGACACGATAAAGATTAAAATCTCCGTATTCCGGACGCATGAATACTTCCTCTGCATTGGCTACAAGAGAGTTCAAGTCGCGATAGTTGCGGATATTCAGAAGATTATCGCCTGTGTACCAACGACCTTGCTTTGAGATGTAGATCGGGATTAAGTTGTATTTTTCCTGATTGAACGCACTGATGGCTTGTAGTGCAGAGATGACGGAAATCTCGTGCTCCACGCTACGGCCACCGAAAAAAACTGCTACGTTAGTTTTCATAATCAGTTGTTTGACTTTTAGAAACTCATCAAAATCGGGATGTGCCTCCTTATCTTGGATGCTCAGTCCCTAACAAACTGCAAAATTAATAAAAAACACTGAGAAACGGAAATTTTTCATCAAAATTCAACAATTTATGTCTAAGAAGTGCTCTATAATCGCAAAGCTTCTGAGTATTGATTATTTAACAGTAACCTGTCTATAGGTTCGGTATTAGCATACATCGACACACTCCGACTTCATCTGAAATATATTTATTCTAAAGTTGGCTCGATTTTTGCTAAACTCAATATATTTTTGTAATTTTGTAGCCTAAATACATTTTGAATATGGGATTCTTCAAAAAACTTTTCTCGAAAGAAAAGAAGGAACAACTCGATTCCGGACTCGAAAAGACTAAGAAAGGTGTATGGGACAAGATTGCCCGCGCAGTAGCAGGCAAATCAAAAGTTGACGACGAAGTCCTCGATAATCTCGAGGAAGCTTTCGTCACTTCTGATGTTGGTGTC
>WFLX010118728.1_pt1 | contig 23169 bp, 21 predicted proteins | sample 4967041 | NCBI WGS metagenome assembly WFLX01 (sample SAMN12857096, study PRJNA449069) | gut metagenome | isolation source: stool from male and female vole | host: Microtus ochrogaster | place: USA:Florida | collected 2017
CGTGACTGATTGGTATCGACGGCAGTGTAATTTCAGTTAACTTTTATCGTTTCGGTATTCAGGAAGTATAATTTGTTTTCTGATATTGCGCCCAAATTAAAACCAATCATTCATTTCAAAGCACTTGATAAGATATAACATACTATCGTTTATTTTTTCTTTTTCGCTCACAGGCGGTTCGCAGACGGTCGTAGACAGCCTTCAAAGCCGCCTTTCCGGGGCTGACAACCTGAGCGACAGCCTGCTATTGCTCTATAATATCTATGACAGTTAACCACGCTCGCTTAAGGGCGAGGCTATCGAGGGATTATACGAATTTGCGTCGCGTTGTGCGGACTATAAGACAATCTATGATGTGCTGAAGGAGGGCGCGGTTCTTTATGCGGATAATGATTCTATGCAGAAGATCCTTGCCTCCCGTGCGGAAAAGTTGCCTGACAATCCTCAAAAACAAAGTACTCTTGTGTATATGAATGTCATTGCCACTTCAAACCTTGTGCGGTCACTTACTCAGGATGAACGCGAGGACAGGGTGCGCGATTATCTTGGGCTGCACAAAAAAACTGAGGGCTATGACCTGTACGNGCNCATTGAGTNCTTGTTCCAGCTATGCANATACCTGCGCCTGAGCACNGAGGGNGNGTNGCTTACAAATTNTTTCNANGAGNTGCAGACTTTAATTGATAGTTTGCCTGACAGCGAGCTGGATCTTAAGTACCTGTTTTACACGCAGGCGGCTAACAATTACCTGTCAAACGGGATGATTCCCGAAGCGGTTGCCGCTAATAAAACGCTGTTGGATTTAACCGAGCAGCTTGACGAACGCCATGCATCGCAGTCGCGCACATTCATTAATTACGATATGCCGGCTTTTGTATGTTACCGTCGTCTTCTGCTCTGCCATGATGTTTTGGGCAAGGACGAAGTAGACAAATATTACAGCAAGATGCTTTCGCTGTTTGACCGCAATCCCAATCTTCAAAAGTTATCAGGTGAGAAGGATAGGGCGACCATTAATTACTTGATGGCGCAAAAACGTTATGGTCAAGCAATTCCGTTAATAAAAGAACAGCTTAATGACAGTTCAGTGGCACCTGAAGATCAAATGTACTTAGTGGAGGCACTTATGAAGGCTGCGGAGGCTGTCGGTAATAAAGAGGATTTGCTTATGGCTCTTGAAATGAGCAACGACATGCTCAAGGACCGTATAGAGAAAAAAGCGTCTGAAAGCTATAAGGACCTCCAGATGATTTATGAAGTCAATGATCTTAAGGGAACTAACGAGGAACTTAGGTTTACGAACCAGCAGATTGTGATAAACCGCCATAAAGAGAGGCTTACGTACGGTATAATATGCCTTGTTGTGTTATCGGTTCTTCTTGTGTTTGTGTTCGTGCTTTACCGCCGTTCCAAGCAGTTGACCTCCAACCTGACAAAGTCCAACACTATGGTTATTGAGGAGCGTGACGCTCTTCAGCGCGCTCAGAAAGATTTGATTGAGGCACGCGACAAAGCGAAGACGGCAAATCATATCAGGAACGATTTCATAAACAATATGGGGCATGAAATCAGGAATCCGCTTGAAGCTATTGTAGAATACTCCAAGCTTGTTGCAGACTGCGCTGACCCGAACAAGCGTGAGTACATAAAGCGATTTGCTGATATTATAACGATTAATACCGACCTGCTCCTTATGCTGGTCAATGATGTGCTTGACCTGCCGTCGCTCGAAAGCGCGAAGTTCAGCATACGTATGATGAAGTCTTCAGTGCAAAAGATTTGCAATGTGGCAATTGACAACGTAAGGCGCCATATAAAGCGTGGCATCAATCTGGTATTTGTTAACGCGGGACAACCGGATACCATCATAGTGACTGACCCATACCGGGTGGAGCAAGTGCTACTTAACTTATTGATGAATGCAGGGAAGTTTACGGAGGAAGGGACCATCACTTTGGAGTACACCATCTCTTCCATGCATGATAAGATGATGTTTGCTGTTACTGACACTGGCATAGGCATTCCTCAAGGCAAGGAAGATGTTATTTTTTNCCGATTCTGGCAGCTCGACTCCGNTACTCCGGGCACNGGTCTCGGTNTATANATCAGCCGTCTGCTTGCTAATNTGCTNGGTGNAACTCTGGTGCTTGATAACGATTACAGGACAGGTGCAAAATTTATTTTTACAATTCCAATTTCATGATTCTGAGGTTACTACATAATTTTAAGAATTTCATCAGACCTCTGCTTGTCATTGCGGTGATGTCGGTTTGCGCCCATGCCGGCGCGCAGACTGCTTATACGGTGGACAGCCTTAATATAGAACTGGCAAAGGCTACAACACCCGCTGACAGTATTATTATCCTGCATAATCTCTACGATTGCTTATACTTCAATGACCGCAAGCCTGTGCTATACCAAATATATGAAACGGCTGAACGCGCAAAAGACTACAGCTCTATGCTTGAAACCCTGTTTGTGCTCACCGCTTTATACCAGTATGAGCCGGAGCTGGAAGAGGAGCTCATTGAAATGGTAAAACGGGTACCGGAGAGTGAAATCCAAAGGACACATCTTCTGTATATCAAGCTGCGTTATCAGGCAACCAACTTTAACAGGATGTCAGAAGAGGACCGCCAGCAAAAACTTCACCAAGCTCTAAAAGATTATCGGGAGCATAACCGCCTTGACAAGTACGACCGTATCGCATGCCTGTTTCTTATCTGTGCTAACCTCCGCAATACCACAGATGTGGAGCTGCTGATGTCATATCTCCAGCAACTTCATGATATGGTCGAAGAGTTTCCCCACGAGGAGTTACCTGTAAGGACACTATTTTATACTCTTGCAATCAATACATATATTGATAACGGTTTATATGACAAGGCATTGGCTGCGAATAAGCGTATGCTTGAACTTGTAGGTCAGTTTGATAAGCTTCATGAGTCCCAGGGACGCATTTTCCGTAATTATGATGGTTCATTATATCAGTGCTATCACATCATGCTTGTTTGCGCTCAAGAACTGACAGATGAGGAAATTGACATGTACTATGACCGTACCCGTCACATTGTCGACACAAATCCCCGAATTTATGGAGACAAGGCGATGCAGCACAGGACACGCATTTATTATCTTATGGCGAAGAAGAGATATGCGGAGGCACTATCTATGTTAAAAGATCAGCTTAGAGGGGGGAATACTCAGACGCAATATTACCATTTTGCGCTTTTGCTCGTTAAAGCGGCACGCGAGACAGGAGATAAAGATGCCCTCCTATACGGCTCTAAAATAATCAATTCAATATACAGGGACAGGCTGATGGCGAAGTCGGATGTTAGCCTCAGTGAACTCCAGACAATCTATGATGTTGAAAACCTGAAAGACAAGAACCATGACTTGACTTTTGAAAACCAGCAGATGGAAATCACGCGCCGGCGTCAGGGGATTATTGCTGTTGCCGTTGCCGGACTAATCCTGCTTTGCATTCTTATATGGTTGATTAGTCTTTATGTACACTCCCGCAAGCTCGCCCAACGGCTTTCGGCGTCAAACAAAAAACTTGTTGATGAGCGCAACACACNTCAGGATATATATGCCACACTCGTTGACTTGCGTGNCAAGGCACAAGTAGCAGACNGCGTCAAAAGTGATTTTGTGGAGNATATGAGCGGTGAAATCAGGGTGCCCCTTGGCGCAATTGTAGAATATTCCCGCCTTATTTCAGACTATGCTGAAGGTGACGACAGGTCATATATCCGTGAATATGCAGAGACGATGAGTGTCAATACTGACCTTCTTATACGTCTGGTCAACGATATCCTTGACCTTCCTCAGATTGAAAGCGGAGAACTTAGCATCCACCGTTCCCCCTCTTCAGTAAAAGGCATCTGTAATTTCGTGCTGGAAATTGTAAAGAAGCACGTTGCTCCGGGAGTAGAATTAGTGTTCTCTAACGCCGCAAAGCCGGATGCGACAATCATCACTGACTCTCAGCGTGTGGAGCAAGTCCTTATACAGATTTTGAGCAATGCGGCAAAGTTTACTGAATCCGGTACTATTACTTTGGGCTACGAAATCAACNAGGAGTNCGNAATGANTACATTTGATATCACGGACACTGGTNTCGGGGNACCCCGCGGCATGGAAGAAAAAATCTTTGACCGCTTTGTCAAGTCCGCCCCCAACACCCAAGGCAACGGTCTCGGTCTATATATAGGGCGTTTGCTGGCAAATATGCTTGGAGGAACCCTCTCACTTGACAGCAGCTATCGTGCCGGAGCCAGATTTGTCTTCACCATTCCAATCAGCTGACCCTGTTTCGTTCTGGAAACGATTGATTTAGACAAAAAGAAAGAACGCTGAAAATCAAGTGATTTCAGCGTTCTTCTGCGTTTTACCGCTTTGTTAAGTGACCCCGGTGAGGCTCGAANTCANNACCNAATGNTTAAGAGTCATTTGCTCTACCANCNGAGCTACGGAGNNANCNTTTTATGTTTGCGNTNCCGNTGTTAGCGGNTTTGCGCTGCAAAGGTAAGATTTTTTTTTATTATGCCAAAATTTAAGCGGTTTTTTCTCTTGTGTCACTGAAAAAATCAGTTGCTCACTTCGTCAGCGTTTGCGCACAGGGTCGCAAGTTAGCCCAACACCAAGTTTCTTGAAGATTTTGTGGTCAACTTCGCCGAGCATCACAGTGGAGTGAACCTGGCATCCGTTGAGGAGCGGGAGCACTTCAAGTGCGCGTTTGCAGTTATTGTCATGGGAACTGAGTACTGAGAGAGCCACAAGTACCTCATCGGTGTGCAAGCGGGGATTGCGTCCGCGCAAGTAGTTAAGTTTTGTGTACTGTATGGGCTCAATCATCTGCTGGGGAATCAGCTTGAGGTCATGGTCAATCCCTGCAAGGTGCTTTATTGTGTTCAGTATAAGCGCTGCGCTGGAGCCGAGCAACTCTCCGGATTCGGCTGTGATGATTGTCCTGTCGCTGAGTTCAATTGCGGAGCTGGGTTTTCCGCATTTTTCGGCTCTTGCCCGTGCTGCCTCAACAGGGCGGCGGTAAGAGATGTCTATTTTCGCCTGTTTCATGAGCAGGGCGATTTTGTTGACTTCACTATCTGTGCCGGTGCCAAGCGCAAGGTGGTTAAGCGCGGTAAAGTAGCGGCGCACAATTTCATCCTTTGATGCCTCGCAGCACACTTTGTCATCGCTGATGCAGAATCCTACCATATTGACTCCCATGTCGGTAGGTGACTTATATGGATTTTCGCCATAGATGCCTTCAAATAGCGCATTGAGCACGGGGAAGATTTCTATGTCGCGGTTGTAGTTGATAGCAATCTTGTCGTATGCCTCAAGGTGGAATGGGTCAATCATGTTGACGTCGTTGAGGTCGGCGGTTGCAGCTTCGTAGGCAATGTTTACGGGATGCTTTAGGGGCAGGCTCCACACCGGGAATGTCTCAAACTTGGCATATCCCGCCTCGATGCCTCTCTTGTTTTCATTATATAACTGGCTGAGGCAGACCGCCATTTTGCCGCTTCCTGGACCGGGAGCGGTGACAATTACGAGAGGACGGGTGGTTTCAATGTAGTCATTGTGCCCGAAGCCTTCGTCAGAAGCTATCAGCCCCACATTGTTCGGGTAACCTTCGATAGTATAGTGGTAATAGGTGGTGATGCCGAGGCGTTCAAGGCGTGCGCGGAATGCGTCTGCGCTTATTTGACCGTTGTAGTGGGTGATTACCACTGAGCTGACCATGAATCCACGTTTCTGGAACTCGTCGCGCAGACGCAGAACATCCATGTCGTATGTGATGCCGAGATCTTGGCGCACCTTGTTTTTTTCAATATCCAGCGCGCTGATCACTATCACTATTTCTGCATGGTCCTGCAGATGGGTCAGCATTCTCAGTTTGCTGTCCGGCTCAAATCCGGGGAGCACCCTGCTGGCATGATGGTCGTCAAAAAGTTTGCCTCCTAACTCAAGATAGAGTTTGTTGCCGAACTGCGCTATGCGCTCTTTGATGTGTTCGGATTGTATCTTCAGATACTTCTCGTTGTCGAATCCTTGCTTCATAACGGGATGCAAAGTTACGGTTTTCTGCATAAAATAGCCAATCCGCGCGGTGTGATTTTATTGACAATTTTATTTGAGGGTATGGTTGCATTCAGGACATATGCCCTTGACCATGTAGTTTACCGAGCGAGCGGTAAAGCCTGGCGGCAGAGTGACCGGCGGCACTGCAATACCTTCAAAACATGTTACCTTATGGCAATTCTCACAGTAGAAGTGAACATGCATATCGTTGTCCTCATCGCCATGATGCCCGCTGCACAGCTCGTACTTTATTACTCCGCGACCGTCCTCAATGCTATGGATGAGGTGATGCTCCTGAAGCACGGCAAGCGTCCTGAGTATGCTCGACTTCTCAAGTGTGCCAATGCTCGAATCCAAGTCGCCGAGGCTGAGGGGATGAGGGCTGTTGGTGAGTTCGCGGAGCACAAGGATTCTGTTGGATGTCGGCTTGATGCCTGCCAGCTCTATGGTTCTNTCTNTATCNNCCATGTCCATGTGATTGTTCCGGTANTGANTGCCCAATGCAAAATTACACATATAAACCGTTTTGATGTAAGTTATTTGCAAATTACGCCTGTTTTTCGNTTTATTTNACACTTTGTTGCAACTGCAGCCCACTATTTTTGTANTATATAGAAAAGAGAAGTATCAAATGGCACATAATAATCACCACTCCCACAACCATGAAGGGTATTATCATGCTCACACCCATAGTTTTACCCATGTAGGCAAAGTGCTTGTGTGGGGTATTGCCCTCAATCTGATATATGTTATCGTGGAGGGCGTTATAGGCATTTACGCAAATTCCATGGGGCTTGTGTCTGACGCGGGGCATAACCTCAGCGATGTTTTCAGCCTTGTGTTGACTCTTGTAGGAATAAAGCTGGCAATGGCGCAGTCCACTAATCGTTTTACTTACGGCTACCAGAAAGCCACAATCCTCATTTCCTTGCTAAATGCTATCCTTCTCCTTGTGGCGGTAGGGATAATTATGGTGGAGAGCATCCGCAAGTTTTCGCATCCAGACCCGATTGACGGGAGCCTGGTGAGCTGGACCGCCGGGATAGGCATAATAATTAATGGTGCTACTGCATGGCTTCTGATGAGAGACCAGAAAGAGGATTTGAATGTGCGCGGGGCATTTCTTCANATGGCGGCAGATACTTTGGTTTCAGTCGGGGTAGTAATTGCCGGCATAATAATAACTTTTACCGGATGGGTGATGGTTGACCCGATCATATCTCTGGTAATCGCAGCGCTTATCCTTGTGTCGACCTGGGGGATGCTGAAAGAGACTTTGAATCTTGCAATTGANGGCGTGCCGGCAGGAATNNACGTCAACNGGCNCAAGGAGGAGATTGAAAAAATGCCACATGTGCAGTCAATACATCATATCCATGTGTGGGCACTGAGCACAACGGTAAACGCGATGACGCTGCATGTGCTTATCGACAGCCGTGACTTTGAGGACGAGGTTAAAGCCGCTATCAAGGAGTGTGCATCTGCACATGGCATAAGCCATCCGACGGTAGAGTTTGAAACTACGCCCTGTGGCTGTGAAAACACCTTTGAAAAATAGAAAGGGAGGATGAGCGCGTTGCTCGTCCTCCCTGGGTGTTTTGATTTTACGGCAAAATGGCTTGGAGCCTGTTTATACAGTCAGTATTTCTTTTTCTTTAGCAGCGAATATGTCGTCAATGCGTTTCAGGTACTTGTCGTGTATCTTCTGCACTGTCCCTTCGGCATCTTTCTCAACATCTTCGGGCATTCCTTGATTTACTGCCTTCTTGAGACCATCAATAGCATCGCGGCGGGCGTTGCGCACGGAAACTTTTGCCTGTTCTGCTTCTGCCTTGCTCTGCTTCACAAGCTGCTTGCGGCGTTCCTCGGTGAGCGGGGGGATAGAGAGGCGTATAACCTCGCCGTTGTTCTCCGGGGTGATGCCAAGCTCTGAATTGATAATAGCTTTTTCAATAACCTTGAACATCTGTTTTTCCCAGGGGGTGATGGTGATTGTGCGGGCATCCGGCACTGCAACATTTGCAACCTGGCTTACGGGCACCATGCCTCCATAATATTCAACCCTGATGCCATCGATGATTTTAGGATTTGCTTTACCGGCGCGGATATGCGCAAGAGCTTCGTCAAGATAAGCCACCGCGAGCTCCATTTTTTCCTCAGCGGGGGTCAGATAGTCTTTTACTTCCATTGTTATATGTTTTTGTATTTCTCCTTAATAATATATTAGTATACCAGTGTGCCGATAGGCTCTCCGGCGATTACTTTGGCAAGGTTGCCGGGGGTGTCCATGTCAAACACCACAATGGGCAGACCGTTTTCCTTGCATAGCGCGGTAGCTGTGAGGTCCATCACTTTGAGGCCGCGAGTGTACACTTCGTCGTATGTGATTTCATTGAATTTGGTTGCCGTGGGGTCCTTCTCCGGGTCGGCGGTATAGATGCCGTCTACCCTTGTGCCTTTGAGCATCACGTCTGCCTCAACTTCAATGCCTCGGAGGGCGCTTCCGGTGTCGGTGGTGAAGAAGGGATTGCCTGTGCCGCCGGCGATAATAGCAACCGCGCCGCCCTTAAGCGCTTCGATTGCTTTCCATTTGCTGTAGTGCTCTCCGATAGGGAACATATTGATTGCGGTGAACACTTTTGCCGGTTGTCCCTCAGCCTCGAGTGCCGAACTTAGGGCAAGGGAGTTGATGATTGTTGCAAGCATCCCCATCTGGTCACCTTTTACGCGGTCAAACCCTTTTGCCGCGCCGCTGAGTCCACGGAAAATATTTCCACCGCCAATAACGATTGCTACCTGCACGCCGCTATGGGCAATCTCTTTTATCTGGCTTGCGTATTCGCCGAGGCGCACTGTGTCGATGCCGGTGCCTTTTGCCCCTGCAAGCGATTCGCCGCTGAGTTTCAGCAGCACTCTATTGTATTTGCTTCTCATATAATGTAGTTTTTCACAAATATAGGGGTTTGCGCTGAATGTCGCAAATTTGTTTTGCCTTATGCAGGTAAAAATTCGGGGCTTCTCTAACTATATGCCTGATGGAGTGTTATATTAATATAAGGCAAGGATGCAGGAAATGCGCCGCCCCTGTTAGGATGTTTAAGATTTTTTTGATATTTTATTAACACTAACAGAGATATTTGCAATACCTTTGCACCCTGAACAGCCAACTGAGATATATAACATAACGCAAAATAGCGAATCAGATGGAAAATAAAGAATTAGACCGTATCAGCTATGCTCTTGGATTGAGCATGGGCAACAATTTCCGCAGCAGCGGAATCGAAAAGATTGATGTAAAAGACTTTGCTGACGGCGTTGCAGCCGTATTCTCCGGAGAAACTCCCCGTATGACCTACGATGAGGCAAAGGAGGAGATACGCAAGTTCTTCACCGAAATGGAGGAGAAGCAGCGTGCGGCCGCTGCCGAAATGGGGAAAGTCAACAAAGCCGCAGGCGAGGCTTTCCTTGCTGAAAACGGCAAGCGCCCCGAAGTGAAGACTACCGCATCAGGACTTCAATATGAGGTAATAGAGGAGGGTAACGGACCGATGCCTAAACCCACAGACAGGGTTATGGTGCACTATACCGGCAAACTGATTGACGGCACAGTGTTTGACAGCTCTGTTGAGCGTGGCGAACCTGCTACATTCGGCGTAACCCAGGTTATCCCCGGATGGGTTGAAGCTCTCCAATTGATGAAAGAGGGCGCAAAATGGCGTCTCTTNATCCCGTCAGCACTTGCTTACGGACCTGCCGGAGCCGGTGCCGCTATCGGACCTGATTCAACTCTTATCTTTGATGTAGAGTTGATTAAGGTGTTAGGTAAATGACACGGCTGACAGCAACGATATTTGCATTATGGGTGTGGGCTTTTTCAGCTCACGCCCAAATTGCGCCTGAACAGCNCGATTCAATAAATGAAGCTGTGGCATCCAGCCTCTACGCGATGGTTGCCCCGCAATTCGGCTCAATTCCCCCGGCAACAGCTGCGGATGGTTTTCTTGCAGGCGCTGGTGATTCCACCGCTGTGGGATATTCCACCGCTGTGATAATCGGAAACGGTGCATTGGACTGGATTACCAAAGAATTTGNAGGTGGCAAAATAGGAGTTGNCCCATCAAAGGTNATGGAAATCGTTGCCGGATATATCGGTGGTAATACTCCCGCTTTTACGGAGCTTCAGGCTAAGACTTACCTTGNCATGGTGGAGGATTTACCTTTAGGTTCCACCGATGAACGGCATGACTCCATAAACGAGGCTCTTGCATCGAGCATTTATCCGGTGCTTGCCTCACAGCTTGGAGCAACCCCTCCGGCAATTGCCGCAAAAGGATTTGCTGCCGGTGCGGCTGACTCTACTGCGGTGGGTTATGCCACTTCCGTCTTAATAGGCAATAGGGCTATGGAGGCGATCTGCAAAGAGTTCGCACGTACCGAAATCGGTGTTGACCCGCAAAAGGTGATGGAAATCGTTGCCGGATATATCGCCGGGAAAACTCCCGCCTTTACTGAAATGCAGGCGAACAATTACATATCAGAGCAATTTGTGCGTTCCCTGAATTCGGGCATACCCGATAAAGCGGATCCGGTGGCGGAGGAGGCATTCCTTGCAGCCGCAGCCTCGCAGAAAGGAGCGGTGGTGTTGCCGGACTCGGTAGTGGTAGTGGTTGAGAAACAAGGAAAGAAAGACATGCCTGAACCGGGATGCACCGTGACAGTGGTTTACGAGGCATCGCTAAGCAATGGCACAGTTTTTGATACAACCGATTCACAACCNATAGACCTCAGCTTCGACTCNCTTGCTCCCGGAGTCCGCTCCGGATTGCGGAAAATAGGCAAAGGTGGCGCGGGAAAAATCTATGTTCCGGCGTCTGCCGCATACGGAAGCGAAGGGTTTGCCGGTGTTATTCCCGGAGGAGCATCGTTGCTGTTCGATATAAAACTTATAGACATCAAATAACTAACTTCATTAATATCAACAATTAAAAAATCGTATGAAAAAGACATTATTTGCAATCGCAATGTCTGCACTCGCACTCGTTCCCACGAGCTGCGCTAAAAACGGCGAATCTAAGACATCTGCCGAGGACCAGGCTTTTGTTGACTCGCTAACAGTTGCACTCGGCAGAGGTCAGGGCGCTATGCTTGCCCAGAACATGGACCAGCTTCCTGCTGATGAACTTGCCAAGTTTGAGAAGAAATCTTTCCTCCGTGGTTTCAAGGAGGTACTTATGGCTGACACATCTGACGTAGCATACCAGTATGGTGTTCAGATTGGTCTCGGTTTTGCACGCCAGCTCAAGGCTCTTGCTGAAGCAGGTGTTGACATCAACCGCGCTGAACTTCTCCGCAACTTCTCNCAGGCATTCCTTCAGGACACCATCAACCAGACTGCGCTTGGTCAGGACATGAACGACATGCAGCGCCTTATGGGTCAGGTCCAGGAGAGAATGCAGGCACGCCAGATGGAGGCTGCTAAAGCTGCACAGGAAGCACAGGCTGCCGCTGCCGCTGAAAATGAAGCTAAAGGAGCTGAGTTTATTGCAGCACAGATCAAGGCTGATCCCGCAATCAAGACAACAGAATCAGGNCTCGCTTACAAGGTTATCGAGCAGGGCACAGGCGCAATGCCTACCGAAAGCGACAGAATGACTGTTCACTATACCGGCAAGCTCATTGACGGCACAGTTTTTGACAGCTCTGTTGACCGTGGTCAGCCCGCTAACTTCGCAATCACAGAGGTTGTTCCCGGCTTCGGCGAAGGTCTTAAGATGATGAACAAGGGCTCTAAGTACACTCTTTACATCCCCGCGAAGCTCGCTTATGGCAACAATGGTCCCGGCAGCATTCCTCCCGGTTCAACCCTTGTGTTTGATGTAGAAGTGCTTGACATCACCCAGAACTAATTATTCTCTTTTTAAAGTTGAATCGCCGACGGAATCCCGCCGGCGATTTTTNTTGTCTGTTCCCATAATGGGAAATAGNAGCNTGAATTTTATCGGTCGAACACTATGCAGGTTGGGCGCGAGGAAGGTATGGAGTTCTGCAATTCCAGCAGCCCGCTGTCGGCATCGCGGCTGTAAATCTCTATTGCATCAGTGTCGCGGCACGCAACAAGCAGGTATTTCCCGTTGGGAGTAATTGCAAAATTGCGCGGGTGCGTTCCTGTAGGCTGGAAACCAACGCGGGTCAGAGTGCCGTCTTCAGGATTNACGCTGAAAATNACTACTCCATCTCCGGCAAGGCGGTTGGAAGCATAAAGGAACTTGTCGTCNGGCGACAGGTGTATGTCAGCACTNCCTTCAGCACCGAGTGAATCAGCAACCACTGTCTGCTTTGGNGTCAAGCCATCNGCGTCGATATCGAAAACTGTTATTTCCCCGGAGATTTCAGTAATCATATAAGCGTGTGTGCCTTTGGAGTCAAAAGTCGTATGGCGCGGACCGGAGCCCGGCTTCATGGCAATCTCCTTCATATCCTCCCCGGTATAGGGTTCCGGTATGATATATATTTTGTCTGTGCCGAGGTCGTTTGCCAGCATAGTGGATGTTCCGGGGATAAAGCTGAGCTGGTGCAGGTGTGGTTGAGTCTGCCGCAACGAGTCCGGACCGGTGCCGGAAAACCTTATTATGACCGGCTCACCGGCAAAGCGACCGGCAGAATCAAGTGCGTAGCTGCTTATGCTTCCCCCCATATAGTTTGCTGTAAGCACCCGTTTGCCGTCCGGTGACAGGATTATATGGCATGGCGCGCCGCCTCCGGTGGTATCTGTGGCGCATAGCGTAAGCCCTGTGCCGTCAGCATTGTAGGTCAATAAGTTCATGGTGCTGCTGTTGCCGCTGTCCTCGCCTACTGAGTACAATCGTCGTCCCGCCGCATCTAAAGCGACAAACGAGGGATTGCTAACGCCGGTCGATGCGCTTAGCAAGCTCCATTCACCTGTTTGCTGGTCAAAGGAATAACATTTGATTCCCGCAGAGTCGGCAGGTGCATAGCTTCCGGTAAACATAAGCAATTGGTCATCGCTCTGATTGGCTCCATTGCTGCATCCTGCCGCCAATAGCGCAACGGCGGTAGCAGTGGTCAAGTATATCCTTTTCATAATCTACTGTATTATAAATTTTCCCAAAGGTAATAAAATGTTATTTATTTTGTGGCTTGTTTAATGGCTGAGTCGCAATGAACGGAATTTTTTTTATCTTTGCAGGATACAATTAAAAAATGTGTTATGAAGAGATTGTTTGGATTTATCAGTGCTGCGGCTGTTTGCGCGCATGCCTTTGCTCTTGATTTCACCATCAAGAGCATGATTCCTGATAGTGAGGGTGAAGTGTTTGTTNTCATTGACCGGGACAACGATAAANAAATTGCCTCCGGTTCAGTAAAGGATGGAGAGCTTGTGNTTTCCGGTACCTATCCGCGTGATGCTTACGTTGAGATTAGAAAGGAGGGGGACGGCAACAAATANGCCTTTTGTATTCTTGATAAAGAGGTAGCAGTAGATTTCGACACACATTCGGTAAAGCCCGGTTCAGCTATTAACGAAAAGAAGGCAGACATATCAGCGGCTAAAAAACGTTATTTTAATGATTTTGACTCTGTCCTCACCGCTAATAAGGATAAAAGTGCAGAGGTGCGCGACAGTGTCAGGCTGGCTTATTTCCACACAAATTTCCCGGAGTTGAAAAAACGCTACATCCGCGGTATTATAGAGAATCAGGATGGATTGGGAGAGTTTATGATTTTTGATTTCAGCCTCTATTTTTCCCCGGAGGACTGGGAGGAAGTTTATGCTGCAATGACTCCGAGGCTTAAAGACCTGAATATCACCCAACGTGCAAACAACAAATTCACGGCACAGCGGGAAACTGCTAAAGGCAAGCATTTTGTTGATATTGCCGGCAAAAGTGTCAATGGCGAACTTGTGCAGCTCTCGGACTACGCCGGCAAAGGCAAGTATGTGCTTGTTGATTTCTGGGCAAGCTGGTGTGGGCCATGTCGCGCTGAGGCTAAGAACACTTTGAAACCGCTATATGAGAAATATGGCGGCGATGAGCGGTTTGAAATTGTTGGCGTCGCTACATGGGAGGATGCTGACAGAACACTCAAAGCGCTTCCGGAGCTTGGATATAAGTGGCCCCAGATTATTGGTGCAGGCAAAACTCCAATGGAAAAATATGGTTTTGACGGCATTCCGATGATTATCCTTATCGGACCGGATGGCACTATCCTTGAGCGTAATATCCGTGGCGAATCCATTGTTGAGGCGATCGAAAAAAATCTTGGCAAGAAATAAAAAACGGCAATGAGGCATAATCTCCCTTTTCCGGTGCCCCGGAGAAGGGAGATTTTTATAAATATATGTGTAATAACGCCATTGGGGGCGCTATTTATAAAAAAAATATTATCTTTGTACACTATTTTCTGCACCTGAAGGGAAGCGATGAAGGTAAAAATACATAGGGAAGGAACCAATATACTGATTATCTTGCTGTTAATGCTCATGGTAATCAATGCTTCGGCGTGGATGTTTATCCGCCCCGTGGCTATTCCTATTATTTTCTCCTCAATTTCCGGTATCCTGTATCTTCTGGTACTTAATTTTTTCCGCTCTCCCCGCAGGCATTTTCCAGGCAATCCTAAAGATATAGTAGTATCGTCTGTCGACGGCACTGTGGTGGCTCTTGAGGAGGTTTATGAAAGTGAGTGCCTGCATCGCAATGTCATACAGTTGTCGGTATTCATGACTGTTTTCAACGTGCATGCCAACTGGTTTCCTGTCAACGGCGAAGTGCTGCTTGTGCGCCACCACTNAGGGCGTTTCCTTTCTGCTTATCTTCCCAAATCAAGCACTGAGAACGAGCGTTCNACTGTGCTGATNCGTGCTGAAAACGGTCAGGAAATCCTTGTGAGGCAGATAGCCGGTGCTGTGGCAAGGCGAATTGTCACTTATGCCGAGCCNGGTGAGAAATGCAGTGTGGAAGAGCANATGGGCTTCATTAAATTCGGTTCGAGGGTTGATATTTTTCTCCCTCTCGGCACTGAAATATTTGTCAATATCGGCGACAAGACTACCGGCGGAATCACCGAGGTGGCGCGCCTAAGACCTAATAATTAAGAATCAAGATGTTTCGTAAGATTCGCGCAAATATACCCAACTCAATTACTTGCNTGAACCTGCTCAGTGGAGCGATTGCCTGTATCATGGCTTTTCATGTGCAGGAAACAATAGGCGGTCTACAGGGTTACCAGTGGGCTTTTATTTTTATTGGTGCTTCNGCCCTGTTTGATTTCATGGACGGAGCCATGGCGCGCTTGTTGCACGCATATTCCGAACTTGGCAAGCAGCTTGACTCGCTGTCTGACCTGATCAGCTTCGGACTTGCGCCCACAATGCTTATGTTCAACACTATAAATGAGTATCAGCCAGGTTCGCCATTTGCTTATGCTTCCCTNTTTATTGTGCTTTTTGCAGGGTTGAGGCTTGCCAAATTCAATATTGATGACCGGCAGACAACATCGTTCATCGGTCTACCTGTTCCGGCTAACGCCATCTTCTGGATTGGTACTGTTGCTTGGATTCACTCCAATGTTTTTCCCGGAGCGCTTTCCATCGCGATACTCATTCTTATCCTCAGCAGCATCATGGTGATGCCGCTCCCGATGTTTTCCCTCAAGTTCTCAAGCTTTGGNTGGCGCCCNAACTTCCGCCGCTATCTCCTTATTGCGGCTGCGGTGCTTTTTGTCATTTTTCAAGGGCTTCCCGGACTCGCGTGGACAATATTCCTTTACATAGTGATGTCTGCCGTGAGCCGTTCAAAATGAACCGTGACACGGTTCAGATGTTTAATCAGAACACACATTACATAGCAAAATGTCTATACTGACAATACTTTTTTTAATATTACTCTTCATTATTCTGAGACCCCTCTTCAAAGGGTTTCTCCTGTTCCGGCGCTATAAGAAAGCGGTGAATGATGCTTTCAATCAGGCAAGTGCGCAGCAGAAACAGCAGCGCCAACAGCCCGCTGAACCGGAGCATAAGAAAGTATTCACCAAGGATATGGGGGAATATGTTGCGTATGAGGAGATAAATATTGACTCGGCTACTGAAATCCACACCGATGAAGGTGACGTGAAAATCACCACTGAGGAGCAGATTGTGGATGTGGAATGGGAGGAAATATAAGAGTATCGCCCTGGAAATTCACCTCATAATTACTACGGGCAATTACAGTTCATCCTGTAGCACGCGGATTGTTTCCATGCACATGCGCCCGTTATGATAGGGGCATTTCCAGAAACCCGCTTTATCTTCGCGGCGGTTGATGCTTCCATCAGGCATCCGGCTCCAGTACCACTCTCCGTTCTCGTTGTCAACAAGATTTTCGCGGATGTAGCTCCATGTGCGCCATGCACCGTCAAAACCGCTCCCTATTCCGTGGAAACGGCTCAGATATGCCTGTCCGATAACCGCTTCTGCCTGTACCCACCAGTGCTTCTCATTGTCGTAGCTCCCATTGCGGTGACGCTCATACACCATGGAGCCGTCACAGCATAGCCCTTCAAGGGCGGCGTCGGCAATCCTGCGTGTTGCGGCGAGTGTGCGGTTATAAAGCTTTTCGTCGCCGATCACCTCTGCCGCTTCCAGCATCAGCCATGATGCTTCGATATCATGCCCGTAGGATTTCTCTCCGTCCATCCTGTTCCAGTCATCGTCAAAGAACAGCCCGAGGTGACCGTTGCTCTTATCAACAATTCTGTCAAGTATGGTTTCGAGGGCATATCGGGTTGCTTCGATGCTCTCCCCGTTGCGCCACACCCGCAGCAGGGCTGTGTATGCTTCCAGGATGTGCAGGTGCGTATTCATTGTCTTGCTGAAATTCTCATCCTTTTCGCTCAGGCGCATGTCCGCTATCGGTTCCCAGCATCTTGTCGCTGCCTCGCGGTATCCTCCTTTTTCACGGTCGCGGCTATGCTTCTCAATGCTGTGGAAAAGTGCAATTGCGCAATCAAGTGCGCTTTCATCGCCGCATGCGCGGTAATATTCTGCAAGACCGTATATGGTGAAAGCTATCGCATAGAATTGCTTTTTGTCATCGGCAACACTCCCGTCAGCATTCAGCGACCAGAACACCCCGCCATTTTCCTTGTCAATGAAATGTGAAAGGATATACTCTTTAGCTCTTTTTGCCGCTTCGAGGCAGTCAGCACGCCCGGTAGCAATGTAAGCCGCCGAAAAAGTCCATAAAATACGCGCATTCATGATTGCGCCCTTTTCAGCGCCGTCAATCAGGGTGTCGTTGCCGTCCCGCTCGCCGTAAAATCCCCCGTTTTCATTATCCGGCATTTTTTCAAGCCAGTAGGGGAGGATATTGTTGTTGAGGTTATCCTCAAGCTGTTGCGCGAAAATCTTTTTATCTTGGATATCCATCAGCTGTTTGTGTTGGCGAAATCGGTCATTTCATCTTCTGCCGGAATATTTTCTACTGTGCCGAGGCGCTGCTGTTTCAGCTCAGCGACGATGCTTTCCACTTTGGAAGTAGTCAGCGGGTAGAACGACACAACAATTATGGCAAGCAGGCTTACCCCTGCCGGGATGAATGTCATAAGCATCCACAGGCAAGTCAGTGCCCCGGAGCTCTGCGCTATTGCGCCGTCGGTTTCTGAAGAGCCTGCAACATAGCCGCAGGCATCAAGGAGCCAAAGCACTGCCGCGCCGCTCNATTGCGCCGCCGAATTTCTGCGCCATGGAAGATGNTGAAANGATTAGCCCGGTTGATGCGGTGTGGTTCTNGANCTCGGAATAGTCGCTTACGTCNGCATACATCGACCATNCAAGCGNGCTCATTATGCCGGTGAGGACTGAGATGAGAACCTGCAGGAGCAACATCCACCAGTAGCCTGCGGGCGTAACCGGGACGAAGAAAAACGCCACGCTCAGTGCAATCAGCGCCGCATTGACAAGGATAAATGTGGTTTTCTTGCCGAGGGCTCCTGCGATGGGCACTGTCATTGCAACACCCACCATGTTTGCAACCTCGCCGATGCTCAGAAACAAGCCCGAGTAGAATAGCAAAGCGATTGAGAAGATAAATATGTGGGCATCAGCGCCGATTATGTCAGCAAAGAAGTATGCCACAGTCGCGCCGCGCACGGTACAGAACAGGTTGTATGACAGCGCGGCGCCGATGAGAATCCACCACGGGCGGTTGCTAAGCAACGACTTGAAATCGCTGCCTATGCTGACCTGCGAAACTGTCTTGATGCGCTCGCGGGTGAGCTTGAAGCAGCAGAGGAACAGCACGAAGCAAGCGGCGGCGATGACCACCATTGCGCACTGCCAGCTGTTTTGGATGGAGAACCCACAGCTGTGCTCGAACATTCCGCATAGCGGCTCCCATGCGGCAAGGGCAATGAATGAACCGGCATAGGCGAAGAACATGCGGAATGAGGAGAACACTGTTTTTTCACGCGGATTGTCACTCACCACTCCGAGCATAGCGCCGTAAGGCACATTGATACCGGTGTACACAGTCATCATCAGCACGTATGTCACATAAGCCCAAATCAACTTGCCGGCATATCCCCAGTCCGGTGTGGTGAAGAGAAGTATGCCGCAAATCGAGAATGGCGCCGCAACCCACAGAAGATAGGGGCGGTATTTGCCCCACTTGGTATTGGTGCGGTCGGCAACTATCCCCATCATCGGGTCTGATATGCCGTCCCATATACGGGTCACGAGCACAAGGGTTGCTGCATCGGCAAGCGAGAGACCGAAAATATTGGAATAGAAAAACGGCAGGTAATAGCTGAATACTTTCCAGAACATTGACGATGCCATATCGCCGAAGCCGTAGCCTATCTTCTCTTTNAGCGGTGCCATGGTAGTGATTTAANTGATTTGGTTNAATNATNAATGTNNAAGANGCTTATTTTTCAAGATATGCGAGATTGGAATCAATCAGGCGGTTGATTGCTTTGACGCTTTCCGCCGAAATCATCCCGTCTGCCGGGGTATTGAAGCAGTAGTCGAGCAGGCGGTCTATGGTGCTTTCCGCAACGTGCATCCTGGTGTCGCTCGAAGCGTAGTAAATCAGCACCCTGCCACCTTCATCTGCAACCCAGCCGTTGGAGAATAGCACATTGCTCACGTCACCGACATATTCTTCACCGACAGGAGCCATGAAGTAGCCTGCTGGAGCCGCTATTTCACGCCACGGCTCTTTGAGGTCTGTCACGTAGAGGTACAGGACGTAACGCAGTCCGGCAGCGGTGTTGCGCACGCCATGCGCCAGGTGCAGCCATCCGCGGGGAGTCTTTAGTGGATGAGGTCCCTCGCCGTTTTTCACCTCCTTGATGGTATGGTAGTAGCGCGCGTCAATTATTGTTTCCTCGGTGATTTCGGTCATGGGTCATGTCATCAACAAGCGCCCAGCCTATGCCGCCTCCGCTTCCGGTGTCGATGAATCCGTNTTGAGGGCGGGTATATAGGGCATANTTGNCGTCATAAAACNCCGGGTGGAGCACTACATTGCGCTGCTGGCTCTTGCTCTTGAGGTCGGGGAGGCGCTCCCAGTCCACAAGGTTCTTGGTGCGAGCTATGCCGCATGCGGCTGTGGCTGCGGAAAGGTCGCCGGGGCATGAGTCATCGTGGCGTTCAACACAGAAAAGCCCGTAAATCCAGCCGTCCTCATGCTTGGTCAGGCGCATGTCATACACGTTTGTGCCCGGATTTTCAGTGTCCGGCATGGTGATTGGGCGTCCGACAAAGCGGAAATGGTTGATGCCGTCCTCGCTTTCGGCAAGGGCGAAGTATGATTTGCGGTCCATGCCTTCAACACGTACCATCAGGTAGTATTTGCCGTCATGCTTTATCGCTCCGGAGTTTAGCGTGGCGTTTACGCCTATGCGCTCCATGAAATAAGGATTTGTTGCCGGATTGAAGTCATATTTCCATAGCGGCGGCACGCTTCCGGGAGTGATGATAGGATATTTGTATCTGGTGTATACTCCGTTTCCGCCGGCAGGATAATTCACGCGCTCAATGAGGGCTTCATATTCACCCTCCACTATGCGCTTACGTTCATTGAATGACAGCATAATTCAGTATCTGTTTGTGATTAGGGATTAAATACGTTATCGTATCTTTGCGACATCGCCTGCAAAAAGCGTTGTCGGGTCATTGTAAAATTCCTTGAAATTGTCCGCGCTCTCATGCCCGGGGAACGGACCGAAGAAATGGGTCGGCTTGTCGTGGGCGTTGCGCCACACAACAACATAAGCAACCTTATGCTCTTTCAGCACCGGGAGCAGGACCTCTGTCCACCAGTTGCTCATAGTCACTCCTTCCAGCCCTGTTTCGGTGAACGCTGCTATCTTGCCGCGTGCTTCTGCCGCGCTGGTTGCCGCCCCGAGGGTATTGCTGACTGCCGTGCGGTAGGTTTCAACCCCTTTTTCAGCGCCGTAAGCGTAAACGTCGGCTCCCATAATGTCAACATATTCATCACCGGGATAANGTTNCAGGTATTCCNCCNCGNTGGTGACGNGGTCAGGNGAATATGCCCACAGCACATTGTCAACACCCTCCTCGTCCATAATCTTGCGGGTTCTTTCCCAGAGTGCGCGGTACTGCTCCGGAGTGCATTGCTTGCTTCCCCACCAGAACCATGCTCCGGTGTGTTCATGCCACGGGCGGAAAATAACGCCTATCTTATTGCCTGAGGCATCCGTGAGCGAGTTCATGAACTGGGCAACCTTGCGCACCTGACCGTCAAACACAGCCTGCACATCGGGATTATTGAGGATTTGCTCTACCATTGTGGTGTCATCGCACGCCCAACTGTCCCTGCCGTCAACAGGGTTGACGCTATGCCAGCTGAAAGCGTTGATGCCTCCGCGTGCATCCTGGGCAATCACTTCGGCACGCATGCGCGCAAAATCCACTGAGTCAAGGTTTGCGGCATCGCCTTTTTCGATTCCGCCGAGGTCCCAGTTCATCACGCCGGGATAATCTCCAACTATCTCCATCACGTCCGAGCGACCGGAATCTCCAACCCATGAGTGACCGTAAACAGGGTCATCGTCATGCCCGAACATCACTTTGCCTGAAGCGACAATGCTGTCAAGGCGCACCCGGAGTGCTTCGGCTGCTGTAGTGGAATCTGCAGCGGTGCCTGTTGCTGCGCNTNAATGCCCGCAACCCATTGCGAGAGGCGCGAAAGCTGNTATTGNTATGATGATTTTTTTCATTTCTTAAGCGATTGGGTCATTTTCTTGATAACTGCNACAGTTGAGGAGTCGGCGGCAAACACAGAGTTAAGCCCCTGGTCCTCCTGGGCGGGGTCGCCGCTATAGTCATCGCCGCGCTGCCATGTGGCGTGTGCGGGTTGTGCGAATCCGCCCCAGCCCCAGAAGTTAGAGCCGTTTATCTTGCCTGAATCGCGGATGATTGAGAACACGTATTCGTAGTATTTGTCGCGTCCGGTTGTCGGTGAGCCGGGAGCAAGTCCCATAGTGTCGCGAGGATAGCCGAATTCTTCCAGAACAATCGGTTTTGCGCCCTGCATCTTCTCATAGTGCTCGTCGATGTATGCGAGGGTATATTTGCAAGCGGAGTCCACATCCTCCACAACCCCGTCCTTGGTGTCCCTTCTGATCCAGTTCCAGTTGTAAGGCCAGATATGGATGTTGGCGTAGTCGATTTCCGGATAATTGTGGATCTCAGCCCAGAGGTCAAGGTCTACCTGGCAACCGTATTTGCCCTCGCTGCCGGTAGACACGAGGTGGTTGCTGTCAATCTCCTTGATAGTGCGGGCGGTGGTGCGCAGCCAGTCAGCGAGCGCTCGTTTGCCTTCGTTGCTGAAAGCGCGCGGCTCGTTTGCTATCTGCCATGACATGATTGCGGGCGACTGGCTGTAAGGTTCGCCGGTAACGCTGTTCGTGCGGCTGACTATGTTGCGCACATGGTTGAGGGCGAGTTGCTTTGCTGAATCATCAAGCACAAACTGGCTTGCGTAGTCAACAAACTCCTTGTAGCCGTCCTTGGGGAGGGGAGCGGTGCCATGGCCTGTCCACTCAAGGTATGTGCTGTAGCCGCCGCTCCATTCCCATGAATTGTTGAGGTAGAGCACNGCGGTCATGTCGCGCTTCTCAAGCTCNGCGAGGAAATAGTCGAGACCCTGAAGGAGGGTNTCGTTGTACACNCCCGGAGCNGTCTGGAGCACCGGCTCGATATGGGAGTCAACACCTGTCTCACCATCGCCACCAACCAGTACCCTGAGGTTCGTGACCCCGATTTCCTTAAGGTAGTCAAGCTCTTTGGCAAGACGCTTACGGTCGCCGTACTTTTCCGAGCCGAGAATGCCCCCGTACCAGAAGTTGGCACCTACAAAGCGGTAAAGTGAATCACCGATATAAAACTCGCCGTCGCGCACGGTCACAAAGTCACGTGTTTTNTCCGCGCTGTCCTTCNTTCCGGCNCANCCTACNATNACGCANACTGCAANCACCGGAATGAGGAAAACTTTAATGATATTTTTCATGATATGTAATGGTTATATTATTTAAGGTGTGGCGCTACTGCCGCGCTGATTTTTGCTGCGAGAGCCTCCATCTCCTCGGCTGGCAACTGCAGCTTGTGGGAAAAATTCATGTCCCCCTCGCTCTTGATGGGCACGAGGTGGATGTGGGTGTGAGGCACTTCAAGGCCGATTACTGCCTCCGCGATGCGGGTGCACGGCACGGCATCCTGGAGACCGAGCGCCACCTTCTTTGCAAAAAGTTCCAGCCCGACATACTCTTCGTCGCTCAGGTCGAAAATATAGCTTACCTCATGCTTCGGCACAACCAGGGTGTGTCCCGGGGCAACCGGGTTGATGTCCAGGAAAGCGAAATGCTTCTCATCCTCGGCGATTTTGTAGCAGGGAATCTCGCCATTGATGATTTTTGTGAAGATAGATGCCATAATCAGAAATTGATTTCAACGATTTCAAACTTCATCAGTCCCGCAGGCACCTTGATTTCAACGATTTCGCCAAGCTTATGTCCGAGCAGGCCCTGCGCGATAGGGGT
>WFLX010372000.1_pt1 | contig 23151 bp, 24 predicted proteins | sample 4967041 | NCBI WGS metagenome assembly WFLX01 (sample SAMN12857096, study PRJNA449069) | gut metagenome | isolation source: stool from male and female vole | host: Microtus ochrogaster | place: USA:Florida | collected 2017
TGCAGATTTGCAGGCAGCATGCGCGCGCGCCGCAGGACTGCCTTTATGCGGGCCAGCAGTTCGCGCGCCGAGAATGGTTTGACGAGATAGTCGTCGGCGCCCATTTCCAGCCCGATGATGCGATCCATCTCGTCGGAGCGGGCGGTCAGCATGACGATCGGCGTCGCCTTGTGCCGGCCGACACGCAGTTCGCGGCTCAACACGAGGCCGTCATCGCCCGGCATCATGATGTCGAGCACGATCAGATCGACCGTATTTGCCTCGAGGAACGTCCGCATCTGACGCCCGTCGGCCACGGCGGTCGCCCGCAGGCCGTTCTTCTTCAGGTAAGCCGATACAAGTTCCCGGATCTCCCGATCGTCATCAACGATCAAGATGTGATCGATATGCTCCACGCGCGATCTCCAACCCCTGTGACTGCCATTTTAAATCGAAACGAAAATGCCTTGGTAGCTGTACTCGCCGGATCGTGCACGAGCAAGAACCGGAACGCGGTCCGCAAGTCGGCGGTCAACAGGCCCGGCGCTACCATGCGGCACCGCCGCCGGACCATGTTCGCAATTCAACAGAGCGCGATGTCGAAACTAAAGCCAAGGGGTAAATCTCTGACGCTCACTCAGCTGGAACCACGAGCGGAGATCCCTTTTCCACGATATAGGTCGCCAGTTCCGACGCCTTACCGCTACCGACATTTCTGGCGACATGAGCCACACCGGCCGGAATGAACAGGGCCTCGCCGGCGTTTAGCGTGACCGGGGCTATCCCCTCGAGCTGAAATTCCAGCGAGCCTTCCAGCACATAGGCCACCTCTTCGCCCGGATGGGAGTGCTTGATGGAAACCGCACCGCCGTCGAAGTCGACGCGCACCTGAATTGCCTCTCGCCCGGGCAGGCCGATATCCTGCTGCAGGAGATCGGTGCGATGCAATCCCGCCTGTTGCGCATTGGCCGCATGCAGCGCTAATCCGCTTCCAACGGCCAGCAGCGCGGCTGCCAAGATCCGAGACGTTTTCATTGAGGTATCCCTTTCCACGATCGGCTGAGGCTCGTCCTCGTTGCCAGTGCGACCATTGAACCGCCGGCATGTATTGGCGATGTGTGCGCTGGATGGGATTTTTGTAACGGCCTGTGTCAGGGCAGCGTTGGCGCGAGCTGGTCAAGGGGCGTCCATCAAGCCGAATGCACCATGAAGCGCTCGCCCTTTTCGTCCCGACGCGTGCTCAGGTAGGATCGAGTGTTCGCCAAGGGCCTTGCCGGTCCAGAACGGGTGATCCGTGGCACCAGATCGACGAGCGGTTCCATGGGGCCGCTTGCTGGCGCCAGAGCGGACCGAACCAGAGAAGCAGGAGCGCCGTTCCGAGCGGCAGGGCCGGGATCGCGATGAACAGTGCCGTTTGCATAAGCTTAGTCGGTCACGCGGGGTGACCGCTCCCATAGGCCGTTGCGCGGCCTCTCGGTTGATACAACCAGACCGGCCCCAAGAAAGTTCCTTAGACCGGCCTGCGGCCGTCCGTGCTCCACCGGAACTGCGGAACGATGAGCGAGCCCGGAGGTTAGAGCGGTTCCGGAGGTGCCCCAATGAGAACAGTCAACATCACCCTTGCAGCAATTATGCTGTGCTTCGTCTCGATTCAGGCGGTCAGCGCTCAGACAAAGCCAACGGAGCCTCAGGAGTTCGCGCGGAAAATGTCGATGTCGAACCTTTTCGAGCTGAAATCGGCGGAACTGGCGCGGCAGCGGGGCGAGGGACGCCAGGTGCTGGAGTTCGCCGAGCGGATGCTCGCTGATCATGCGCGTGCCGGCAAGGAACTGGCCGAAGCAGCACGGAAGGACGGCGTGGAGCTTTCCCAGTCGCTCGACAAGGCCGGGCAGGAGAGGCTTGCTGCCTTGCAGGCGCTAAACGGCGCGACCTTCGATCCGGCTTATCTGTCGTCGCAGGTTACTGCGCATGAGGATGCGCTGGAACTTCTCAAGACCTATGCTGAGCGAGGCGAGGCCGGGGCCCTGAAAACGTTTGCCGAATCCGCATATCCGACCGTCAGAACGCATTTGCTCCAGGTTCAGTCGATTACATCTCCGTAACCGGGAAGCTTGCAGGGATGTGACCAAGGCGACGGCCCACGATCTTGTGCGTTCAAGCAATGTTGCGGTCGGTGTTCCCGGCATTCCAGCCGGGGGCGCCTCCCGACGGTCGGACGCGGAGATTGTTCTGAACATGTTTCACGCCGGAGACGGCGTCGGCGCAGTTCTCGGCGCGGCGTTTGGCCCACTTCGAATCGACCAACCCGCTCAATTGAACTTCTCCATTTGCGACCGAGACGGCTATGCCGGAAGCATCGAGCATCCCCTCGTCGCTCAACCGATCACTGACATCTTCCTGAATGCGGGTGTCGGAACGGGTGTAGCCTTTGGGGCCCTTGCCACGATGCTGGTCCTGCATGCGTCTGCGTTCGGCGTCCTCGTCGCCAAACCAGGACGAGACTTCGTCACTGGCGCGTTCGAGAAAGCCGCGCCCCTCGATGCCCCTGCCGCCATGGCGATATCGGTGGCCGTAATCGTCGTCGCCGTGGTAGCCCCCGCCGCCGAAGGTATCCGGGCCATAGTCGCGTTCTCCGTTCCAACGGCTATGGGTTTTTCCTGTGCCGCGAAACGCGCCGGCGCGACCGGGTTCGGCACCTGGGAAATACTCTGAGTTCTCGTCCCCCACGAGCCGCGAACCCTCGGCAGGATCGCGACGCCTCTCGTCCTCGTACGAGCGGGCACGCCAGCGCCGATCCGATTCCGGATAGTGTTCATAGACGTCGCGGCTCCAGCTCTTTTTTCCGGCCATGAGGTTCTCCTTTGCTCGGTGGCTGACATCGGTCAAACCGGCGAGCAGACGCTCGGTTCCGGTGCAATGCAAGCTTCGCCCAAGACGAAGGAAAGGTGAGAAACGGGCTCGTCTGGAACCTTCGGCGGCCGAGCCGGTTGGCTCTGGCAAGGAGATACGACGATGCTGACGAACTATTTCTGGCTTTTTGTCACAGGCGGCGGTGCCTTCATCCTCGGTGCTGCCGTCGCCTATGCCATTTTGAGGCAGAGGCCGCTCTCGCGGGCTGAAAGACAAGCGCAAAAGCGAAAGGTCGAAGAACTTTACGAGCAGTCCCCGGAGAACCGGACCCGCTAATCCGACGGCTGTCGGCTCGGCAACGGCCCGCCTGCGTCATTGCAGGGAACAAGGTTCTAAATAGCTCGTTTGATTGCGTACACAATAACGATTCCCGTTAATCTTGGGAGGAACCCAACATGACCAATGACACAACAGGCCGCGGGTCGGGCGATCCACTGGGCAGGCCTCTGACGGCCGCGCAGGGCATCGAGCGCGTAAGCGGCGTGCAGACCGGCGATATCGGCCGGGATTCGGCAGACCGCAATCTTCAAAATGCCGTCCGCGAAGATGTCAACGAGTTTAAGCAGTTCGCGGGCGAACAGACTGAGCAGGCAAAGGCAGCCATCAGCCGCGCTGTTGAGGACGAAAAAAACGTCGCTGCACGCCAGTTGGAAGGCGTTGCGGCAGCCCTCGAGAAGGTCGGAAGCGAACTCGAACAGTCGGATCAGCGGGCCATCGGCCGCTATGCCAAGCAGATCGGCACGTCGCTCCACAGCTTCGCGCGCAAGGCTGAGGGCCGCAACCTCGGCGAGATCGCCGGGATGGTCGAAGATTTCGGCCGCAAGCAGCCGCTTGCCTTCCTCGGCATGGCTGCAATCGCAGGACTGGCCGCAAGTCGGTTCCTCACCGCGTCACCTCCGCGCCGGAACGGACAGGATGCTTCGGGAGGAAACCGTCAAACCAGCGAAAAGGAACCCTATAATGGCTAATCATCGGGACGAGCGCCCCCTGTCGGAGCTGATGACCGGCCTGGTGGCGGACATATCCGGACTTTTCCGGAAGGAAATCGACCTCGCAAAGGCCGAGGCGTCCGAGAATTTGAATCGTGCCGTCGGCAGCTTCGAGACATTGCTCGTGGGCTTGATCTTTGCCATCGGCGCGGTCGGCGTCCTGCTTAGTGCCGTTGTTCAAGGCTTGGGCGCGTTTCTCGTGGCCCAAGGCATGAGCGAAGCGAATGCCGATGCCTTGTCGGCGGCGATCGTCGGCGTGGTTGTCGCCTTGCTTGCCTGGATTATGATTTCACGCGGCCTCTCGGCACTCAAGGGAGGCAGCATCAAATTCGACAGGACGGCCGCCTCCCTGCAGCGCGACGCCAACGTGGTGAAGGAGAGACTGCAATGAACGATTCCGCACATACGCACTCCGCTGCCGAACTGCAGCGCGAGATTGAGGCCGATCGCCAGCGAATTGAAGAAAAACTCCATGAAATTCAGGAGCGCATGTCGCCGGGAGAGTTGATGGATGAGCTGCTCGAATATGCCAAAACGAGCGGCGGGTCCGAATATCTCAGCAATCTCGGGGTGGCGCTCAAGTCGAACCCGATCCCGGTTGCCTTGATGGGCGTCAGCCTGGCTTGGCTGATCGCCAACCCGGCATCCCGTGCGCCACGACACGAAGAGCAGGACGACGATTATCCGCTTGCACCGGTGAGAGGCTCCGTGAGGCGCGTGGGTCCGGTGGAGTCGAGCTTCGGCGAAAGGTACAGCCACTTCACGGATGAGAGCGGCAGCCGATTTCGTGCCTTGACCGACGATGCGGGCCGGCGCGCCGGCCATTTCATCGATCCCGCCGGAAAGGTCTATCGCGGCTTTGCCGACGCGGCGGGCAAGCAGATCGAAGATATACGGGACGAGACGGGCGCCTTGTTCGATGAGGCATCCGGCTGGGCGTCCAGGACATGGAGACAGGTGAGCGCTGCGGCGGGTCGGATGTCCGCCTCCGTAACAGGAGCCGGCAGATCTTTCGCCGATAGCATGCAAGGTGCCGGGCGGTCGCTGGAAGAACAGGGTGCGCAGCTGAACGCGGCCATACTCAGGCACTTCCGCGACCAGCCGCTCGTCGGAGGTGCGCTTGCCTTCGCTGCTGGCGCGGCCATAGGCGCCGCATTGCCCCATAGCGAAGCCGAAGACGCGGCCATGGGCGGCATGGCGGAAGATATGCGGTCAAACATCTCGGCAAGAGCGAATGCCGGCGTCGCGCAAGCGATGGAAGCCGGGCAGGAAATTCTGGACAAGGCCGGCGAAGCGGTCCTGGAAGCCCATGACGCCGCCAAGGACCGGCTGCAGCGGCCAGTTCAAGAGTAATTGACCGCCCGCCTTGCGGAATCACGATGCGCCGCGGGCCGTCGCGGCGACTTGTGACAAGCACAGGTATGGAGAGAAGGACCCCCGCCACCCGAGGGATCTCGGGGGGTCTCCAGCGCACGCCTGGCGGAGATTGGCCGCATCCTGACACTGCGGAGGAGCTTGGAACAAATACCGCGAACGCCGGTTGAGTCGCGGAGCGGAAAGGAGCGATCATGGCGAATCCGGCAAGCAATCCCGCACAGGTGCGTGGCGATATCCAGCATGGGAGAACGGGAGACAAAAGGCGCGGATTCGACCCCGCTGCGGCGCCACTGGAAACCGACGCCGAGGCTGCGGGAACTCCTCCCGGCGAGGACGCGATCCGAACGGCCCGGGTGGGGCAAGCGGAAGGGAGGCCGGCCGACACCGCAACCGAGTACAATGATGCGATGCGACCGCTTTCAGCGGCGGAGACCGCCGAGGCGAACAAGCAAAGGCTCGGAATGAGCCTGGCGATCATAGGTGGGGCCATCCTGTTGGGCGCCCTTATCTACGCCGGCGGCCTGTTCTCGCCGTGAATGCGTGTTCAGCAGCCGACCGAGTTCTCGAACTAGCGAATCGAAGGAGCCTCCAGATGCCCGAACGTCGACGCCCACCGAAAGATCCTTTATCGGAATTGGCCGCCAGGGAGGAAGCCTTGTATTTACGGCGCTCATCGACGCGCTTTCTCGAATGCGCGATTCATCTCTGCGTTACGCATATGACGCTTCAGGAGGTGGCCGACCTGCTCGAGAAGGAAGCGGCCCAGCTTCGCCGCTTCGGATAAGGCCGGCGGGCAGGTGGTGAGCGCGCGCCCTTCCGTCCGCAGCCATCGTCCGGTTTGATGGGATTGCACGGACGCGAGGATAAAGCGCATTCCATCAATGCCATCGTGAACAGTCGGCAAGAGGCACGCCCCGGGGTCTGGCGCGCGGCGTTCATTGTGAGCTGCAATCACCTCAGCCGCATCGCTGTAAATTTGCGCGAAGCCTTCGATCCAACCCTCAGGATGGCCGGGCGGAACCCGTGTCGCGTAATGCCCGTCGCGTCCGACGGCCCCGCTTGCCCGCGTAATGATTCGCTCAGGCTCGCCGAGCGCGAGAAGCGCAAGTGATTGGTTTCCTCTTGCGCCCATTCGACGCCGCCCTCGCTGCCGAAAATGCGTATTAGAAGAGCATTCTCGTTCCCGGGTGCGACTTGCGACACCCAAAGCATGCCCTTAACGCCGCCGCCGAAACGCATCAGAACATTAGCATCGTCGTCCAGCAGCCTGCCGCCGACGAAGGATGACAGGTCTGGGATGTCGATAAAGCGCGCGCTGAGCGCTTGCGGGAGCGTCTGGCGGCGGCCTATGCCGCTATCCCCATCATTGTGAGCCCGCCATCCATCGGCGATGATCTCGCGATCAATGCCACCTCAGCGGGCATGTCGCCCTCCGACGGTCTTCCCTTCGATCTGGCCAGCCTTTCGCGAGGTGCACTGGTGTGCGAGGCGATTATGAAACCTGCGAGAACCCGTCTGCTGATGGAGGCGGAGAAACTGGGCCATCCCATTCAGGAGGGTCGACACATGCTCGACTACCAAGTGGGTGCAATCCGGGAGTTTTTCGGTCTTCAGCCCTGATCTCCCAGGCCCGTATGGCAAAGTGCTCCGATTTAGAGACCTGCCGGCCCCCCGAGAACACTGAGAGTGGGCTCGTCCAGATAGGGACGCTTTCCGCGCCGCAGGAGATAGACCTCCCGCTCGGGATTGGCTTCGATGACGAAGCCCGCGCTTCGAAGCATTGCCTCGACGCCGGCCCGGTTCGGAATGAACCAGTTGGTGGGATCATCGGCGAAACGATGTTCGACGAAGAACAGCTTCGGATAGTCGGGCCGGTCGAAAATCCCCCATTCGCCGAACTCATAATCGCCTTCGAGGCTTGCCACGGCGTCCGAGCCACGCTGCATGCACTGGAAAAGCATCTGGTCTCCGACGACGTGCTCGTAGAGAAGGTCGAGCGCCAGCAGCGGGTGGCGAAGGTGGTACAGGACGCCCATGAAAATGACGAGATCGAACTTCTCCCGCAGCCGCGCGGCATCATAGACCGACATCAGCCTGAATTCGATTTCGACCCCGGCCTGCTCTGCGGCGAATTTCGCCTGCCGCAGATAATGGGGATCCGAGTCGATGCCGAGCACACGCCCTGCATTGCGGCGTTTCATCTCCTGCGCGTAGAACCCCGCATTGCAGCCGATATCGAGGACGCTCCTTCCTTCGAGGTCCTCCGGCACGACATGTCTGAAGGCTTTCCACTTTACCGCGGGATAGTCGCCGAGGAAATGATCGGGCGCCGTCTCGATGCCCCCGATCCGCATATTGTGGAACCACGGACCGAGCGCCGCGATTTCGTGCGCGATGTTCGTCCGGTCTCTCATCTGCTGAACCATGATCACAGATCCTGCGTGACGGCGGCAAGTTGCGGCTGGCGACGGGTGCGGCCGGTCCTGCGTTCGGGGCGGCTGCTGCCAAGGGCGCTCTGGAACCAGGCGATCGTATGCGTCAGCCCTTCCTCCAGGGGGACTTTGGGCTCCCAGCCGAGAAGCTTCCTGGCGCGCGCGATATCCGGCCGGCGACGCTGCGGATCGTCCGCCGGCAGCGGCTCATGGACGATCGTCGAGGTTGTCTCGATTCTGGAGAGGACCAGCTCCGCCAGTTCGATGACGGTGAATTCGCCCGGATTGCCGAGGTTTACCGGCACCGCAGGGTTCTCCTCACGGTTCATCAGCCGGATCAGCCCGTCCACGAGATCGGATACGTAGCAAAAGGAGCGCGTCTGCTCACCGCTGCCATAGACCGTGAGCGGCTCGTTCTTCAGCGCCTGGACGATGAAGTTCGAAACGATCCGGCCGTCATTGGGGCGCATATGCGGGCCGTAGGTGTTGAAGATGCGGGCGACCCGCGCATCGACGCTTCCCCCTCTCAGACTGTCGAAGCACAGAGCCTCTGCCGCGCGCTTGCCCTCGTCGTAGCAGGCCCGCGGACCCGTGCAGTTGACGTGGCCCCAATAATTCTCCTGCTGCGGGTGCTCCTCGGGATCGCCGTAGATCTCGCTTGTGGAGGCCTGGAGAAGCGTGGCTCCGTGCCTTTCCGCAAGCCGCAGGAGGTTCCCTGTCCCGGTCACGCTGGTCATCATCGTGTGGATGGGATCGGCCTGATAGGCGGGCGGCGATGCGGGGCAGGCAAGATTATAGATCTGATCGACCGGTTCATCGATGTCGATTTCGTCGCAGACGTCCTGTTCAACCATCGCGAAATAGGGGTCGTTCTGCAGACCGGTGAGGTTGGCAGGGGAGCCGGTTAGATAGCTGTCGAGGCAGATCACCCGGTTGCCGGCGCCGAGAAGTGCGGAACAAAGGTGCGATCCGACAAAGCCGGCGCCGCCGGCAACCAGGATGATCTTTCCTCGGCTTGCTTTGTTTCTTTTAGCCATCGGCCGTTCTCCTTTTGGGTTAAACCGGAAGCCGCCGCTCGACACGCTGGGTTGCGAGATCCGTTCTGGCGGCGACGCTTTCGAGTGCCTCGACGAAGCTGCGTGCGCGCGCGGCGGAACTGTGCTCGGCGGCGACGCGTCGATAAGCGCAATCGGCAAGTGCTTCGCGTTGGGCTTCATCGGGGCTCGTCAATGCCGTGACGACATCGCTGCTGCTCTGTGCAATGACCACGGCTTCGCCAGGCGGGAAGAAATTCTCGATGCCCTCCCACCAGTCGCTGACGATCGGCGTGCGGCATGCTGCGGCCTCGAAGAGGCGGACGCTCGGCGACCAGCCGGCCGCGACCATGTCGGCGCGCGTCACGTTCAGCGTAAAGCGCTGGCGGCTGTAGAATTCAGCATGTTCGCCGGGCGGCAGATGCTCTATGCGCTCCACGTTCGGCGGCCAGTGGATGTCGGAAGGGTAGCTCGGCCCGGCGACGGCGAAGCGCATGTGCGGCAGGCGGCGCGCCGGCTCGATCAACAGGCGTTCGAGCACCGGCTGCCTGTCGGGGCTGAAGGTGCCGAGGTAGCCGAGATCCCACTTCGTCGGTGCGCCTGTGTTGCGGTAGGCTTCGAGGTCGACGGCACAATAAAGAGGCACCGGCCGCCGTGCCGCGAACTCGTCACGCAGCCTGTCGAGCGTCTTGCCGCCTGAGAAGGAAAAGTAGATGTCGAAGAACGCCACCTGCCTTCGGGCGAGATATTCCTCGTCGCCGCGTTCGAGCTTGGCGAGCGTCACGGGCGTGTCGATGTCGTAGAAGCACAGGCGCTTCGGTACCAGATCCGCGACAGCGTCGATGACGTCCACGCCATCCGGCACGTAGGAGCCGACGACGACGGCATCCGCATCGGCGAGCTTTCGCGCATGCCGCTGTGTGAGTTCGTCCGTGTCGTCATAGAGCACCAGATCGCAGAAGTCCGGCACGGCGAGATCGCGATTGTCCGCATACCACGGCACGTCCCGTTCGAGAAACGTCACCTTGTGGCCGGCGGCGTTAACGGCACGAAGCAAAGCCCGGTATGTCGTCGCGTGGCCGTTGCCCCACGACGAGGACAGCGAGAGACCGAGGATGACGATGTCGAGTGGGCGCTTCATTCGGCAGCCTCCATCCGGCGCGCCTGGCGCAAGATGCGGTCCACTTCTGCGGCACGATGCGCATAGGTGTGCTCGGCCAGCACGCGGCGCAGCGCGCGCTCGCCGATCTCCCTGGCGTTAGCGCTGGTCAGTTTCTGCATCAGCTCGGCGACGTCGCGGCCGTCTCTGGCGACCAGCACTTCTTCTCCGGGCTTCAGGAAAAGTTCGATCCCCTCCCAGTAGTCGGTGATCAGGCAGGCACCGGCGCCGGCCGCCTCGAATACGCGGGTTGCCGGCGAAAAGCCGTTATCGGCCATGCTGGAGCGCGAAATGTTCAATACGGCAGTCGGTGTCGTGTTGAAGGCATTGTGGTCCGCCGTCGGGACATGACCGATATAGGCGACGTTCGGGGACAGGGATTTGTCATGCCAACCCGCTCCGCCAAGCAGGAAACGCCGCTGCCAGAGCTTTTGCGCCGGCTCGAGGAAGAAGGCTTCCACCCGCTCCTCCCGGTCCGGCAGGCGATTGCCGAGGAAGGCGAGATCCGCGTTAAAGCGCGGGTCCGGCGAAACCGGATAGTGCGTCTCGGGATCGACGGCATTGTAGATCGGAACGCATTCGCGGGCACCGAGAGCCCGATAGGCGCCGACCACGGGATCGCCGCCGCCATAGGTCAGAACGAGATCCAGAGAGGGAAGCGCGCGACGAAGCGGGTGGTCGGGCGCGGCCCTGAGATCGGCCAGCGTGGCAGGTGCATCGACGTCCCAGAAGATCTTCAATGCCGCTGGATCCGCCGCCGCCATGACCTCGGCGAGCAGTAACTCGTCCTCAAAGCCCACTCCGCTCGCCTTGACGACGATGTCGGCCTCACCGGCTTTCCCGGCGACGCTTTTCAGACCTTCAATGGTCCCTTCGTAGACGACGACCTTGCACCAGAAGGGCGGATCGATGTCGCGGTGCATTTGCCGGTCGTAGACATCAGGCTCATAGAAGGTGATCTGATAGCCCCGTTGCGCGAGAGCACGGAGCAGGCCGCGATAGTAGGTGGCCGCGCCGTTCCAGTAGGCCGAAACGAGGCTCGATCCGTAAAATGCCAGTTTCATAGCTGGACCTCCTCGGTGACTGTGCGTTCCACGTTGCTGTGCGGCATGTAGGCGGCCAGAATGGAGAGAAGCTCGTCGACGCGATGGCCGCATGTGTGGCGTGCTCGGACGGTCTCCAGTCCGGAAGCGGCCATCTCCGTTGCGAAGGCTGGTTCCGCGAGAAGTTGACGCAGAAGTCGCGCCATCTCTTTGCCGTCCCTGGCGATGCAGAAATCCTTGCCGGGCCGGAATAGCCCTTCGGCATCCGTCCATGGTGCCGAGACCAGCGGAATCCCGCAGGAAAGAGCCTCGAAAACGCGGATCGTGGGTATGCCCGGGAGTGCCTCCACGTAGGGTCGGCGCGGAATGTGCATGGTGACCCGGTGCTCCGCGAAGGCCCGCGGGACGGCTGCGTTCGCGAGCCAGCCGCCATAGTCGATTTCGGCGGCGCGCAAGGCCCTGAGCGCCGTGTCGGGATATCTTACGCCTCGGACCGTCGCCCTCAGTTTCAGCTTTTTTGCCGGTTCGACGAGGAAGGACATGATTTCGCTGCTGCGTTCGTCATCGCCCCAATTGCCGATCCAGATGAGCTCGCCACGCTTTTCCACCTCCGGCATCGGATGGAACAGCGAAGTGTCGGCAGCCTCATGCCAGGTATGGACGTGCCTTCCCCATCCCGCCTGCAGATAGCGCTCGCGCAGCGCCTCACCGAAAGCCAGAACGAAGTCGTAACCGGAAAGGTCCAGCCTGGCGATGTCCCGTTTGGCGCTGACGGCGCGGTGATGTGTGTCGTGGAACGCCAGCGTGAAGCGTCCACCCTTCAGGCGGATGCGGCCGAGTTCGGCGATCAGAGCGGGATCGGTCCACTCATGGACAATGACGATGTCAGCCTCGGCGACTGCCGCTTCATGGTCGAAATCGGACTCGTAGATCGCGACCTGCAAATCGGGAAAGTGTTTGCGAAAGGCGGCGATCGGTCCGATGCCCTGATCGGCAATCAGATTGCGGCGGCTCCAGGAATCGCCCGGCTCAAGCGCCACGGCCAGATGGCCGCGGCGTGTGATTTCACGCATGACACCGCGCAGAAAATGCGCATTGCCGTGGTTCCAATCGGAAATCAATGAGTGGGTGTAGAAAAGAAATCGCATCCGCTCACTCCGCTGCCGTCCGTCGATTTTCCCCGCGCATCACGCGCCTATAGGCGGCGAATATCGCCTCGCGCTGGGCCTCAAGGGTGAAGTCGGAACCGCGCGACTGCGCTCGCCGGCCGAGCTCGGCCCTGAACCCCGCATCCTCCGCAAGCCGGTTGACGGCCCCGGCGAAGGCGGCGGGATCCTCGGCATCGGCGAAAAGAGCGCTGCCCTCCCAGAGCTCGCGATAGGTTTCGATGTCGGCGAGAACCAATGCCGCACCGGCGCGTGCTGCCTCCAGCGCCACCAGACCGAATGGTTCGTAGACCGAAGGGGAAACGACGATCGCCGCCCTCGACATCAGCGAAATCGCCCTGTCGTGACTGAGTTCGCCCTTGTGATCGGCATGCGCAATCGCCAGGCGTTGCCCGTTGGGGCCGTCACAGGCACCGGCCATGACGACCGGCCAGCCTATATCGGCGGCCGCCCTGTCCAGTACGGCTCCATTCTTGCCTTCGTCCCACCAGCGCCCGGCCGCAAAAGCAAAGTTCTCCTTGGCGGAGATGGAGGATGCGTTCCGGCTCGCATTGTAGACGACCGCGAGATCGCGAACCGGACCGTAACAACGCGTCACCGCCATGGCATGACTCCGGCTCGGGGCAAGCACCAGGTCGGCGCGGTCGAATCCAATTCGGTTCAATCGCTTCTGCCAGCACCAGCCGGTTGGCAAGCCGGATCCGCGCACCGCCTCGAACCAGGTGGCTACGCAGGAATGCGAAACGGTGACGACGGGAATCTCAGCCGTTATTCCCGAAGCCTGGGAAGGCAGGTTGAGGTGCATGAGATCGACGGAGTGCTTGAGCGCCAGTTCGGACAAGAGGTCCGGAACGCCGCAGAGTTCACTTTCATCTTCCACCATCCAGTCGAGCGGCTGATCCGACCATTCGAGCCGGCCGATGCTCTCCGCCTCGCGCCGTTGCTCGGGGGAAGGGGCCGGGCCGAAGCCGACGATCAGCGTCTCGACGCCGGAACGGCGCATGGCTTCGGCGAGATCCACCGCATAGCGCCAGACACCGCCCACCGCATCGACGGTCATCAATATCCGCCGCGGCAACGGGCTCGGGGCGTCGTGGCGGACCTCTTGTCTTGAGCCGGAAAGGGCATGGACGCTCATGCAGGGACCCTCCGCTGTTGACGCCGGATATTTCCGACGCCGACCCGATCTTCGACAAGCCAGGCGTAAAGATTGCGCAGCCCCTCGCGCCAAGCCATTCCCGCCCTCCAGCCGACCGCATCGGCGATCGCGCGCGTATCGGCCACAAAATACAGCTGGTCGCCGGCGCGCCAGTCGCTTTTCCCGGTAGAGAGCCGACGGCCCGTCAAGATCTCGATCTCGTTCAGCACCTCGACAATGCTGACGGCATTGTCGGGTCCGCCTCCCAAATTGAAAGCGCGACCCTTCAGACCGTCGATCGCTTTAAGAACCGCTCTATAAGCGGCGACCGCATCGGTGACATGGAGGATGTCGCGGACCTGCTTGCCGTCGCCATAGATCGAGATCGGCTCGCCGGCGAGCGCCCGTATGAGGAAGTGCGCTACCCAGCCCTGATCCTCTGTGCCGAACTGCCTCGGGCCATAGACGCAACTCATTCTGAGAACGGCGGTCGGCAAGCCAAAGGAGCGGGCATAGTCCAGCACATACTGATCGGCAACGCCCTTCGAACAGCCATAGGGCGTGCAGAAATCGAGCGGTTGCGCCTCGCCGACGCCATGCGCGCGCGTCGCCTCGTCGACCGGCATGTAGCGGCCCTGCACGTCTCTCATTTCCATGTGCTCGAGCGCGCCATAGACCTTGTTGGTGCTGGCGAAGATCACGGGCGAGCTGCGCCCAGCCAGACGTGCGGCTTCGAGCACGTTGAGCGTGCCACGCGCATTCGTCTCGAAATCCTCGGTCGGCTGCTGGAGACTTGTGGTCACCGCCGTCTGAGCCGCAAAATGGAATACGGCCTTGGCATTCCTGAAGGCAGGTTGGATTGCGGCGAGATCGCGGATGTCGGCGGTGACGGCCTCGACGGCGCGCCCGTGGCTCTCCACCAGCCATTCGAGGTTTCTCTCGACGCCCGGGCGGCTGAGATTGTCGAGAACGATCACGTGCTCGCCGTCACGGAGAAAGCTGTCGGCGAGATTGCTCCCGACGAAGCCGCTGCCTCCAACGACAAGGATCGGCCCCGCCTTTCCGGAGAGCGCAGGCGTCGCCAGATGCCGACTTTTTTCGACGGTCCGGCCGCTCATAGAACCAGCCCCCGTGCTTCCAAGTGGCGCTTCATCTCGGCGCCGCGGTCGATCGCGCCGGCACTGCGGACCCATTGGGCGAAATCCGCGAGCGAATCTTCAAGCCGGTGCGCCGGCTCGAAGCCGAGGAGGTCGCGCGCCTTGGAAATATCCGCGAAGCAATTGCGGATATCTCCTGAACGAGCCTTGTGCATGATCTCCGGCCCGATCTCCGGCACGCCCATCGCATCGGCAAGCAGCGAGGCGATGTCAGCGATCGCGTAAGCGTGCCCGCTGCCGATATTGATGACGTGGCCCGCGGCGTGCGGCTGTTCGAGCGCAAGCCGGAAAGCGCGCGCGACGTCGCGAACATGGACGAAGTCGCGCTTCTGACGGCCGTCCTCAAAGACCATCGGCGCCTGCCCGTTGGCAAGTCGAGAGGCGAAGTTGGCAAGCACTCCGGTATAGGGATTGGAGAGTGCCTGACCGGCGCCGTAGACGTTGAAAAGCCGAAGCGCCACCGCGTCCATGCCATAGGCTTCACCGAATATAAGGACCTGACGCTCCTGCGCATATTTCGTGAGTGCGTAGATGGAGGCAAGATCGACCGGCTTGTTCTCGTCCGTCGCGATCGGCTTCAGGCTCTCGCCATCGGGGCCGGACGGGTTCCACGCACCCGTCTTGATCTCGGCGGGAGACCGCCGGATATGCGCGCGGCGTTCCCCGGCCGCAGTCTCGTACAAGCCCTCGCCGTAAACGCTCATGGAAGAGGCGACGACGATCCGCCGGATCGGCATGCCGATCATCGCCTCGAGCAGGACGGCGGTGCCCAGGTCGTTCACGCCCACATAGCGGGAGATCTCGTACATGGATTGGCCGACGCCGACCTCCGCAGCGAGATGAATGACGTGATCGACGTCCTTCAGTGCGCTCTTCACCGCGTCAGCGTCGCATATATCGGCGCGCCGCATATCTACTTCCGGTGGCAGGGTGATCTGGGCGTCCGCATGGACCTGTTCGTTCAGCGCATCGAGGATGCGCAACTCGTAGTTCCCAGAGAGAAGCTCTTCGACCACATGCCGGCCAATGAAACCGCAGCCGCCGGTAACAAGTACTTTTGTCATATTGCACCTGATGATGACCAATCAGAGATAGAGACAAACCTCCAACAAACCTGCGTCGCAAATGTTCCTTCTTCTTTGACTTCTTCTTCTTTGATGTTCTTCTTTGATCCCCCGCCGAGCGTCACCCATGCCAAGGTACAAACCTCTCTTTCGCGGGAGTGTTCCACGCGAACTGCGCGCATCAGGAACAAAAGCTGCAACATCAAGTTAAGGGCGAAGGCTCATGAACATTGCTCAAAGCTTTGCTTTGGGCGGGCAGGGGCGGGTCCGCCGGGCAAAGTGACACCGTTTTCGAGCTGCAGGACAGGTCTCCACCGAGGAGGGAATTCACATGAATATCAGGATGTCTCAGCGGACGGACACGATGTCCGCCGCCATCGTCACCGGGCCGGGCACGGTGCGCATCGAGAGGTTGCCCTTGCCGCAGCCCGGGCGCGGCCAGGTCCGCATCCGGCTTGAAGGCTGCGGCGTCTGCGCCTCCAATCTCGTTCCCTGGGCAGGCCCGGAATGGATGCGGTTTCCGACGGAGCCGGGGGCGCTCGGACATGAAGGCTGGGGTGTTATCGACGCCGTTGGCGAGGGCGTGCATGGTTTCTCGCCGGGCGACCGCGTCGCGGCACTCTCCTACAACGCCTATGCCACGCATGACATCGCCGATCAGAGCGCGATTGCGCGCCTGCCGGCGTCCCTTGCGGATCAGCCCTTTCCCGGCGAGCCGCTCGGATGTGCCTTCAACATCTTACGCCGAAGCGCGATAACGCCGGGAGAAACCGTGGCGATCATCGGCATAGGCTTTCTCGGAGTTCTTCTGACCGAGCTCGTGAGCGCTGCCGGGGCGCGGGTGATCGCAATATCGCGCAGGCCGTCATCACTCGCCGCGGCCAAGCAGGCGGGTGCGAGCGACGTGATCCCCATGGACGATCATTGGCGGATCATCGAAGAGGTGAAGCAGCTGACCGACGGGCGCTTCTGCGATTGCGTCATCGAGGCGGTCGGAAAGCAGTGGCCGCTCGATCTTGCCGGCGAACTGACGAGGGAGCGCGGCAGGCTTGTGATTGCAGGTTATCATCAGGACAGCCCGCGACAGGTGAACATGCAGCTCTGGAACTGGCGCGGGCTCGACGTGATCAACGCGCATGAGCGCGATCCTGCAGTCTATATGCGCGGCATGAGAGAGGCGATCGAGGCGACGGCAGCCGGGCGCATTTCTCCCGCGCGGCTCTACACCCATCGGTTCCCGCTCGAAGAGCTCGGTGCAGCGCTCGACATGACTCGCGACCGGCCGGAAGGTTTCATCAAAGCACTGGTGATCTGCCATGAGTGACGCAATGCAGCTTTCAACGAAACCGAAGATGGCCACCCGCCCCCGCGTGGGCTTTCTCGGCGTGGGAAGAATAGGCTTCCACCGAATGAAAGCGGTCGTCGAAACCGGATCCGTCGAAACCGTCGCGATCTTCGATCCGTCGCCGGAAATGGCTGCGGCGGCGCGCGAGCTGACGCCGGAAGCCTCGATCGTGAACTCGCTCGAGGCGCTGCTCGACCAAGCGCTCGACGGCATCGTCATCGCCTCGCCGAGCGCTCTCCACGCCGCTCAGTCGATCGTGGCTCTGGAGCAGGGCGTGGCGGTTTTCTGCCAAAAGCCGCTCGGACGAACGCGCGACGAGACCGCGGCCGTGGTCGAAACCGCCCGGCACGTCGACAGGCTGTTGAACGTCGATCTTTCCTATCGCTACACCGAGGGCATGCGACAAATCCGTGATCTGATCGCATCGGGTGAACTCGGGACCGTCTTCGCCGTCGATCTCACCTTTCACAACGCCTACGGCCCGAGCAAGCCCTGGTTCTACGACAAGGCGCTTTCCGGCGGCGGCTGCGTCATAGACCTCGGCGTTCACCTCGTGGATCTGCTTCTTTGGGTCCTCGGGTTCCCGGACGTCGTGGGGGTGCAAAGCAGGCTCTTTGCCAAGGGCCTTCCCATTCGCCGTGACGGCGACGAAGTCGAGGACTACGCCATTGCCACGCTTGAGCTCGCAAACGGCGTCGTCGCCCGAATGGCATGCTCATGGCATCTGCAGGCGGGGTGCGATGCGGTGATCAGCGCCGATTTCTACGGCACGGAAGGCGGTGCCAGCCTGAGGAACATCAACGGATCCTATCTCGATTTTTCCGCCGAACGCTATCGCAGCACGCAACGGGAGGTGCTGGCGCTTCCTCCCGACAACTGGGGCGGACGAGCGGCCGCCGCCTGGGCGGAACGCCTCGCGGCAGGAGAGCGCTTCGACCCCGAAAACGACTACCTCGTTGCAGTGGCGGACGTGCTGGACAGGATATACGACCGATAGCGATGCAGCGTGACCGCAATGTTGGGCGAAACGCCTGTGAGCCCGGCACCTCCCCGGGCCCGGGCAGAGGCGGTTGCCGGTACTTGACTGGCGGGTCGCGGCCCTAAAAGCCCTCGGTCGCGTTCCTAAGGAGGCTGCCGTAACGCGCAGCGGCTGTCTCCAGCCGGTGAACTTCCTCCGGGGCTGCAGCGGACTTTGCGGAAGCCCACAGGCCGAACTGGAAAGCGGCATAGCAGAGGTCGAAAATCTCCTGCAGCTCAGCGTCGGGAGGGCGCCAGCCGTTTTCGGATACGGCCGCTCTCAGTTCGGCCTGCTCGTCTCGCGTGAGGCCGAGTTCGATGCGCGCCCCCGCGATGTCCCAGCCGATGTCCTGACTGCCGACGAGATCATGGCCGCCGCTGTGATCGAGTGCGTCCGCCTTGAGGAACTGCCGTGCTCCTTCGCCCAGCCATTCCCAGCTATGGAGCCGATTGTCGGTATCGACCGGCAGGATCGCCGCATGAAAGCGCTCCGCATTTCGGAGCCGGCTTTTGAGGCGTGACGCGGCCGCTGACCCCAGTCCCTCTTCGGTGTTGACCGAAGCTATTTCGCAAAGCTGGGCGATGGACGCCCCTTGCGTCTTTGGCGGCGGCAGGCTTCGTGCCCGGAAGGCCAGATAGCGACCGAGATGCGCTATGAAGGCCGGGTGGCGCAATTCCGAAGGGGCCATAGGTCTCGCTGCGACCCATTTCTGAACCAGGAAGCCGTGGCACAGTCCGGCAACCGGGGGTGCGAAGCCTGCGTCGGCGAGAAGGCGCGCCCTGACGAGTTTGCGCTGTCCGACGTCGGCGAGCCCGGCGAACTTGACGAGCCACGCTCCGTCGGCGGTGCGCGCGAGGAACTTCTTTCGTTCGAACCTGATATCGACTGGAGGCCTGCAATCACCGGGGAGCGCCTTTCGCCATCCGCCCGCGGAGATATCCTCGAGCGGCCGCTCAAGCGGTCCAACGAGGCGGCCGACCCACTCGGCGAGGTGGCGCGGAGAGCCGGCCGGCTTGATCAGGAGATCGTCGACGTCCACGACATGGCGGGGGCTCGTCGCCCAGCGTCTGCGATGGCGGCCGCAGGATTGCGGTCCAAGGTCGCCCTTGTGGCTTGGGAAGAAGTGAATGCGCGTGGCGGCGACGCCATGATCCTCGAGCCAATCGGCTACGCATCCGAACGAGCTGCCGGAAAGGCCGGGCCCTTCGTCGACAATAGCGAAACCCGCTGCCGGGTTGCGCAGCAGCCGTCCGGCAAGCTGCGGGGCGATTGCAAGCTGCCTTCGAAACGGATCTCCCTTGGGACGCAGCGTCAGCGGCGGCGCTGCATGCAGGGCGGCGGCGACAATGGCGGAAAGAGTGGTTCCGATGCTCCGCAGACCGATTACCACGGCATCGGAGCCCAGACCGGACTCTCGCGCGGCCTCCAGATAGCTCTCGGGGTAGAGAGCGTAAAAGGCATAGCCTTCCGGTTCCCGGATACCGAGGGAGATCGGCGCGCTGATGGTCGCGAGCAGGTTCGCGACATGGGCCGGTACGCTAACCCGCTCCGTGAACCCCCGTTGCCAGGAACGGGCGACGAGCATCGCAAGGTCGAGGAGGAGACGCTCGCCAGCCTCACGGGAGGCGGAGATCTCGTCGGCTCTCGCCTGTTTGAACTCCGCATCCGAAAGCCCCTGCACCAGTTCTCCGGCTTTGAGCAGGATCGCAACGAGTTCGGTGTGCCGCTCGATACCTGGGGGCTGATCTTCGATCCTGCGCAGCCGCGACGCGATCGAGGCTGACAATTCGTCGGCGCGCTCGAGGCGCTTTGCATCACCGTATACGAGCATGGAGTTTCGCTCTCTTCCTGTCCGCCCTTCAACGCGCTGAAGCTGAATTCGATCCGCTTCACCCGAGAAACGGGAGAAAGAAGAAGGAACCAAACGGTCGCGCGCGGGTTTGGCGAGCATTGTAGATACTGCGCAGGAGTAGTGGAAAGATGGGATCGAAATCCATTCGCGTCGGCTTGGTCGGTATCGGGAATTGCGCATCCTCGCTCGTTCAAGGGCTGACATTCTATCGCGACGCGAAGGAGGACGAGCCGGTTCCGGGACTGATGCATGCCAATCTCGGCGGGTACCACGTCGGCGATATCGAGATCTCCGCCGCCTTCGACGTTGCCGCGTCGAAGGTCGGGCGCGATGTCGCGGAAGCGATCTACGCCGCTCCCAACAACACGTTTCGTTTCGCGAATGCACCGTCGACGGGCGTGGTCGTTCAGCGTGGCAGAACGCTCGACGGTATCGGCCGCTATCTGCGCGAGGAGATCGAAGAATCCGACGTGCCTGCCGCTGATGTCGCGGACGTACTGCGGCAGACCGAAACGGACGTTCTCGTCTCCTATCTTCCCGTCGGTTCCGAAGTCGCCACGCGCTGGTATGCGGAGCAGGCGCTCGCGGCCGGCTGCGGTTTCGTCAACTGCATTCCCGTTTTCATTGCCTCGGACAAATCGTGGCAGCGGAAATTTGCCGAGCGCGGGCTGCCGCTCATCGGTGACGATATAAAGAGCCAGGTCGGTGCGACCATCGTGCACCGGCTGCTTGCCAATCTCTTCCGCGATCGGGGGGTGCGTATCGACAGGACGTACCAGCTCAACTTTGGCGGCAATACCGACTTTCTCAATATGCTCGAGCGGGAACGGCTCGAATCGAAGAAAATATCCAAGACCCAATCTGTGGTCAGCCAGATGGACATTCCGCTCGCGGCCGGAGACATTCATGTGGGTCCGAGTGATCACGTTCCGTGGCTCGCCGACCGCAAGTTCGCCTATATTCGCGTCGAGGGCACGACATTCGGCAACGTTCCCCTCAATGTCGAGCTGAAGCTCGAAGTGTGGGATTCGCCGAACTCGGCGGGTGTCGTGATCGATGCTGTTCGCTGCGCCAAGCTCGCAATCGACCGCGGCATTGCCGGGCCGCTCATTGCTCCTTCGAGCTATTTCATGAAGTCGCCACCGCAGCAATTTACCGATGCGGAGGCGCGCAGGCGGCTGGAGGAATTCATCGCAGGCGAGACCGGCGCACTCCTGGGGGCGGCCGAGTGACGACGACTTTCCTTCTGGTGCGGCATGCCGCCCATGATAACGTCGGCTGCTACCTCGCCGGTCGGACCGGCGACGTGCCGCTCGGTGCCGCCGGGAGGGAGCAGGCCCAGCGGCTTTCGGCGCGCCTTTCCGGCCAAGGCATAAGGGCGATTTACGCGAGCCCGCGCAAGCGCACGCAGCAAACGGCCGAGGCGATCGCCGCCGTATCCGACGTCTCGGAGGTCCTGACGACAGAGGCGCTCGACGAGGTGGATTTCGGAGAATGGTCTGGCAAGACCTTCGACGTTCTCGACGAGGATCCGCATTGGCGACGTTGGAACGCCGTGCGAAGCCTCGTTCGCGCGCCCGGCGGGGAGACGATGCTCGACGTGCAAAGCAGGGCAGTGGGACTTGTCGCTGCCCTGGCACAGCGGCACGGGCAGGAGAAGATCGTCCTCGTGAGCCACGCGGACGTCATCAAGACCGTGGTTTGTCATGTCCTCGGCCTCTCGGCTGACGCCTGGCCGCGCTTCGACATTGCGCCGGCCTCGATTTCGGTAGTCGCGATGGGCGACTGGGGCGCAAAAATCCTGACGCTGAACGAATACGTGTAGCCGGCCTTCCGGCGCATCTTCTCGGCAAATCGGAGGTACTGATGATCGAAGCCGCCATGATCTGGAATGAGCCGAACAACAAGTCGCATTGGGATCCGGAAATCGATCCGGACTGGAGCCGCTTTGCCCATATGGCGAAGCTGGCGGCAAATGCGATCCGGGAGGTCAATCCCGGGCTAACGCGGGTGCTGGGCGGGATTTCGCCGATCGATCCGAATTTCCTCGCCCTGATGAAGTCCCAGGGCGTGCTCGACCATCTCGATGCCGTTGCCGCCCACGGTTTCCCGCTCGACTGGAACCTCTGGCAAATCCACGAATGGCCGCAGAAGCTCGAGGAGCTGCGCAGCGTTACCGAGCTGCCGGTCTGGGTCAGCGAGGTCGGCGTCTCTACCTTCGGCGCGGAGGAAGTGCAGCTTTGGGGGCTTAAGAAAACCGCGGAACTGCTCAAGGGCCGCGCGGAGCGGATCCAATGGTACAGTCTCTATGACCTGCCGCGGGCCTGGCCGGCGACAACGCGACACAGGGAGGCCGAAGGCTCATCTTACTACCGGCACTTTTACATGGGTCTGCTGCGCGAGGACGGCTCGCCAAAATTGGCGCTCGATGAGTTTGCCCGGCACACGCCGGATATCGGGCTCGTGCAGTGGTTCCATTTCGAGGACCCGCGCCTTGACGACGCGGTCGCCTGGATGAAGCGCCTCGGAGTAACTTATCTGCGGACCGGGCTCTCCTGGGCCGACCGCTTCCGTCCGAACGCGCTCGACTGGTTCGATCGGCAGATGGAGGCTCTCGAAGACTTCGATGTGACCGTCACTTTCTGCTTTACGCCGGAGCACCGGGGACTTGCACCCCACCATACGAGTGCGCCGCTCGTTCCGGATGAATTCGCGGAATTCTGCGCCGAGATGACCGCGCGCTATGCGCCCGCCCCCTCGTCCTTCGAACCCTCGTCCTTCGAACGCTTGCGCCCGCGCATCGAGACGCCATCGACGAGCTTGCCGATCCAGCCGCGTGAATAGGTCACACCCTGGTAGAGCGCGAGCATCGCCGATGCCCAGTGAATATAGGCGGCAGGTATTTTCATGGTCCTGGCGAACCAGAAGACGCGGTGGCTGGCAGCGCTGATCGCGCTGCGCAATCCGTAGACAAGCATCCGCTGTGCGGGCAAACCCTTCCACGCCGGCGCAACGCGCTTTCTAGGCTGTACGCCGGAACGCGGCCAGGCAAGCCGGAAGGCAAGCCCCTCGCGGCGTTGCCGGAAGCCGGCTGCCTGCGTCTCGACGATGAAGTCGCTGTCGACCTCGCGAAGCTCGAGCCTTCCCTCTTTGACCGCATCGGCAACGAGCGCCTGCAGGAGCGGTGAGCGAACGATGACGACATTCGTTCCGAGTCCATCGGAGGAATAAGGTTCTACCCAGGCGTCGCCGAAGGAAATATCGGCAGTTTCGGCAACCACGTCGTCGCAGAAATTGCATGCGGAATTCTGGAAGAACCCGGCTCCCCAGTCGCCGTCGACCAGATGCCACCAGTCCTTGCTTCTGGTGCTTCCATCCTTGAGCCGCAGATGGGCGGTGTACCAGTTGGCCGGTCTCCGGGGGTCCTTCAGCCGGTAGTCGACGCCCGCGACGGCGTTCATGTCCGTGCCCATCTGCCAGGCGAAACT
>WFLX010037975.1_pt1 | contig 23147 bp, 13 predicted proteins | sample 4967041 | NCBI WGS metagenome assembly WFLX01 (sample SAMN12857096, study PRJNA449069) | gut metagenome | isolation source: stool from male and female vole | host: Microtus ochrogaster | place: USA:Florida | collected 2017
GGTGACAGGCACGCTTCTTTCCGCTATTCAGGGTATATTTTGCCATCATTCTATCAGAAGACTTACAGAAATCGTCTGCCATACAGAATAATTGAGTACCTTTATCCTCGGTGCGCACATCGATTATTGTTTGTAATACTTTGTATTNGAGCATTATAAAGTTACAACATTTATCGATAATCACCAAATTTACAGACAATTATAATTCATCGAACTCACGTTAATCTACGGACCATTGGCAATTGGAGTGAGCGTCAGATATGAAACTGGAATGACCGACATGTTTAAGGCTGCCCCGTCAAAACTATCGGCATTCGACGTATCATGCCTCTGTGACATACATTGTAGCTGAATGCCCAAAGGCAGCTCCATTATTGGCGTATTTCTCCTCCTCCAAGCCATCCTGCTTCTCCTACTCGCTCTCCCTCCTCTTCCGCTTCTAATAGACATAGACTTGAAGTCTTCTCAACATACCCGAGAAGTGCCTTCAACTGAGAAAAGTCAAGACGCATTTGATGGAGAATTTGATATACAATGAGTTTCGGATTCGTGGGNATTTAGTAGATGTGGGTATGGTGCCGACTCGTGTGAAAGACGTTGATGGGGCATATCGAAGAAGTCAGTTAGAGGTCGATTTTGTATGTAACCGTGGCTCTGATTGTGTGTATGTACAGTCTGCTTATTTCCTGCTTACGGAGGAAAAACGTAAGCAGGAAATAGCGAGTCTCTTGAAAGTTGACGACTCTTTTCGTAAAATNANNATCACCGAAGAATTNNTAAAACNCCATATGGANNAGAANGGNGTAGAANGGGNGAANGNNTANGATTNCTNGAAAGGTGAAAAATTGTAAAACAGTGTACGTTCGATGTAGGGCTTATGATACGTTGCCTTTGTTATTGTCAGACTCAGGGATGTTAGATAAAAAGAAAAAGAGAGAACCACACTCACGTGCAGTTCTCTCTTGCTTTAGTTGCTGTTGCACTCGCCTGTGCAGCGTTTTCACCTATTACATTTTGTTGTTGTTCGTTTTGTACAAATAGGCTAATCTAACAAATCCTATCTTTATCTAACTAATCTGTCTTGGATGTTGATGACTCAGAGATGGTTCTCTCTTGAATCTGTTGCAAAGTAATAGTTTCTATGGCGCATGGTATGTCATAATTGTCCGAAAGAATGAAAGAATTGTCCAAAGTGCGGCGTTTGTTCTTTTTTGGATGATTTTTTTGTTTGGATGTATAATTTTTTCATTATCTTAGCGGCATCATCTGTTTTGTACTAACCTAAAAGGTCGTGTTTATGCAGAAATTGATACGTTATGCGCTGGTGCTGAGTCTGTCGTTCTTGATGGTGGCAGGTGTGGTGGCTCAGGAGGATTCGCCCTTTCGTGTGCCCATGTCGTTTTCTTCGTTGTCGCTTGATAAGGGTCTGTCATCCAATACGGTGCGTGCTTTGTTGCAAGACAAGAAAGGTTTCGTGTGGATGGGTACGAGCCGTGGGTTGAACCGATATGATGGTCAGCGAGTGGTGGTTCTGCCTGGCACACGGCGATTGTCGGTCACGTCGTTGGTGGAATGCGGCGACACGATTTGGGTGGGAACATATACTGGACTTTTTTTGTATCTGCAACGTTCGGATAGCGTGGTACAATATGACCTGAAAGTGGATGGGGTGTCTATTGCGGAGGTGAATGTGGCAGACATGAAAATGGGTGGAACGGGCACGTTGTGGTTGGCGACAATGGGACAGGGCATCGTGCGTCTTGACTGCGTGACGGGACGGACCTGGTCTGTGCCAACGCCTGATGGTGACAAGTCGTATGGATGTGTCTATGTGAGCAAGGGAGGCACTGTATGGGGGGCGAGCAACTGGGCAAAGTCGAGGCTGGTGCGCTATCATGCAGGGAAAAGGCGGTTTGAACCCGTGGATTTGGGTGTTGGCATAGGGGGAGGCATTGCGCTGTGTGAGGATTCTGACGGCTTGATGTGGCTGGGTGCATGGGACGGTAGTTTGGTGCGTTACGACAAGATGGGCGGAAAGGCTGAATGTGTGTTTACGCCCGATGAGACGCAGATTCAACATATACACAGCATTGTCGAGCTGAAGAGTGGTTACCTGTTGGTGGGGAGCGACAAGGGGTTGGCGCTGGTGGATGTGAAGAACCATCATGTGAGGGTGTATGGTCGTGGTGCTCTGAACGACCGCTTTGTTTATCCGTTGATGCAGGACCGTGAGGGTGGCACTTGGGTTGGCACGTATTATGGCGGTGTGAATTACACGCACCCGATATTGGGCAACTTTGTGTCTTATCAGTATGAAGAGCACGCTAACTCGGTCTCTGGCAATGTGGTGAACCACTTCTGCGAGGATGAGGAACACCGATTGTGGATAGCCAGTGATGATGGCGGATTGTGTTACTATCAGCCCGAGGAGGATACGTTTGTGAAGGTGAAGCTGGGCGATGCCGATGTGGAGCATAATGTACATGCGTTGTATATAGAGGGTGAGAATCTGTATGCTGGCACTTATTCTCAGGGACTGTTTGTGGTCAATACGCGCACCATGCAGGTGGCGCATGTGCCGGTGCTGGTTGATGAACGGGGTAAGGCTTTTGATATGTCCTCTAATGCTATCTGTGGCGATGGAAGACGGCGCATTTGGGTGGGCACTTATCAGGATGTGGCAATTTATCATCCCGACACGCGTACGTTCAGTGATGTGAAGAGGGTGGGAACGCCTGTGACGGCGTTGCGCGAGGATTATGCAGGGGCTATGTGGGTGGCTACCGATGGTAATGGGCTTTGGCGATGCGACTCGCATGGGATATGGAAGCATTACCGTGGCTGGCTTGGCAAGCAAAGTTCGGCGGATGAGCGGATGACGGTGTATAGCCTCTATGAGGACAGGGCTGGGAACTTGTGGGCGGGTTCGGCGTCGGGCTTGTTGCGCTATCATCGTGAGGCAGACCGTTTTGAGCAGGTGCAGTTGCTGTCTGAATCCGTGAGTGTGTTTGGCGTGACGGCTGTGGAGGGGCGTTTGTGGCTGGCCACATCGGCTGGCATTCTCTCTTATTCGCTGGAAAAGGGTGAGGTGGAGCGTGTGTATCAAGGTGGGGGAAACATTGCCAGCACAGACTTCTTGCCAGATGCCATTTATCAAGGGTATGACGGCAAGGTGTATTTGGGCACAACCAATGGTTTCGTCTCTTTCATGCCTCAGTTCATGCACCGCAACGAGGTGCGTCCTCGGGTGGTCTTCACGTCGCTGGAGGTGTGTGGTCGCCCTGTGGCTGCTGGAAACGAACTGCTGCCTGTGCGCTTGCCGTATGCCGACGAGTTGCGTTTGAGTCATCGCGAGAATGTTTTCCGTGTTTATTTCTCCGCTATGAGCTATTTGCAACCCGCTGATATTCAGTATAGCTATTATTTGGATGGCTTTGATGAGGGTTGGATTGAGGGGGGCAACCAGCAGAGTGTGACCTACACGAACCTATCGCCTGGTACATACGTCCTGCATGTACGAGCCGGCACCAACGATGGGGCGTTGTCGGAGGAATCTACCTTGCGGATTGTCATCACACCGCCTTTCTATTGGAACACCCCTGCCAAGATTCTGTATCTGCTGCTGGTTGTCGGCATCCTTTTCTTCTTTGTGCGCCATCTGCTGCGTAAGAAGGAACGTAAGCATGTGGCTGAAATAGAGGAGCTGAACATTCAGAAGGAACAGGAAATCCATGAGATTAATATCCAAAAGGAGCAGGAAGTGCACGATGCACGTATCAAGTTCATGACCATCAACGATAAAGACCAAGAACTCCTCAAGAAGATGGAGGCGGTCATTGAGCAGAACTTCGCTAACTCCGACCTGTCGGTCGATTACATCGCCTCTGAGGTTGGGGTGTCTCGTTCGTGTCTGTTTGCCAAGATGAGGGCATTNGNANACANCANTCCCAACGAGATGATTCAGNTTATCCGCCTGAAACATGCGGCTTCTTTGTTGATGGAGGGGCGTTACAGGGNGAACNAGNTTTGCTANATGGTGGGNTTCTCNAGCCCTTCCTACTTTGCCAAGTGTTTTCANAAGCAATATGGCTGTACGCCTGCGAGGTATAAAGGTTGAGGCATGAAAAAATTGTGGGGGAAAGTCAAATGTTGTAACTTTGCCACATCAAAACTAAACGCAATGAAAATAGAACACATCAAATTTATGCTGGTGGTGGCTGTTGCTGCCATCGTGGCAAGTTGTGGCACTGCTACACAAGTCCCTATCACGGGGCGTAAGCAGCGGCTGGTGGTGAGCGATGAGCAGGTGATGAGTCTCAGTAACCAAGAGTACAGTGCCTATATGAAGTCGGCAAAACCATCTACTAATGCTGCTAACACTGCTATGGTGAAGCGGGTGGGTGGGCGTCTTGCCAATGCTGTTGTCTCGTACCTGAAGACCAACAACATGGGCGATGAGGCGGCTAACTATCAGTGGGAGTTCAACCTCGTGCAGGACAATCAGGTCAACGCATGGTGTATGCCTGGTGGTAAGATTGTTGTTTATGAAGGTCTCCTACCCGTTACACAGGACGAAGCTTCGCTGGCTGTTGTGCTGGGGCATGAGATAGCCCATGCGGTAGCTAAGCACTCGGCAGAGCGTATCAGCAACTCTTACAAACAACAGAATGCCATGCAGGTGCTCGGTAGTGTGGCGTCTGTGGCTGGCATGGGACCTAATTGGCAACAGGTCACTTCTCTTGCTATCGGTGTCGGTACGCAGGCTTGGACTTCAGGCTTCTCGCGTAAGCAGGAGAGCGAGGCCGACCATATTGGACTCATTTTTGCAGCGATGGCGGGCTACAACCCTGATGTGGCAGTGTCTTTTTGGCAACGCATGGCGGCTGTGGGCAATAGCTCCAATTCCATTTTCAGCGACCACCCTTCGGACGAAAAGCGCATCAAGCAAATTCAGGCGTGGTTGCCCGAAGCGAGGAAGTACTACAAGCCTGTGGTTACTACACCTGCGAAGACGACAATGAAGTTCACGACTACGAAGAAGACTACATCGAAAAAGTGAGCAGAATCTACGTGAGTGTATGTCTGATGATACATGTTAAAAAAAGATTGGGAGCCAGGCAAATGGCTCCCAATCTTTTTTTAACATGTATGTGATGTCTCTAATGAAAGACTTTATCGGATGAACAGCAGTTCGCGATACTTTGGCAGTGGCCAAAGGGCATCATCGACAACGAGTTCGAGCTTGTCGATTTGGCGACGGATGATGTCGAACATTGGGGCGATTGTGTCGTGATAGGCGATGGCTTTCGTGTGTTCGTCCTCAATCTTGTTAGCCACCTTGCGAGCAGCAATGANTTCTTCCACCTGTGTTTCAATGCTGNCGGTACGAAGGGCAATGCTCTCAATGANTTTCNNGTTGNNGGCATTGAGTTCGTCGGCCTTGTCTGTTGGGAANACATTGCGCATGCGCTCCACGTTGCGGAGGAGCTGGCTCTGGTAGCTGGTGGCCACGGGGATGATGTGGTTCATCGAGAGGTCGCCCAACACACGGGCTTCAATCTGAATCTTCTTGGTGTAGGTCTCCCACTTCACTTCGTTGCGAGCTTCAAGTTCCTTCTTCGTCATTACGTTGAGGCTCTCGAACATGGCAATGCTTTCGGGGTCAAGATAACGCTCGAAGATGATGGGGCAAGAAGTCTCTACGTCAAGACCGCGCTTGGTTGCTTCTTCCTTCCATTCGTCGCTGTAGCCATTGCCGTCGAAACGGATGGGTTTGCAGGTCTTAATGTCTTCGCGGAGCACATCGATGATGGCGTGGAAGGTGGCGCTGTGTCCAGTTCCTTCGAGGTCTTTGCTGATAACTGTAATGCGCTCATCCACACGTTTTTTGAAGTTGACGAGTGCTTCGGCTACGGCACTGTTCAGCGCAATCATGGCACTGGCGCAGTTCGCCTCGCTGCCGACGGCACGGAACTCGAAACGGTTGCCTGTGAAGGCAAATGGCGAGGTGCGGTTGCGGTCAGTGTTGTCAATGAGCAGTTCGGGAATCTCGGGGATGTCAAGTTTCATGCCTTGCTTGCCATCCATTGTGAAGAGGTCTTCCTTGTCTGCCTTCTCGATATGGTCGAGCAGTTCAGAGAGTTGCTTGCCAAGGAAGGAGCTGATGATGGCTGGAGGAGCCTCGTTGGCACCAAGGCGATGGGCGTTGGTAGCTGACATGATGCTGGCCTTTAAGAGACCGTTGTGCTTATAGACACCCATCAGTGTCTCAACGATGAACACGGCGAAGCGCAGGTTCTGCTCAGGTGTCTTGCCTGGCGCATGGAGCAACACGCCGTTGTCGGTGCTCAGCGACCAGTTGTTGTGCTTGCCGCTGCCATTGATGCCTGCAAANGGCTTTTCGTGGAGCAATGCACGGAAGCCATGCTTGCGAGCCACCTTCTTCATGAGCGACATCAGTAGCATGTTGTGGTCAACGGCGAGGTTGGTCTCCTCGAAGATGGGTGCCAACTCGAACTGGTTGGGGGCAACCTCGTTGTGGCGAGTCTTGCAGGGAATACCGAGCTCGAGAGCCTGAATCTCAAGGTCACGCATGAAGGCGGCCACGCGCTCGGGGATGCTGCCGAAGTAGTGGTCGTCCATCTGCTGGTTCTTGGCAGAGTCGTGTCCCATCAGCGTGCGACCTGTCAGAAGCAGGTCTGGACGTGCTGCATAAAGACCTTCATCCACGAGGAAGTATTCTTGTTCCCAACCGAGGTTTGAGGTTACTTTCTTCACTTCGGGGTCGAAGTAGTGGCAGACCTCAGTGGCAGCTGTGTTGACAGCCTTCAGTGCACGGAGCAATGGAGCTTTGTAGTCGAGCGATTCACCGCTGTAACTGATAAATACGGTGGGGATGATGAGTGTGTCGTCGATGATGAAGACGGGAGAAGTTGGATCCCATGCGCTGTAACCGCGTGCCTCGAAAGTGCTTCTTATGCCGCCAGAGGGGAAGGAAGATGCGTCTGGCTCTTGCTGAACGAGCAGCTTACCACTGAACTCTTCAATCATGCCACCTTTTCCGTCGTGTTCGACGAAGGAGTCGTGCTTCTCGGCAGTACCCTCGGTGAGAGGCTGGAACCAGTGGGTGTAGTGTGTCACGCCATTCTCTTTCGCCCATTGCATAATGCCCGTTGCCACAGCGTCGGCCACCTTGCGGTCGAGGCGTGCACCGTTGTCGATGACATCTACCATCTGTTCATAGACGTCCTTCGACAGGTATTTGTACATTTTCTCGCGGTTGAAGACGCGCTTGCCGAAATACTCGGATGGTCTTTCACTTGGTGCGGCTACGTCGAGGGGCTTCTTCTTGAATGCCTCATCGACAACTTGGAATCTCAGTTCGTTTGCCATGTTTGTGATGTGTTATTGTTGTTAATGAAAAGATACTTCTAAATTTGATTGCCNNCNAAGAACTATTNTTTNAGGNATGCNTCTACTTTATCTNCTNTTGNAAGTCCNGAGGCANTGNCTCTTACCACGAGGCTGGCCCCACTGGCGGCATCGCCACAGACAAATACATTGTCTGGATATTCAGGATGTTCGGGTTTGAGGAAGCCCATTGCCAACAACACCAATTCTGCCTTGATGACTTCTGGCTCACCTGCTTCTACCATGATGGGACGACCACCGTCGGGGTTTGGCTTCCAGTCGATGGGCTGGACACGGACCCCTGTCACATGACCGTTATCTCCAAGGAACTCAAGGGTATTGATGTTCCAGCAACGGGTACAGCCCTCTTCGTGGCTGCTGGTGGTCTTGAGAATGACAGGCCAGTTAGGCCAAGGGGTGTTGGGATTGTGCCCCACAGGTGGCTTGGGCATGATTTCAATTTGGGTTACGCTCTTGGCGCCTTGGCGATGAGCCGTGCCGATGCAGTCGGAACCTGTATCGCCGCCACCGATGACGAGCACATTCTTCCCTTTGGCTGTCACACGCTCCTCTTTCGAGAACTCCATACCTGCGAGAATGCGGTTCTGCTGGCTCAGCATTTCGAGGGCGAGATGAACGCCTTGGAGTTCACGTCCTGGAACTTTAAGGTCTCTGGCGGTAGGTGTGCCTGTGGCAATGACGATGGCGGAGAAGGGCTGTTCTGTCCCTTCGAGTATGTGCAGCTCTTCTATCTGTGCAGGGTTAATATCTTTGCCATAGACAAACTTTACGCCTTCCTGCTCCATCACGTCAATGCGGCGGTCAATGATTTGCTTGTTGAGTTTGAAGTTTGGAATACCATATCTCAGCAGGCCTCCAGCGGCTTCGTTCTTTTCAAACACTGTCACTTCGTAGCCCATGTAGTTGAGCGAAGTGGCGGCTGCAAGACCTGCAGGACCTGCACCGATGACGGCTACACGCATTCCGTTACGTTTGGGGTGCTCAATGGTGACATAGCCTTCCAGATAGGCTCTTTCTGCGATGGCGCATTCGTTCTCACGGTTGGTCACAGCATCGCCTGTTGTGAGGTAGAGAACACAGGCTTTCTCACAGAGGGCAGGGCAGATGCGCCCTGTGAACTCGGGGAAAGGATTGGTCTTTTTCAGTATTTTATATGCTGTTTCCCACTCGCCACGATAGAGAGCATCGTTCCATTCTGGGTCTTTGTTGCCGAGTGGGCATGCCCAGTGGCAGAAAGGTACGCCGCAATCCATGCAACGGCTTGCCTGCTCCTGTCGGTCGCGTGTGTTCAGTGTCTGTTCCACCTCGCCAAAGTCGTGAATACGGTCGTGGACAGGGCGGTATCCAGCCTCTTTGCGAGGCACGGTCAGAAATGCTTTCGGATTTCCCATATTGATAGTTGATAATAGTCGATTGAAAAATTAGTAGTCTCGCTGCATGTCGGCAATCTTTTGCTGCAGTTTGGCTATTTGCTCTTCTTGCAGAACGCGCTTGTACTCAATGGGCACTACTTGGATGAAATCTTCGACATAGCGATTCCAGTCGTCAAGCATCCGTCCTGCGAGGGTGCTGCCCGTGTGGAGGTAGTGTTGGCGGATGAGTTCAAGGAGTTCTTTACGGCTGACAGTGTCCTCTACGAGACAGAGTTCTACCATATCCATATTGCAGAAGTAGTCGAAACTATGGTCAGGGTCATAAACGTAAGCAACACCTCCGCTCATGCCGGCGGCGAAGTTGCGCCCCGTCTTGCCGAGCACTACCACACGACCGCCAGTCATGTACTCGCAGCAGTGGTCACCTGCTCCTTCGACCACGGCGATGGCACCAGAGTTGCGCACGGCAAAGCGTTCTCCAACGCGACCATTGACGTAAAGTTCACCGCTCGTGGCTCCGTACAAGCCCGTGTTACCAGCGATAATGTTATCTTCTGCTACGAAATCGGCACTGCGGCGTACTGGTGGCAGGATGCTGATGCGTCCGCCTGAAAGTCCCTTGCCAAAGTAGTCATTCGTTTCGCCTTCAAGACGGATATCCAAGCCTCTCACGGCAAAAGCTCCGAATGATTNANCAGCCGAACCTTTGAANTTCAAACAGATTGTGCCGTCGGNCAGNCCTTNCTCGCCATATTTCTTCGCAATCACACCCGAAAGCATTGTGCCCACAGCACGGTCTGTGTTACGGATGGCATAGTCAAGGCTCACTTCCTCCTTGTTCTCGATGGCAGGAGTGGCAGCTTGGATGATGTCTTCGTCTTTCACACCACTGACCTTTGTAAACGAGTCACAATCCCAGTAGAGAGTTTTGTCGGTATCTGGCTTGTACAAGAGCCGTCCGAAGTCGATGGTCTTCTGCTTGTCGGTAGCATGGTCAGTTTGCACCTCAATGAGTTCGGTGTGACCGATGATGTCTTTGAGTTCGTGTACACCTATTTCTGAGAGGTATTCACGTACTTGTTCGGCAAGGAATGTAAAGAAATTCACCACATAATCCGCTTTTCCGCGGAATCGCTGACGCAGTGTCTCGTCCTGGGTTGCTACACCCACGGGACATGTGTTTGTGTTACACTTGCGCATCATCACACAGCCCAGCACGATGAGTGGCAGCGTACCGAACGAGAACTCGTCGGCACCGAGCATCGCCATCAGAACCACGTCCTTTGCGGTTTTCAGCTGACCATCAGTCTGAAGGCGCACTTGGTTTCTCAACCCATTGATAACAAGCGTCTGCTGCGTTTCTGCCAAGCCAATTTCTGGGCTGATGCCCGCAAATCGCATGGATGAGGCAGGAGAGGCTNCTGTANCNNNTTCNGCNNCACTGATAACNNTGAGNTCAGCCTTTGCCTTTGCCACACCTGCGGCNATCGTACCTACACNGCTCTCTGCCACCAGTTTCACGCTCACCGCTGCGGNTGGGTTGATGTTCTTCAAGTCGAAAATCAGTTGGGCGAGGTCCTCAATACTGTATATATCGTGATGAGGTGGTGGTGAGATAAGGCTGATGCCAGGGATGGCATTGCGTGTCTTGGCAATAATCTTGTTTACTTTGAAACCAGGCAGCTGTCCGCCCTCTCCAGGCTTTGCACCTTGTGCCACCTTGATTTGTATTTCCTCAGCATTCACCAGATATTCGGCTGTCACGCCAAAGCGTCCACTGGCAATCTGCTTGGTCTTGCTGGAGAGCGACACGCCGTCCACATCGGCATGGTATCGGGCATTGTCCTCGCCGCCCTCGCCAGTGTTGCTGCGCGCTCCTAATTTGTTCATAGCCAAGGCTAAAGCTTCGTGCGCTTCGATGCTCAATGCTCCAAACGACATCGCACCCGTTACAAAGTGCTTGACAATGCTCTCCACTGGCTCCACCTCGTCGATAGGAGTGGGAGTGGCAGCTTTCTTCCAGCTGAAGAAGTCGCGGATGAAGATTGGCTTTTCTTTCTCATTGACGAGCTTCTCCCACTCCTGATACTTCTTGTAGGAACCAAGGCGAGTGGCTATCTGCAGTTGGGCGATGGTCTCAGGATTCCATGCGTGCAGAATGCCGTCCTTGCGGTAAGAGAACTGCCCGTTATTAGGCAGGAACTCATTGATTTCCGCAGGTTTGAAAGCCTCGTCGTGCAGACGGATAGCATCACGAGCAATCTCCTTTAGCCCGATGCCGCCGATAGTGCTTACGTCAGTTCCGAAGTACCGTCTTAGCAGGTCTTCGCTCAGTCCGATGCTCTCGAATATCTTCGCGCCACGATATGAGCGGATAGTCGAGATACCCATCTTCGACATAATCTTCTTCAATCCCTTGTTTACAGCCTTGATATAGTGAGTTTCAGCTGTTGTATAGTCCTCCTGAATCTTGTGTTTCTTCACCAAGTCATCCAGTACGGCAAACGTCATGTATGGGCAGATAGCACTTGCTCCGTAGCCCAGCAGAAGAGCTGCGTGCATCACCTCGCGAATCTCGCCGCTCTCCACAATCAAGGCTGTCTGTACTCGTTTCTGTACGCTGATGAGGTAATGATGTACCGCACTTACAGCCAACAGAGACGGAATGGCGGCGCGCTGTTCGTCGATGTCCCTATCTGAAAGAATGATGTAATTTACCCCCTCATCCACACTGGCTTCTGCCTCCTTGCAAAGGTCTTCAATCGCTTGGCGAAGTCCGCTTGCTCCCTTCTCGATGTTGAACAGCATGGCGAGCTTCTTCGTCTTGAATCCTTTGTATCGGATGTTGCAGAGAATGTCCAGCTGTGTGTTTGTCAACACCGGTTGTGGCAAACGCACCATCTTGCAGTTGCTTCCGTCAGGTATCAGGATGTTCGTGCCTACAGCACCAATATACTCGGTCAGTGACATCACCAACTCCTCGCGGATAGGGTCAATGGCAGGGTTTGTTACTTGTGCGAACTGCTGACGGAAATAGTTGAAGAAAATTTGTGGACGGTCGCTGATGACAGCCAGTGGAGTGTCATTACCCATTGCTGCCACAGGCTCTTGTCCAGCCGTAGCCATAGGCACTACCGTCTTGTCAATATCCTCCTGCCCGAAGCCGAAGTTGATAAGCTTGCGCTCGTAGTTCTCCACCGAGTTCTCCACATGCCGACCGCTTTTCAGTTTCTCCAGTTGAATGCGATTCGTAGAGAGCCATTCACGGTAAGGATGCGCCTTTGCCAGTTTCTCCTTAATCTCACCATCATAGTAAATCTTGCCCTCTTGTGTGTCAATCAGCAGAATCTTACCTGGTTGCAGACGTCCCTTGCTCACCACGTCATTCGGGTCGAAGTCCATCACACCCACTTCTGAGGCAACGACCATCATGCCCTGTTTCGTGATTGTGTAGCGACTTGGGCGCAAGCCATTTCTGTCCAACATACCACCTGCATAGCGACCATCGCTGAAGAGCAAGGCTGCAGGTCCGTCCCATGGCTCCATCAAAATGGAATAGTATTCGTAGAACGCCTTCAAGTCCTCGCTGATGGGGTTTTTGTCATTGAAACTCTCTGGTACGAGAATCGCCATCGCTTGAGGCAGGCTCAATCCGCTCATCGTGAGGAACTCGAACACGTTATCCAAACTGGCAGAATCACTCATCCCCTCTTGAACAATCGGACGGATATCCTTGATGTTGCCCAGCCTTTCGCTGCTCAGCACACTCTCACGCGCTTGCATCCAACCGCGGTTGCCACGGATGGTGTTGATTTCACCATTGTGTGCCAGCAAGCGGAACGGCTGAGCCAGTTTCCACTTCGGGAACGTGTTCGTGCTGAATCTTGAATGCACTAAAGCCAAGCCGCTTGTAAAGTACGGACTCGACAAGTCGGGGAAATACCTACGCAGCTGTCCGCTGGTCAGCATTCCTTTGTATATCATGCTCTTGCTGTTCAGCGAACAGATGTAGAAATCCTCGTCCGTAATGCGGTTTTCCATTCTCTTGCGTATCTTATATAAGATGCAGTCAAGCTTCTCCGCATTCTCCTCGTTCACACCCGTTACGAACACCTGCTTGATGTCTGGCTCAACCTCTCGTGCTCCAGCTCCCAATGCCTCAGGGCATGTCGGCACAGTTCGCATGTGCATCAGTGTCAATCCCTCGCGCTCAATCTCTTCAATCATCACGCTTAGAATCCCTTCCTGCGCCTGCTTATCCTTCGGCAGGAACATCAGTCCCGTTCCGTATCGTCCTTTTTCTGGCACAGGGATTCCCTGCAACAAGATGAACTCATGCGGAATCTGTACCATGATACCTGCTCCGTCGCCAGTCTTGTCGCGTGTCTCCGCTCCTCGGTGCTCCATGTTCTCCAGCACTTTCAGCGCACTGTCCACCAGTTCATGGCTCTTGCCGCCATGAATGTTCACCACCATGCCCACACCACAGGCATCGTGCTCGTAAGCCTCGTTATATAAACCTTGTTGTTTCATCTTTCTATCCTTCATTTTCAAATTTTCAATTTCCCGATACGTCTCAATGCCTCGGCCGTCGCTTCATGCTGACCAAAAGCCGTCAGACGCACATATCCCTCGCCAGCGGGACCGAAGCCCACACCGGGCGTACAAACCACCTGTGCCTCATGCAGCATCTCGTCGAAGAAACCCCATGAAGTCGTTCCCTTCGGTGTGCTCACCCACAGATAGGGCGCATCCGTACCGCCATAGACAGTCAGCCCCATGCCGCACAATGCTTCACGCATCAGTCGTGCATTCTCCATATAGTAGTCGATGGTAGCTCGAATCTGCTTCTTTCCTTCAGGCGTGTAGATAGCCTCCGCGGCCCGTTGACCAAGATAGCTCGTGCCGTTGAACTTCGTCGATTGCCGACGATTCCACAGCGGATTCAGTGCCATGCGCTCACCTCCTTGGGTTGTTGCCGTCACCTCGCGAGGCACTACCGTATAGCCACAGCGCACTCCCGTAAAGCCAGCCGTCTTCGAGAAGCTGCGGAACTCCACAGCCACTTGCCGTGCCCCCTCTATCTCATAGATACTGTGGGGTACATTTTCGTTTTGTATGTATGCCTCGTAAGCAGCATCGTACAGAATCAGTGCGTCATGCTCCAGCGCATACTGCACCCATCCTTGCAGTTCCTCCCGTGTCAGGGTTGTTCCCGTTGGGTTGTTGGGGTAGCAAAGATAGATGACATCCACCGCCTCGGTTGGCAACTTTGGCACAAAACCGTTCTCCTCACAACAGGGCATATAGACCACATTCGACCAATGCCCGTTGCTGCCCAACACGCCAGTGCGACCGCCCATCACGTTCGAGTCGATATACACTGGATAGATGGGGTCGGTCACGGCAATGCGCACATCCTTGCCCAGCAACTCTTGGAAGTTTCCCGTGTCGCTCTTCGCTCCGTCGTTCACGAATATCTCGTCCTCGCTCATGTCGATGCCTCGGGCCAAGAAGTCGTTCTCCGCAATGGCTTTGCGCAGGAAATCATAGCCACGTTCAGGACCATAACCACGGAATGTCTTTCCGCTTGCCAGTTCGTCCGCAGCCTTGTGCAGTGCTTCCACTACAGCAGGCACCAATGGCTGCGTCACGTCGCCAATGCCCAAACTGACCACATCCGCCTCTGGATGCTCAGCCTTAAATGTCTTCACCTTTTGTGCAATCTCCGAAAAGAGATACGCACCAGGCAGTTTCAGAAAATCTTCATTGATATGTGCCATATCGTTGTACTGTTTACATTTGCCGTTTTTTACATTTCTATGTCTCCTTCAAACACGAATGCCGCAGGTCCTGTCTTATACACATGGTTGTCTGTGTCCCGCCATTCGATGTCAAGCGTGCCGCCATCCATGATGATGTGGCTCTTGCGTCCGCAACGCCCCGTCAGTGCCGCTGCCACAGCAGTGGCGCAAGCCCCTGTTCCACACGCCATCGTGATGCCACTTCCACGTTCCCAAACGCGCACTCGGATGCCGTCTGGACGCACTTCGGCAAACTCGATGTTGCAACGTTCGGGAAACGCAGGGTGGTGTTCTAACCGCGAACCTTCAGCGGCAACGTCCACCGCCTCAATGTTGTCCACGAATATCACATAATGCGGATTGCCCATCGAAACAAAAGTTCCCTCGGGCAGTGTGCCGATATTGGGAACGAACTGCTTCTCGTTCTCCAATATGGGCGTATTCATGTCAACCGTCACGAAATCCACCACGCCCTCTGGAGCAAGGTGCNAGTCCANCACCTTNACTCCTGAGAGGGTGAGCAGACGAATTTGTGTTTGTGTTGTGACTTTTTTGTCGTAGAGATACTTGCCGACACACCGGCTGGCATTGCCGCACATCATTGCCTCCGAGCCGTCAGCGTTGAAGATGCGCATCGTGAAGTCTGCTTCCGTCGCGCTTTTCTCGTCAGGGCGACCAATCAGTACCAAGCCATCACCTCCGATGCCTTTATGGCGGTCGCTCCATGCGCGTGCCGCAGCCGACGGGTCTTCTATATTATATAATAATGTGTCAACGTAGATGTAGTCGTTACCCGCTCCGTGCATCTTGGTGAAGTGTATCTTGCGTGCCATTGTGTGTATGATATTTGTGTCCTGATTACTATGTTCTTGAATTACGCTGCAAAGATACGACGTTTTGAAATACAAACAAAGGAATAGAAACCTTTTTTATATAAAACCTTATGTTTTTATTGATATTTGCTATAAAATATAAACTTTTGCTTTCAAAATGTTGCACATTAAACGCGGATGCTGTACCTTTGCCGCCAGATTCATTGCAATGAGTGATAAAACGAAGTTACAAACACAAACTAAAACACATTTAAGGTATGAAAAAGATTGAAGCAATCATCCGAAAGACCAAGTTCGAGGAGGTGAAGGAAGCCTTGCTCCATTCGGACATTGACTGGTTTGAGTACCACAGTGTCCACGGCATCGGGCAGAGCCGCGAAGAAAGAATCTATCGTGGCGTGCAGTATTCGACCGATATGATAGAGCGCATGNCCGTGACCATCGTGTGCNGCGACCAGCTCGTGGAGCCAACGGTGCAGGTCATCCTGCAAGTGGCGCATACGGGCGAAATCGGCGACGGGCGCATCTTTGTGAGCGACATGATTGACACATGGAGCATCCGCACGGGCGAACACGGCGACACGGTACTCAGNGNNAAGANATANGNTNTANAANNNCTGTNGNNNGGACTCGCAGAATTTAGTTACAACACAAACCCCGCGACTGGCGAAGCCATGGAACTTGTCCCGATGGCGGAGCGGATGCGGAAAACACAAACACAAAATACAATTATGAACGAAATAGGATTATCACTCGACACCGTATGGATGCTGTTGGCCGCCATACTTGTCTTTTGGATGCAACCAGGATTTGCCTTGTGTGAGGCGGGATTCACACGTAGTAAGAACGCTGCCAACATATTGATGAAGAACTTTGTCGATTTCATGTTCGGCTCCCTGTTGTTCTTCTTCATCGGTTTCGGTCTGATGTTTGGCGGCGACCTCCTTGGTGGGTTCATCGGCACGCCCAACTGGGGCGACCTCTCTTTCTACAAGGGCGACCTGCCTGTGGAGGGCTTCCTCATCTTCGAGACGGTCTTCTGCGCCACCTCTGCCACTATTGTGAGCGGTGCGATGGCTGAACGCACGAAGTTCTCGATGTACTTAGTTTACAGTGCTGTCATCTCGCTGATTATCTACCCTGTGGAAGGTCACTGGACTTGGGGCGGCGGTTGGTTGTGCAACGACGCTGCCGACTCCTTCATGATGACGACCTTCGGCAGTGTGTTCCACGACTTCGCAGGTTCTGCCATCGTACACAGTGTGGGCGGTGTGTTGGCATTCATTGGTGCCATCGCACTCGGTCCTCGTTTGGGCAAGTACAGCAAGGACGGCAAGAGCCGCGCGATTCCTGGTCACAACCTTGCATTGGCAGCCCTCGGCGTGTTCATCCTTTGGATGGGCTGGTTCGGATTCAACCCCGGCAGTCAGTTGGCAGCCAGTGGCGAAGTGAACCGTGTGGCTATCTCCCATGTGTTCCTGACCACCAACCTTGCCGCTGTGGCAGGTGGTATCGCCACCATGTTCATCACATGGGCGAAGTATGGCAAACCTTCTCTCTCGCTCACGCTCAACGGCATCTTGGCAGGTCTTGTAGNTGTTNCGGCANGTTGCGACGTGGTTTCTCCCGTTNNANCCATCATCATCGGCCTCGTCTGTGGCACGGTGTTGGTATTTGCCATCGAGTTCATTGATCACAAACTGCACATCGACGACCCTGTAGGTGCTTCCTCTGTGCATGGTGTGTGCGGTATTATCGGTACACTCATGACGGGTCTGCTCTCCACGAGCGACGGTGCGTTCTACGGTCACGGTTGGGGCTTCTTTGGTGCCGAGTGCTTCGGCATCCTCGTCATCGACCTCTGGGCAGCAGGGTGTGGACTCATCCTCTTCTATGGCATCAAGAAGCTGCACGGACTTCGTGTCCCTGCTCGCATAGAGGAAGAAGGACTCGACATCTACGAGCACGGCGAGAGCTGCTACAACTAAATACACAAATAGTCACAACACAAACACAAAACAAAATGAAAACAAGTATGAAAAAGGTAATTAGATTGTTTTTCCTCACGGCTACGTTGCTCTTCGGAGCGGTAGCTGCTGAGGCACAGGAGAAGGCGGAAGCCACCGTAGCGGCTGATGTAGTGAACCAATACATCTGGCGTGGTCAAGATTTGGGTAACGTGGCGTTCCAACCNACATTGGGCGNCGACNACNAAGGCTTGTCGCTCNNTGCATGGGGCAGTGTGGGGCTTACCGACCCTGCCGACACGAAGGAGTTTGACCTCACACTCGGCTACTCCATCGGCAACTTCAATGTCGGTATCACGGATTATTGGTTCAGCACAGGTCTTGACCCTCAGAACCGCTACTTCAAGTATGATGCCCACGGCACCAACCACATCTTCGAGGCAAACATCGGCTACGATTTTGGTGTGGCATCCGTGCAGTGGTACACAAACTTTGCTGGCAACGACGGTGTGAACGAGGATGGCGACCGGGCTTATAGCTCCTACTTCGAGGTTACTGCTCCGTTCAAACTCGCTGCCTGCGACTGGACAGCCACAGCAGGTGCTGTTCCTTGCGCTACCAGTGCCTATGGCACTAACGGTTTCGCGATTGTCAATCTCTCTCTGCGGGCTACCAAGGAAATCAAAGTGACCGATTCGTTCTCACTGCCCATCTTCGGAGCTGTGACTGCCAATCCGTGTAGCCAGAAGGCCTATCTGACTTTCGGATTCACGTTACAGCCATAAGCCAAAGGCACTGTTTTTGTGCCTCAAAAGAGGTCTGAGTCAGACCCCGAAAAGGGTGTGACTCAGACCTTAAAAGGGGTGTGACTCAGACCCCTTTTGAGGTGCTGAAAGCTTGTGTGGCGCAAAACTGTTTAGACACAATATTCGACATAATATAAGACACATGAACGCAAAGTACATTTTCGTCACAGGTGGCGTGGTGTCCTCGCTGGGCAAGGGCATCATTTCTGCCAGCATCGGNAAACTNCTGCAAGCNCGTNGCTACAAAGTCACCATNCAGAAGTTCGACCCCTACATCAACATCGACCCAGGCACGCTGAACCCCTATGAGCATGGCGAGTGCTATGTGACCGCCGACGGCATGGAGACTGATTTGGACTTGGGGCATTATGAACGTTTCACGGGCATCCACACGACGCGCCACAACTCCATCACCACGGGGCGCATCTACAAGACGGTCATCGACCGCGAACGCCACGGCGACTATCTGGGCAAGACCATCCAGGTGGTGCCGCACATCACTGACGAAATCAAGCGGCGCATGCTGAGGGAGGACGGGACGGACGAACAGCTCGACTTCATCATCACCGAGGTGGGCGGCACTATTGGCGATATTGAGAGCGCGCCGTTCATGGAGGCTATCCGACAGCTGCGCTGGCAGTTGGGGCGCAACGCCGTCTGTGTACACCTGACGTATGTGCCCTATCTGAAAGCGGCTGACGAGCTGAAAACGAAACCCACGCAGCACTCGGTGAAGGAGCTGCAAGGCATGGGCATCCAGCCCGACATTCTCGTGCTGCGCACAGAACGCCACCTCGACGATTCCATGCGTCTGAAGGTGGCTTCGTTCTGCAATGTGGACCTTGAGTGCGTGGTGCAGAGCGAGGATATGCCTTCCATCTACGAAGTGCCTGTGAGCATGCAACGACAGGGGCTGGATGCCGCCATCTTGAGGAAGATAGGCATTCCCGTGGGGGAGACACCTGCCATGCGCCCGTGGCACGACTTCTTGGAGAAGCAGCGTTGCGCCACTCGCGAGGTACATATTGGTCTGGTCGGCAAGTACGACTTGCAGGACGCTTACAAGAGCATCCGCGAGAGCCTCAATCTGGCTGGCATCTACAACGATGTGAAGACCAAACTCCACTTTGTCAACAGCGAGGAGGTCACTGCCAGCAACGTGGCATCGAAGCTTGACGGAATGGCAGGAGTCATCATCTGCCCGGGCTTCGGTCAGCGTGGCATCGAGGGAAAGATTATCGCTGCGGAATACACGCGCACCCATGACATCCCGACCTTCGGCATCTGTCTGGGCATGCAGATGATGGTCATCGAGTTTGCGCGCAACGTGTTGGGCTATCGCGATGCCAACAGCAGCGAGATGGACACCGAGACACCGCATAACGTCATCGACATGATGGAGGAGCAGAAGAGCATCACGCAGCTGGGCGGCACGATGAGGCTTGGGGCGTATGAGTGCCAGCTCGTCGAGGGTAGCCGCGCCTATGAGGCTTATGGCAGGGAGGCGCGTATCAGTGAGAGGCACCGCCACCGCTACGAGTTCAACAATACGTATAGAGAGGAGTACGAGGCGGCTGGCATGAAGTGTGTGGGCATCAACCCTGTGGCCGATTTGGTGGAGATCGTGGAGATTCCTGCGCTCAGATGGTATATCGGTGCGCAGTTCCATCCTGAGTATTCGTCAACGGTGTTGCATCCGCACCCGTTGTTTATGGGCTTTATAAAATCTTGCATCGATGGAACAGCTGAAGCATGAGTGTGGCGTGGCGATGATTCGCCTCTTGAAGCCGCTGAGTTACTATGAACGGAAGTATGGCACATGGCGTTACGGGCTGAACAAGCTCTACCTCTTGATGGAGAAGCAGCACAACCGCGGACAGGAGGGGGCTGGTGTGGCTTGTGTCAACATGGATGCGCCTGTGGGTGAGGAATATATGTTTCGTGAGAAGGCACTGGGAAAGGATGCCATCACGGAAATCTTCAATCGCATTGATGACGCTTTTGCTGGGCAGCTCTACATGGGGCACCTGCGTTATTCTACCACGGGGAAGAGCGGATTGCAGTATGTGCATCCTTTCTTGCGGCGCAACAACTGGCGTGCTAAGAACCTGTGCTTATGCGGCAACTTTAACATGACCAACATCGACGAGGTGTTCCAGCATCTGACGCAGCAGGGGCAGTCTCCGCGTATCTATGGCGACGCGTACATCACGCTCGAACTGATGGGGCACCGACTGGACCGTGAGGTGGAACGCCTCTTTGTGGAGGCGCAGCAGCAGGGCTTGGAGGGGACGGACATCACGGCTTATATAGATGACCATGTGGAGATGGCGAATGTACTGAAGACGACTATGGGTCACTATGACGGTGGGTATGTAATGTGCGGATTGACAGGCTCTGGCGAGATGTTTGCTGTGCGCGACCCTTGGGGCATCCGTCCTGCTTTCTGGTATCAGGATGACGAGGTGGTGGTGCTGGCGAGTGAACGGCCTGTCATTCAGACGACCTTTGACCTTCATGCCGAGGATATCCATGAGTTGAAGCCTGGGCAGTCGCTCATCGTCAATAAGAGTGGCACGAGCCGTTTGGAACAGATTCTGCCAGCCAAGGAACTGAGCGCGTGTTCGTTCGAGCGCATCTATTTCAGCCGAGGCTCTGACCGCAACATCTATCAGGAACGCAAGCGGTTGGGGGAGCAACTGACACCTGCCATCATGCAAGCCATTGACCACGACGTGGCGCACACGGTCTTTTCCTATATCCCCAATACGGCTGAGGTGGCGTTCTACGGCATGACCGACGGGGTGCGACGCCTTGACCACGATGTGCGGATTGAGAAGGTGGTGTGGAAGGACATCAAGCTGCGCACTTTCATTGCGGAGGGTACGGAGCGTAACGACCTTGCCGCCCATGTCTATGATGTCAGTTACGGTTCGCTCACGCCCCACGAGGATAACCTCGTCATCATCGACGACAGCATCGTGCGTGGCACCACGCTGAAAGAGAGCATCTTCAAGATTCTTGACCGTCTGCACCCCAAGAAGATTGTGATGGTGAGCAGCTCGCCGCAGATTCGCTACCCTGACTACTATGGCATTGATATGTCGCGCCTTGAAGAGCTTTGTGCTNTCCNTGNCGCCATTGCTCTTATCAAGGAACGGGGCATGGANCAAGTGATAGCCGAGACGTACAGGAAGTGTAAGGATGCCGATTCAACCTGCGGTGGCATCAACCACGTTCGTGCCATCTACGCTCCTTTCACGGTCGAGGAAATCAACCGAAAGATTGTGGAGATGCTGCGTCCAGAGGGTATGCAAGCTCCTGTGGAACTGGTGTATCAGAGTATCGAAGGTCTGCATCACGCTTGCCCTGACCATCCTGGCGACTGGTATTTCACGGGGCATTATCCTACGTCGGGCGGCATCCGTCTCTGCAACGCTGCCTTTGTTAGCTATGTAGAGAACGTGCTGAAACTTCAGTTGTAACCCCTGCTTTTGTAGCGACAGGACGGGTGAAGGAACAAAATGCTTAAGGAAATCTTGCTTTATTGTCAAAATGTTTGTCTATTAAGCGTAAACTTTGTAATTTTGCAACCGAAATAAATAAAAGCAATACAATTTGATTCTTGGAGTTTAAACATAAAGACAATAAGACATGTGTGGATTTGTTGGAATACTCAAAATGAAAGGTGATGCTCAGCAGAAGCGTGAGCAGGCGTTGAAGATGTCGGTGAAGATTCGGCATCGCGGTCCCGACTGGAGCGGGGTGTATGGCAGTGACAAGGTGGTGCTGGCGCATGAGCGTTTGGCGATAGTCGATCCGTTCTCTGGCGGACAGCCTTTGATATCGGCTGATGGCAAGGTGGTGCTGGCTGTGAACGGCGAGATATACAACCATCAGGATATTCGCCGCCGCTATGCTGGGCAGTATGAGTTTCGGACAGGTTCCGACTGCGAGGTAATCTTGGCACTCTACAATGAGGTGAAAGGCAAGTTGAAAGAGTTGAGTGGGAAGCCTGCAACTGAGCGTGCTCTCGCTGCGATGATGGAACAACTGAGCGGCATCTTCTCTTTTGTGCTCTACGATTCGGAGACCGACGACTTCCTTGTGGCGCGCGACCCCATCGGCGTGATTCCNTTATATNTAGGGCACGATAAGGNCGGCACNGTGTATGTNGCGAGCGAGATNAAGGCACTGGAAGGGCAGTGTGATGAATACGAACCATTCCCTCCTGGACACTATCTGACGAGCTACATGGAAGGAGCGACTGGGGCAGGAGAGGCGAATGGCTGTCCTGCTGCCATGCTGTCTTTCAACTTCAAGCGATGGTATGAGCGCGACTGGATGCAGTATGACGGCATGAAGTGGGCGACCAGCGACCATGACGAGGCGGTGCAGATGGTGAAGGACGGGCTGATGGCTGCGGTGAAGCGGCAGTTGATGAGCGACGTGCCATACGGCGTACTGCTCTCGGGCGGCTTGGACAGCTCGGTGGTTTCGGCAATCGCTAAATTGTATGCCGCCAAGCGTGTTGAAACGGGCGACAAGAACGATGCGTGGTGGCCGCGGCTGCACTCGTTTGCTGTGGGTTTAAAGGGCGCGCCCGACTTGGCGAAGGCGCGTGAGGTGGCGGAGCATATTGGCACCGTGCATCATGAGGTGAACTACACGATTCAAGAGGGCTTGGATGCCATTCGTGACGTGATTTATTACATTGAAACATACGATGTGACCACTATTCGTGCTTCCACGCCGATGTATCTGCTGGCGCGTGTCATTCGCTCAATGGGCATCAAGATGGTGCTCAGCGGTGAGGGTGCTGATGAAATCTTTGGTGGTTATCTCTACTTCCATAAGGCTCCCGATGCGAAGGCATTCCACGAGGAGACGGTCAGGAAGTTGGGCAAGCTGCACTTCTACGACTGCCTGAGAG
>WFLX010062753.1_pt2 | contig 23138 bp, 16 predicted proteins | sample 4967041 | NCBI WGS metagenome assembly WFLX01 (sample SAMN12857096, study PRJNA449069) | gut metagenome | isolation source: stool from male and female vole | host: Microtus ochrogaster | place: USA:Florida | collected 2017
CATGNTACGTCCACGGCATAGACGCCGTCGGCGGGGAGGATAAGGGAGCTGTCGGGCACCTCGATGTTGGCGGTGGGGAACCCGATTGAGCGGCCCAAGTGCTTGCCGCCCACCACTTTGCCCGTAATCTGGTAGGGGCGCCCCAGAAGCTGCGCGCCTTTGGTCACATCGCCCGCCGCGAGGGCCTCACGGATGGCCGAACTGCTCACTCCGGAGCCGGAGTCGAGCTCGGGGAAGTTGATGATTTCGATGCCGGCGGTGGCGGGGGCCAGTTCGGAGGCACGCCGGCGGTCGGAGCCTATGTGGTTGTTGAAGCCCATGGCCAACACGCGCACATCCTCGCGAGTGCGCAGGATGTCGAGGAACTCAGCCGCGGTGCAGGCGGCCATAGCGCGGTCGAAGGGCAGGATGGTGATGTCGTTGATACCCAGCTCTTTAAGGCGCTCGATGCGCTCGGTTGTGGAGGACAGCGCACCGGGGCAACGCTCGGGGGCGACCACGCGCAGGGGGTGGTCGGCGAAGGTGATGATTTTGGGCCGGAAACCGCGGGCGGCGGCTTCGCGCTTGAGCATTTCCACCAGGAAGGCATGGCCGCGGTGAACGCCGTCGAAGGTGCCTACAGCTGCGATATATCCATGCTCCGGGGTGGTCATGCCTACTTTTTTTGCGGGATATAGTCCATGAACTCAGTGCCGGGGAGCACGTGGGCGGTTTTGAATCCCAGGCGTGCGGCGGCCTCGGTGTTGGCGGCGGAGTCGTCGAAGAAGAGGGTGTCGGCGGGGTCGATGCCGAGGTAGTCGATGGCGTAGCGGAAAATTTTCTCGTCGGGCTTGCAAGCGCGGGCCTTGTAGGAGGTGACCATGCCGTCGAAGTAGTCCTCACGGCGCAGCCCCTCCTTGGCGAACTCGTTGGCTATCACGCCGTTCCACATGATTGGGTTGGTGTTGGACAGGACGTAGATGTTGTAGCCCCTGGCACGGAGTTCGCGCAGGGCGCGGAGGCGGTGCTCGGGAATTCCGATGATGAATTTCTGGAAGGCGGTGTCGATTTGGTAGTCCGTCACGCCCGGGGGCAGGTCCTTGCGGATTTGTGCGTGGAACTGCTCAGTGTTGATGGACCCGTTTTCGAGGTCCATGAATGCGCCGGTCTGGGCGTAGAGGCCGAAGTAATCGTCGGCGTTTTGGAGTCCGAGGGCTTTGAAGGCATCTACGCAGCGCTGGCGTTCGATGTCGATGATTACGCCGCCGAGGTCAAACAGAAGATTCATATCTTTATTCAGTTTCGCAGGCGAAACTGAGGGTTATGAGGTTGAGAGATTAAGGGATTAGAGATTAAGGGATTAGAGATTAGGAGATTAAGCGGGCATTGTCAGGAGCCGGAATGGTAAACTGCTAAACAACTAAACAGGTAAACCGCTAAACCCATAAACTTTAAACCTTAAATCTTAAACTGATAAACTGGATAAGTCCGAAGGAAAAAGAAAAGCTCCGCCCACGTGAGTGATCGGAGCCAGTAGCCCATAGGAGAATCGAACTCCTCTTTCAAGAATGAAAATCTTGCGTCCTAGCCGATAGACGAATGGGCCGTGAGGGCGAAGCCCAAAGCTTTAGAATCAGGCTGAGAGCTTGGCGATGTGCTTAGCCAGTTTGCTCTTGAGGTTAGCTGCCTTGTTTTTGGAGATAGTGTTCTTGCTGGCCAGACGGTCGAGCATAGCGGTTACTTCGCGGAAACGAGCTTCGGCAGCAGCCTTATCAGTCATCTTACGCAGGTTGCGCACGGCATTACGGGCTGTCTTGGCATAGTAGCGGTTACGGAGACGGCGTGTAATAGTCTGACGAATACGCTTTTCTGAAGATTTGTGATTAGCCATTATGGTGAGATTCTTATATTTTTCAAATGAGTTGGTAGCCCATAGGAGAATCGAACTCCTCTTTCAAGAATGAAAATCTTGCGTCCTAGCCGATAGACGAATGGGCCATGGGGTTATTTGCGAGTGCAAAGTTACGCAAATTTTCCAACTCTGCAAAATATTTTGCTCTCACCCTTAGTTTTTAACATTCTTTCAGGATTGACGGGTGGGGAGTTTGGTGCGGAGGAGTTTGGCGTCGCGGGATGTAAGGAAGGCGCGGAAAGATTCGAAGATGTCGGCCAGGGCGATGGTAGCGTTGCGGACCTGGTTCTGGTAGAGTTCGGCGCCCTGGTGGCCGCTGAGGCGCCCCATGAGGGCGTCGCCCACGCCGGAGGTCTGCTCGAAGAGGNTGAGTTCGAGCTGGAGGAGCTGGTAGGCGCCGGTGTTGGCGGTGTTGCTGACAACCNGGCGGGGGNGGNCGCCGTTGCCGGTGATGGGGATTATGGAGTCGCACTGGGCCCATTTGCGGGCGACGTCGTCCCATGAGGCGCCGCTGACGAGCTGGTCGACGGGGAAGAGGAGCACGCCTTTGGCGGAGCAGGACATGATGTGGTCGATCTGGACGATGAGGCGGTTGATGAAGCGCTGCTGTTCGATGATGTCCTCGACGAATGAGTGGACTTCTCCGTCGGTGAGCGGGTAGAGTTTGACCACGAAGGGATGGCTTCGGTGGGCATAGGGGGAGTCGTACTCGCCAAGGAGGGTGCCGTCGGGGGCGAGGAAGCGTGCGTGCCACACGAAGTCGTGGTCGACGCCGCCGCGGCGCGGGCGGCTGTCGAGGGTCCAGACTTCGATTACGCGGCAGCGGGCGGGGTCGGGGCAGTGGAAGAAGTCGCCGTCGGAGTCGGGGCCGGCGAAGATGTCGGACGTGAAGGCGGGAGCTGCGGCGGGGTCGTAGATTCGGCGGAACTGCTCGGCGCGGGCTTTGGAGCCGCGGGCGAAGCGGTTGACCACTTCGGGGAAGGTCATGTCGTGGAGCATGCCTATGAGGTCGATGTCGCGGCCGCGGGGGTCGCGGAAGGGGTTGACGAAGAATCGGCGGGGGNCGACGNTATCGACCCATATGTCGGCACCGNCGAAGCGGCGNTCGNTGACCACGCGCNGGATTGCGCAGNCGGAGATGAGGAATTCTTCGAGCAGGCGGCTGTCGAGCTCGGGGAGGGCGTTGCGTTCGGCGTGGGGTGCGATGGGGCCTTTGTAGAGGCCCTGTTCGGCGGTTTGGTTACGGAAGTGGCCGACGACGCTTTTGACGAGCTGGCGGATGAGGTTGTTGACCAGGGGGCGGCGTCCGGAGCGGGTTATGGCTTCGTGCTCGGGGATGGTGGTGCCGTCGTAGGGTATTGGGTCGGACCATTGGTCGCCGTAGGTGTAGCGTTTGTAGCGGAGGCGGCGTGCGCGGAAGGTTCCACCGGCGGTCCAGGCGTGGTGGGCGCATGAGAGGATGTTGTTCATGAGGGAGTTGGGGGTTTAGTGTTGAAGGTTTAAGGCGGTCAAGGAGCAAGCTCCTTGCACACTGACAAAATGTTGGGGCGAGGTGAACCTCGCACACTTGTACAAACCGCCTGGGCGGCGTTGGAGGAGGGGGCGTTGGAGGGACTTGTGACGAGCAGGAGCTCGCCACCTCCATAATTTTTGGCGAGCGGGAGTTCGCTACTTCCATAGGCGTGGGCGGTCGGGGAGACCGCCCCTCCTAAAGATCATCGAGGAGGTTGTCGAGGGGGAGTTGGGCCAGGAGGGCTTCGTCGAGGATGTAGAGGGTGTCGCCGGGGTCTTTGACGGCGGTGATTGATGCGACGGATGCTGCGGCGGGGAATGCGAGGATTGCGTCGGAGCGCCCTTGGATTTGGACGGCCACGGGGTAGCGTGCGGTGGCCCGGGCGAAGGGGTTGTCCTGGCGGCGGAGGATGTCGGGCAGGGCCTCGGCGGGGAGTACTGTGGCCTGGCTTTCCCATCCGGCGAGGCGGACGCCGGCGGGGCGGAGGCAGCCGTCGGGGAGGGTGACGGTGGAGGAGCCGGGGTACGGGCCGGGGGCGATGGTGGAGGCGGAGGCGACGTCGCACACGGGGAGAAGGACGGTGGAGGCTGTGCTGAGGGCGTCGACGTACCAGCGGCGGAGTCGGGCGGCGATGATGGCGTCGATGTCGATGCCGTCGGTGCGCTCGATTGTGAATTCGAGGTTAGAGGGCTCGAGGCCCGCCATGTTACGGCGGTACTCGAGCAGCTCTGCGGGTGTTAGTGTGAGCATCATGGTTTATTCTTTGGTGGTTGAGTAGTCGTAGACGCGCGCGTGGGCGTTGGGATAGCGGAGCACGAGGCAGGATGCTTCGGTGAGCACTACGGCGTCGGTGTTGCGCTGGCCTGAGCGGCGGAGGTCGAGTTTCTCAGCCTGGAAGGGGATGTGGACGTACTTGGTGAGGTAGTCGGGGTCGATGATCATGCCGTCGGATTCATGGTCGCAGAGGTCGAAGACTTCGCTGTGGACCACGTAGAGGGCTCCGAAGTTGGTACGCACTTCCTTGAATTCGATGCCCCATTTGACGAGGGTGCGGTCGGCGCCGACGGTCTTGGTGGTTGCAACTTTGCTGAGGGCTTCGATGAGGCCGCTGCCGGCGACGAGGATTTTGTGCTTGGAGCCGTTCTGGCCGGTGAATGCCATGCGGCAGAGGTCGATTACGGCGTTTTCGCCGTCAGTTGCCAGGTCGATGTGGATTTCCTTGGAGGTCTGGTTCCAGATTCCGCCGGTGAAGTAGACGTTCTCGTTTTTGTCGGGGTTGAAGATTTTGCCGCGTGATCCGAAGATGAAGCTTTTCTCCATTCCCAGGCGCATGTCCATGATAGCGGCTTCTTCGTGGTCGGAGAAGGTCCAGGATGCTTCTTTGGCGGCCAGGGATGCGAGGGTGCTCTGTTCGACCTGCATTTTGAAGATCTGGCAGTTGTTGCTGTTTTTNCNGGGAATTGCGGCGAATTGGGCGGTCTGGACGTCGAGCTCGGTTGCGGCGCGGCCCATGCGGACTACGAGGGTCTCCTTGGGGAGGGCGGGTACGACGTACTTGTCGCCTTCGGGGAAGTTGGAGGTGTCGGCGTTGAGGGGAATAACGGCGATTTTGGTTTTGCTCTCGCGCTTGAGGACGTAGAACATGAGGGGCTGGTGGTTCTTGTTGAGGACCTTGGGCAGCATGAATGTGTCGGAGGGTTCGAAGAAGTTGGAGTCGCCGACGTTGAGGGTTGCTACGGGAGCGTTGTTCTCGTCTTCGTCGAGGGTCTGGGCGCCGTTGCTTGCGGGGAGCTTCAGGGAGGAGGGACGGGGGTCGACGGAGTAGTAGTCGACGGTCATTGAGGCTGTGCGGCGCGCGGCGGCGGTTCGGGAGAGCTGGTCGACGGGAGTGGCGGTGGGTCGGATTTTGACGATGCGGCTGTCGATTGAGTTGACGAGGAGGTCGGGGTTTACGGCAGCGATGNTTTNGGTGGNGGCGGGAANGCNNGAGATGATGTTTTCCATAATTGTTTGTTTACAGGGGTTACGGGGATTAAGAGAGGCGGGANTAAGNGATTAGGGATTAAGAGATTAGGGATTAAGAGATTAGGGATTAAGAGATTAGGGATTAAGAGATTAGGGATTAAGAGATTAGGGGATTAAGAGATTAGGGGATTAGGGATTAAGAGATTAGGGGATGAGGAGCAAGCTCCTTGCACACTTACAAAATTAATGGCTTGGGTTGGCGAGGTGAACCTCGCTCACTTTTACAAACCGCCTGGCGGGGAGCTTGGGGTGCGGGCGGTCTGGAGACCGCCCCTCCCAGGGGAGCTCGCCACCTCCACGGCGGGGGCGCCATGTTTTAGATGAATGTGAGGTTGTCCCAGAAGCCGGAGGCGGGGTTGCTGAGGCAGGCGGGCCAGGAGTCGTCGACGTGGGAGAAGACAGCGTCGGACTGGAAGAGAGCGGGCTCCGGAGGCTCGGGCTGCGGGGGTTGGACCTGGGGCGCGTCGGGCGCGGGTGCGCCGGAAGGGACGGGCGCGNGGTTGGTGGCTTCGTGAGCCGGGGTGGGTGTTTGGTTTTCCATAGTGATGTTGTTTTTTGGTTTGCGATGCAAAGTTACGACATAAATCAGCGAAAAGTTGTCAACTTTGCACACTTGGTTTTAGGCGAAACTGCCACATGGGCTAAGTGGCTGATTTTTCGGACGAATTGTGCGCGTAAATATTTTTCGCGTACGTTTTTCTACATTCTTTTGCTCTAACGGTGAACTACTTAGGGGCTGTGCGGGTTTTAGAATTAGACCTAATTCATTACATTATGACACAAGTTTTCGACGAAAGATTACGAAAAATAATTCAGACGACTCTGCGAGTGGCGGTGCTGGTGGTTTCGTTTGTGCTGATAGCTCTGATTTCGCTGGATGCGTTCAACACGGGCATCGAGTTCCTGAAGAACGACCTGTACATGAAGCTGCAGGTTCCGATCTGCATTCTTTTCCTGACGGATTTCTTTGTGAGCCTGATTTTCAGCGAGAACCNCAAGNAGTACCTTAAGNGCNACTGGNTTNTCNTCCTGNTTTCNATTCCCTACACNNCGATAATCCACGCGATGGGGCTGCACGTTGACGGGACGTGGGGCTACATCCTGCATTTTGTGCCGACGCTGCGGGCGACGCTTGCGGTGGCTATAGTGATAGGCTTTGTGAGCACGAACAAGGTTATCGGGCTGTTTGCGTCGTACCTTTCTATAATGGTGATAGCGATTTACTTTTCGTCGCTGATTTTCTTCCTCTACGAGGGTGGGGGCGTGAACCCGGGGGTGACGAGCTACTGGTCGGCGCTTTGGTGGTGCAGCCTGGAGGCTACGACGCTTGGAGCACCCTACTATGCGGTGACGTTCATCGGGAAGATTCTGGCTATCCTGATGTCCGGGATGGGCATCCTGCTGTTCCCGCTGTTCACGGTGTACCTGANGCAGGTTGTGCGGAAGTACANCGGCCGNAAGNNCCAGGAGGCGNGGGAGTGATANAGCTGANGTCCGCAGGACNTTGACNNTGAATAGCCNCTTGCGCCGCAGGCGCTGGCGGTTGCGTTGAAAACAATTCAAACAGGGCGTCCGTCAGGACGCCGACTAAAACTTATCTGAATGAGCCAGACAAGCTTGAAATATCACCTTGTGATCAGCACCTACAAGCGACAGCAGATGATACCTCAAGGCAAGGAGAAGCTACTTTACAGGTACATAAACAACTTCTGCAAAGAACGCAATGTTGGCGTTATTGCTCTTAACGGGATGCCTGAACATGTGCACATGCTATGCGAAATACCTGCTACGATTGCCCTTTCTGAGTTTATGAAGGTGCTCAAATCGGAATCCAGTAAGTTTTTGCGTCAATGCGGTCATTTCCCGAAGTGGAACCGCTGGGCCAAGGGTTATGGGGGTTTTACGGTTGATCCCCGTTCGGTCGATGTTATAAAGGCCTACATTGATAACCAAAAGAAGCATCATCAACGCGGGACTTTCTACGAAGAGTATCTTGCTATCCTTAAGCGCTACGGTTTGACAACCGATGAGGTGCTTGGGGATGAGGACGAGGCCTGAGGCGCCATCAAACCGGAATCAAACCGCCAGCGCCGTTGGCGCAAGCGGCTAATAAAAGTCGGCGTCCTGGCGGACGCCTTTTTCTTTCTTGGGCTTTTAATCCGCCAGCGCCTGCGGCGCAGGCGGTTAATAAAAGTCAGCGCCCGGATGGGCGCTTGCCTGGCAGCCTGTCAGGGCACCTTGGCGGGCGCTTGCGTTGCGGCCCGTCGGGGGCATGGATTCGGGGCCATAAAAAAGAGGCTGCGCCTGGGGAGCAGCCTCTTGTGGGTTAAAAATGGGGGTTAGAAGCGGATTTTCTGGCCGTTGATGATGTAGATGCCGGCGGGGAGGTCGGAGGTGTGGGCGGTGTTGCCTACCTTGATTCCCTGGAGGTTGTAGATGTCGGCGTCCTGACCATCTACGAGAATCCATTCAAGACCGGAGGATTCCTTTGCTACGGCGATTTCAACGTCGCTCTGGGCGGTGAATTCGTAGAAGCCTTCGGCATTGGGCGTCAGGGCCTGGCCGTTGACTTTGACTTCGAGCTTGGCGGCTGCGGCCTTTGATGCTTCGGGGGCTGCTTCGACGGGCTTGATTGCTACGTGGGTGCCGTGGAATACGCTGTGGGTAGCGGGGGATTCGATCTTGGTTACGTGGTCGTGGTAAACTTCGACTTCAATGCCTTCGCCGAAGGTGTAGGTCATGTTCCAGGACTGAGGAGTTTCGGAGAATACCTTGACAACGGTTGTTTCGGTGAGGTCGGCGATGGGCTCGGCGGCATCGACCTTGGTTCCGTCGACGTAAACTTCAACGGCGCCTTGGGCGGCGGCTACGGAGAGCTGGTCGTTCTCGGCGAACTTGAAGGTGTTGTAGCCGGCGGCAGCGGTCTGGACGGCGGCGAGTTCGGGCATGTCGGCGTCGGTGAGGGTGAACTTGGAGGCGGCGACGGCTTTTGCTTCAACGAATACGGTGAGGTTGGACTCGTGGACGTGTTCGGCCACGGAGATGGGGATTGTTGGGGCGTGGTCGGCGGTGATCTCGGCGGAGGTCACGGGCACGGTGTATTTTCCGCCGTCGGTGTCGGCCATTGCGCTGATGTAGTGGCCGGCCTTGGCGAAGATGTAGNTTTTAGCGCCCTTTTCTACTTCGACGTCGGTGCTGCGGGCTTCGAGAGCTACGGGGGAGGTCTTGTCGGCTCCGGTGTAGACTTCGAGGTCGGCGAAATGGTCGGAAACGATGGTGGTTACGACGGTTCGCTTGGCGGCGGTGATTACGACGTTGTATTCGCGTTCGGATTCGGCTACGAATGAGTTGCCGTCGAGTTCGGTGTCGTTAACGGCTACGGTGACGTCGTAGTCGGCAGAGAATTCCATTTCGACGGTGCTGCCTACGAGGACCTTGAAGTCAGCGGCGGAGAAGTCAGCGGCGTCTTTGCCGTCGACCTTGACGCCGGTGAGGGCCTCTTCGGTGCCTTCGTTAGCGAAGGAGAATGCTACGGGAGCGTACTTTTCGGGCTTGAGTTCGGCGGTTACTTCAACGGTGTAATCGGCTTCTTCTTCAACGGTGAAAGAGGTTGTTTCGAGGGGCTGNCCGTTGAGGGTGAGGGTGATGTCGTACTTGCCGTTGTTGAGGGTGAGGCTTACGCGGTTGCCGACCTTAACCTGGAATTCGGAGGAGAAGTCGTCGACGACTTCGCCATTAACGGCCACGGCGTTGACGGCGTCCTGGGTGCCTTCTTTGGCGAAGGTTACCTTGACGGAGCCGAATACTTCGGGGAAGATGGCTTTAACGACAACCTTGTCGCCGTCGGTGGCGGTGTAGGAGTAGGTTGAGCCGTCGGGGGTGAGTTCTTCGTCGTTGACGGTCACGCTATAGAGCTTGTTGCCGTTTACGCCGGAGATGATGTAGGTTGCCTGGCCCTTGAATTCGATTACGTTATCGCCTTCGGCAAGCTCGATTGCTTCGCCGCCCTTGGAGAATACTACCTGAGCGGGGTCGTCGGCGGAGATTGTGAATGTGGTGGGCTTAACGACGGAAACTTCGACGGCGGTTGCCTCGGTTACGGTGAATACGAATGCGCCGTCGGCGTCGGGAGTCACGGCGGTGCCGTTAANCTTGNCAGCGATTTCGGAGTTTNNGGCGGCGTTGGTGATGCAGNACTGGGTGNAAGCCTCAGCNGTGCAAGCATCCTCGGCGGCGGGGTCAACGGCGGTAACGATGTCCTTGGTAACAACGACGTCGGCGTCCTCAGCTACGTTGAATGAAACTTCGAAGGATTCGGGCTCAGCGGCAAAGACCTTGATGACGGTGTTGTCGGTGGGGTTCCGGAAGTCGTCATAGTAGTTGTAAGCATTCTTGGAATACAATTCTCCATTAATATAGATAAGGGGGCTGCCGGTGAAGCTGAAGGCATCAGAGCCGAAGTTCACAGTGTTGTAACCCGATTTGAGGTTACCGCTCTGCTTGCTGTAATATACACTCAGAGCTCTTACGGGATGACTGAGAGTGAAGGAGAAATCGGAAACAGATTCGTCAACAAACACCACAGCGGTCTTATCGCGGTTTATTGCCGTAAGTTCGATGTCGATAGTGGCATCGGCGGAGGCATAAGCAGAGATGTAGGCTGTAGGAACTTGATAAGAGAATGCCTGGGAAGCTGAGATGTAGTAACCTTCCTGGGGAACGATAAAATAAGAAGAATTTCTATCTACTTCAAAAGTAGTGGTTTCGCCGGTAAGTTCAACAGGGTCGGAGTAAACCTGGTTGTGCTGTTCGTCGTAAGAGACGCTCTTGAACACATTCAGGTGCTGCCATTGGGGGCAGGTCAAGGTGATTTCNCAACCCTTATACTTAACGGCTNNGATTTGAAGTTCGATAGGATNCTTTGAGTCAACGCTGATTGTGGAAGACGGGCTGATAGCCGTACCATTCATCTTGTAAGAAACAATCTCATAGCCGTTGTAGTTGAGAGCTACCTGGATGACGCTTCCTAATTTTACGGTGAAGTTTTCGTCGGCCCAGTTTGTGACTTCCTTGCCATCTACTGCCACTCTGGTAACGACAGCTTCCGTTCCCTCATTTACGAAGGAGAACTTTACGGGAACGTCGTAGTCTTCCATTTTAGAAACGATAACGAGCTCATCACCTGCATTTGCAGTGTAATAGTAATTGCCGCTGAATTCAACCGGTTGGCCGTTCTTGGTTATGGAAACGAGTTTCTTCTGATAGTTAGAATGGCCGATAGAGAAGGACTTATTGCTGGAGTAGGGATTGAATTTGATTTCATTGCGGCCATTCTCCAGAGTTACATAGTTGTAAGGGGAGAATTGCTGCTGCAAACTGACATTTGCACTCTCATCGACATCCACAAAGAAAGAGGCCAGCTCTACGGTTGTGGTGTTGATGGTGAAAGTAGTTGATTTATTGAAAGCCGGGTTGGAATATTTAGGACCGATGGTGACTTTACCGTCGTAAAGGTAGGCATTTGTGCCGTCCTGGGCGGTAACACTTACAATCGCTTTATCAGCATCTGCGCAGGTGAGTTCAACGGATTGTTCGTCGGTCATAGTAAGCACATACTCGTTTTCAGTACATGTAACGGTGTTGTAATGATAGGTAAATTTGATACCGTTGGCGTTCTGGAACGTATAGATAACAGGAGCTTTTTCTTCAAACACTACTTCGATGACGTCACCGCTGTTAAGGCCTGAGAAAGAGACAGTTGCTTCATCGGAAGGAAGACTGTTGACTACGCTTCTGCCATCGACAGTGACGGAGGTGATGTTATAGCCGTCGGCAGCCTTGATGTAGAGGCCGGATTGGGAAGTGGTAAATGACTTTTCGTTGTTTACGAACGAAGAGGCCGGAGTGTAGTTGGAATAGTCGGGAGATAAGTTCACATAGGAAAGGCGTGAAGCGTTATTTACCCGGACGATATAGGTTGGGATGGAGTAAACGGTGGTGGCGATTTCAATAACGTCGCCGTCGTTTACGTCTGCCAGGTTGATATAACCGGAACGACTATTTACAGTGGTTAGTTCGCCGCCGGGATAGGTAACGGTAGAAACCATGTAATATCCNCCGCCGTCAATTGATTTGCCTTCAACGGTGGCGGAAGTTACATTAGAGAAAAAGGTCAAAGAAACCTCATTGGATTCGGGCAGCGTAACGGGGCGAGAATTCACCGTTATGCTGGAGATATGGGAAATATCATCAAATTTCAGTGTTACGGTCTTTTCGTCGAGCTTTTTGAGGGTGATAACCATTTCGGCGCCGTCTTCAACAACATCGCCAAGGGTTACGTAGCCACCTTCTGTATTCGGGGAGAAACCCGAGGCGGGTTCATCATCGATTGTGATGGACTCAAAGAGATAACCGGATTTTGCTTGCACGCGCATGTAATTCTGATCGGTTATGTCGACTTCGACTGCAGCAGAACCTGCAAAGGAGGTCAAATCTAAGGTAGTAGAACCTACCATAATGCCCTCCAATCCATCCGGCATATTGACTGTGACAGTCATTGATTTTGCGGAGGCCGTCATGCCTAAGATAGCCATGACGAAGAGGGTCACCAGTGAGTAAATTTTTTTCATTTGATAATGATATTGTTTGATAATTTTTTTCTTTGAGGGGGTGAAGCATTATTGATGCACCACTTTCTTGATTTATCGGGATTTATCTTGATTAATCTCGATTTTTGCGGGGCGGGGGTATTCTTTCGCCCTTAGGACGCACCGGACGTGCGTCCCTACTGCGTTTTCGGCACCTCCATGGCATCGGGCGGTCGGGAGACCGCCCCTCCCGGTTGAGGGCTGGAAGTCGGCGTCCTTGCGGACGCCCTTTCCCTTTGTTGACCGTATAGCCGCCAGCGCCTTTCGGCGCAAGCGGTTAGTTTAAGTCAACGCCCTGCGGGCGTTTTCGGCTTTTTCGCGGTTAGGACGCACCGGACGTGCGTCCCTACATGGGTTTAGTAGCGGATTTTCTTGCCGCCGACAATGTAGATGCCGGAGGGGAGGGCGGGGGTGTCGGCGGTGGAGCCTACGCGGATGCCCTGGAGGTTATAGATTTCCTGGGGGCCTTCGGTGTCCACGGCTACGTTGGCGATGCCGGCTACCATGGGGTCGTTGACCTTGATTTCCATGGCTTTGGTAGCAACGATGTGGAATGAGCCGTCGGCTTCGGGGGTGAGAGCTTCGTCGTTGACGGAGACTTCGAGGTTCTTGACCTGGGTGTCAGCGTCGGGTTCGTCGGCCTGTGCTTCTGCCTTGGCGGGGCGACGGATGATGATGTCGGTGCCGTGGAAGAGGGAGTGGGCGGCTGGGGTTTCGACGGTGGATTTGATGTCGTGGATTACTTCAACGTCGGCGTTTTCCTGGATGGTGTAGTTTACGTCGTAAGCCTGGGGCTTGGAGCTGAAGATTTTGATAACGTCGCCGGGTTCAACGCCACCGAAGCCCTGGTTGGGGTTGATGACGATTTCGCCGTTGTGGTAAACTTCCATTACGAGCTGCTCGTCGGTGTTGAAGCCGGAGATTGTGAGGCGGTCGTTGGCGTGGAAGGGGAGGTGGGAGTAGCCGGTGGAGAGATCCTTGACGCCGGGGATGGTGGAGGGGTCGTTTCCGAGGGTGTAGGCAACGTCGCCGAGGCCGTTCTTAAATATGACGGAGAGGTTCTCCCACTGGAAGTCCTCCACGAAGAGGGTTACTTCGTCCTGTCGCTGGAACTTGTCCATTTCGATGTCGAAGGTGACATAGCGGGTGGAGAGGGGCACGAACATTGAGCGGGTGGGCACGGAGTAGGTGCCTCCGATGTTGTCGGCGAACTTGGAGAAGTAGTATCCGTCGGCGTCCTCAGCGGTGAAGGTGAGGTAGGTGTTGGGGAGTACTTCGAAGGTTGTTTCTGCGCCGGTGAGTTCGATGTCGTGTGAGCCTTCGGCGTCGGAGTTCTTGACGGTGAGGTGCTGATAGTCAGGGCAGTTGACGGTAATCTGGATGTTCTGGATCGGGTCGCCGATTACTTCGATTACTTTGGGGGTTTCGTCGGAGATGTCGAAGTCGTTGATGTGGGACACGCGTGTGCCGTTGATTTCGAGGCGCTGCACTTTCCAGTTGGCCTTATAGGTCATTTTGATGTTTGAGTTGAGCTTGACGGCGAAGTCGTCCTTGCTCCAGTCCTCGGTCACGACGCCGTTGACGGCGACGGTGTTGATGGCGTCGGTCTTGCCGGTGAATTTGACGGGGACCATGATTTCGGGTGTTTCGACCTGCACTTCGACTACGTCGCCGGCCTGGAGGCCTTCGACGAGCCAGCGGCGGCCGCTGGACTGTGCTTTGGCTTTCTTGCCGTTTTTGGTGACGGAGTAGATGAACTGGTCTTTGGCGTGGCGAATCATGATGTCGTTTTCGGCGGCGATGTCGCTGATGGGTATGTCGAATTCAGTGCCGGGAACGGTGATGAAGTCGAACGAGCCGCCCTGGCGCTGGATGGTGATCATTTCGGGTTTGTCGACCACGACCATGTAGGTCTGTGATGCGTCGACGTCCTTGGTGTAGACTGTGAAGGATTCGGTAGCGCCCCAGCTGGCGGGGTAGGTAGTGAACTTGCCTTCGGAGCCGTAGAGGTGGACGCCGGCGGCGGATTTGATGGAGTCGATAGCGATGGTGGGCTCGGAGGGGAAGATGACGATCTGTTCGTTCTGGCGCGCTCCGGGCACGTTGAGGACGAGTTTACCGTCGGTGAGGGGCTTTGCGTCGGCTTCGTCGAGTCCGATGCTTACGCTGATGCGGCTGTCGCCGGTGAAGGTAAAGACTCTGTCGATGGGAGCCTCCTCGCTGGCGGAGGACTGTGCGTAGGCCGAAATTGACATTACGGCCAACACCAAGAGAGTTACTACAGAGTAAATCTTTTTCATTGTTAGGATAAAAATATGGTGATTAGTTGATTTTATGCTGAAATTGTTCCTTTGGTTCAAGTCGTAAATTCTAAACAGTGCGCAAAGATAGGCATTTTTGCGCGGATGTGCAAATATGGGGTGAAATATTTTTAATTTTTTCACGACTTTTGTGCAAAAAAGAACGGGGGTGTGGGAAAACGATGACACTTTGCGCTGCGTTGTGAATAATGCATAATTCATAATTCTTTGCAGAGCAAAGCGCCTTCGGCGATTACATAATGCATAATTGGGGGCTTTTTGGGGGTGGCGAGGTGAACCTCGGACCCCAGGCTTCGCTACGCTACACCTGGGGTTAATCACGACGACGCCCCTCCGGGGCTTGCGTTGGCGGGCGTTTGCGGCACGTTGTGGCGAGCAGGAGCTCGCCACCTCCATACGTTGGCGGCACGTTGTGGCGAGCGGGAGCTCGCCACCTCTCCCAGGCGGCGGTCTCTTTCGCCCTTAGGACGCTCAGAACGAGCGTCCCTACTACATAGCGGCACCCGGGCGGTCGGGAGACCGCCCCTCCCAGTCGGGGATTTGGGGGGATGGAATTATTTTTGTATTTTTGCGGTATGGCAACACCGACTATTTTATGGGCTGACGATGAGATAGATCTCCTCAAGCCCCACATTATGTTCCTCCGCAACCGCGGCTACGAGGTGGTCACGGCCAATAATGGGCGTGATGCGCTCGACATGGCTTTCGAGGGGAATTTTTCGCTGATTATCCTGGACGAGAATATGCCGGGCCTCACGGGCCTGGAGACTCTGGCACTGCTTAAGCAGCGGCTGCCGGACACGCCGGTGATTATGATTACCAAGAGCGAGGAGGAGAACATCATGGACCAGGCTGTGGGGAGCAAGATTGCCGACTACCTCATTAAGCCGGTGAATCCCAACCAGATACAGGTTGCCATCAAGAAGCATCTGCACTCGGCGTCGCTGGTGTCGGAGCAGGCGTCGCGCACCTACCGCGAGGAGTTCGGTGCGCTTGGGGCGGCCATCAACAGCGCGTCGACCATCGACGACTGGTACGCTCTGTATCAGCGGCTTGTGTACCGGGAGATGGAGCTGGCGCAGACTTCGACGAACATGGACGAGATGCTGAGCATGCAGAAGCGTGAGGCAAATTCGGAGTTCTACAAGTGGGTGCGCCGCAACTATGAGGACTGGCTGGCGGAGGATGCGGCGGGGCGTCCGCTGATGAGTCCGCGGATTTTCCCGGACGTTGTGTTCCCGATGCTGGACGCGGGCGAGAAGGTGTTCTTTATCCTGATTGACAATTTCCGCCTGGACCAGTGGTACACGGTGCGCCCGATTCTGTCGGAGTTTTTCACCTTCGACGAGCGGCTGTACACGTCGATTCTGCCGACGGCGACGCAGTATGCCCGCAACGCTATTTTTTCGGGGCTTATGCCGGCGAAGATTGAGAAGATGTTCCCGGAGCTGTGGGTGGATGAGGACTCGGAGGAGGGTAAGAATCTGAACGAATCGCCGCTGATTGCCACGCAGCTGGAGCGCTACCGCCGCACGGCGAAGTTCTCCTACCACAAGATCAACGACAGCGCCGGGGGCGAGAAGCTCCTGCGCGATTTCCGCCAGCTGGAAGCCAACGACCTCAACGTTATTGTGCTGAATTTCATCGACATGCTGAGCCATGCGCGCACCGAGAGCAAGATGATCCGCGAGCTGGCGTCGACCAACGCGGCCTACCGGTCGCTGACCGAGAGCTGGTTCCGCCACTCGGCCACGCTGGAGATTTTCCGGCGCATCGCCGAGAAGGGTTACGAGATTGTGCTTACCACTGACCACGGCACCATCCGCGTTGATAATCCCATCAAGGTTGTGGGCGACCGCAACACCAACACGAATCTCCGCTACAAGCTGGGGAAGAACCTGGCGTACAATCCGAAGCAGGTTTACGAAATCAAGAATCCGTCGCGGTTCGGTTTGCCAAGCCCCAATGTGTCAACGACTTACATCTTCGCCAGCCGCGATGATTTCTTCGCTTACCCCAACAACTACAATTACTACGTTCAGTACTACGCGGGCACCTTCCAGCACGGGGGCATCTCGATGGAGGAGATGCTGATTCCGCTGGTGACGATGACGCCGAGGTAATGCATAATGCATAATTCATAATTCATAATGCATAATTCTTGCTATGCAAGCGCCTAAAGGCGATGACATAATGCATAATTAGGTCTGAAGCCCTTCACCGGGACAAACCGCCTGGGGGAGGTTAACCCTCTAACCCTCGCCCGCAGGGCGAGTTGTTACCGGCGGGCGTTGTTGCTCGATGCGCCGGATGAGGGGGTGCGGCTGGGGGTTTGTGAGCCCGAGGGGAGGCCTCCGTTGCCGGGTCGCTGCTGGCCTCCGACGTGGGTGGGGATGTTGACGCTTCCGCCTCCGTTGTTCTGAGGCGGTGCCTGGGGCGGGCGGTTGTTGCCGGGCGGGGGTGTCTGCGGTGGGCGGACGGGTCCGGGGGTTATCAATGAGCCCCACAGGGGAGGCGGGGGCGGGGTTGCGACGCCCCACCAGGGGTTGGAGGGGGTGTAGTAGTTGTCGTAGTAGTAGACTGAGGGGGGAGCGCCGGGAACGTAGTCCAGACCCACGCCTATGAGGTCGGCGCATCCGCCGGCGGCCAGCGACAATGCCCCGAGGGCTATAGCAGTGATGAACTTTGTGGCTTTCATAACTTTGGTCTTTTCTTTTATAACAAAAGGCTAAACACANANTNTAATTCTTGCCNNGGNGNGNTNCCTTNCGNGCCATTGTNGCGAGCGGGAGCTCGCCACCTCCATACATTGGCGGCTCCGGGCGGTCGGGAGTTCGCCACTTACTTATTGGTTGACGAGGCCGCCGTCGATGAGGTAGGCTGCGCCGGTGCAGAAAGCGGCGTCGGGGCTGCAGAGGAAGTAGACCATGGCGGCGACTTCGTCGGGTGTGCCCATGCGGCCGGGGGCGAAGAGGGCGGCTTCTTCGCGGAGGTAGTCGTCGACGGGTACGCCGGTGCGTGCTGAGAGGCGGTCGAAGATGCGGTCGACCAGCGGTGTGTGGATTGTGGCGGGGCATACGGCGTTGATTCTCACGCCTATAGGGGCGAAGTCGATGGCGCAGCTCTTGACGAGCTGGCCCAGTGCGCCTTTGGTGAGGCCGTAGCCAAAAGAGGCTCCTTTGCCGATGAAAACCTGGTCGGAGGCATTGACCACGACGGCGCCACCGCCGCCGTCGGCGATGACGGGGACTGTGGCGCGGAGGGTGTTGACGGTGCCGATGACGTTGATGTCGAGCATGGTGCGGAGTTCGTCGTCGGAGATGTCGAGGAGGGTGTTCTTGCGGTGGATTCCGGCGTTAGCAAAGACGGCGTTGATGCCGCCGAAAGCGGCGACGGTGGCTTCGACGGCAGCGCGGAGCTGCTCCGGGCGGCGTGTGTCGGCATGGAAGAAGAGGGTGCCGTCGGGCTGGCTTTCGGGCTGCTGAACGTCGACGAAGGCCACGTTCCAGCCCTCGCGGGCGAATCGGGCGACGGTGGCCGCGCCTATGCCCGAGGCTCCGCCGGTGATGAAGATGGTGTTAGAATTCATAATGCTTTTTTAATGCATAATTCTTGCTACGCAAGCGCCTAAAGGCGATGACATAATGCATAATTCATAATTGGGCTGACGCCCCTGCACTTAGTCAAACCGCCTGCGAGGAGTGGGAGGTATCGGGGCTGAAGCCCCTGCACGGGACCAACCGCCTGCCGGGGGCTACACTTTAAACCTTATACTCCGCAGAGCGGATTGAAAGAGCGGATTAGAACTGGTAGATTGCGCCGAGGAGGCCGTGGATGCCGCGGGTGTTGAGGCCGGGGAGGAGTTCGGGGCGGCGGTTGAGGATGTTGTCGACCTTGAAGAATACGGTGAGGGGGTCGAGCACGCGCCATCCGGCGTGGAAGCGTAGGTCGGAGATGCTTCCGAGGCCCTGGCGGAAGGTCGAAGCGGGGTCCATTGCGTAGAAGGCGCGACCGGCGCGGAGGTGGTAGCTCAGGCCTACGTGGACGCCGCTGATGGGGCTGACGGTGAGGCCGGCGTTGACGATGAAGGTTGCGCGGTCGATGTTGTCGGCCACGCCGCGGTGGTAACCCTTGGGGGTGAAGGTGAAGTCGGCGTCGGCGTTGAGCCATTTGGCGGGGGTGAGGTTGAGTTTAGCCCCGGCGCTGAAGCCGTAGAGGTCCACCCGTTCCCAGGTGAGGGCATCGCGGATGACCATGGGCATGGGCACGTCGTTGCTGCGGTTGAAACGCCCGAAGATGGAGAGACTGCCGCGGTCGAAGGGTCCGAAAGTGAGGGTCAGTTTGGCGTCGATGGGTGTGTAGGAGTTGGCGAAGAGGTAGGGCTGGACGGCGAATGGACTGTAGGCATAGCATCGGGCGGAGGAGTTGAAGTACTCGCCGCCGGCCACGTCGAGGCGCGCATGGATTCCGCGGGTGAGCGTGGTGGATGCTTCGACGGCCGGTGCGGCGTGGAATGCGCCTTCGTCGGCGCCGAATGTCCCGTCGAGGCGCACGCCGGCGTGGATGTCCACTCCGGCCTTCTTGAACGAGTACCCCGGTGTGAGGCTGACGATGGCGCAGGTGTTGCGCAGGAAATACTCGGTGTACTCCGGGCGCCCGCGGCGCATCTGGGCTGCGGCTTCGAGGGCGAGGTCCCAGCCGGTGCCGGAGCTTGGGCGGAACGCGGCGGAGAGGGAGAATATGGAGGAGTAGGCGGTGGGCTCGTCCTTGAGGGGGTCGCTTACGCCTATGTGGTTGACTTTGAGGTCGAACGCCGCTTTGTAGGCTCCGAGCCCGGCAGTCAGGCGCGCGTCGAGGTTGCCGCGAGTGATGCCGTGGTGTAGGTCGGCGCCCAGAAGGGGGCTGTCGCTGAGGCGGTCGTAGCTACCTCCGGCCCGCACTTCCAGCAGCGTTGTGGGTCGGAAGGCATGGAAGAGGTCGACCTCGGCATAGGGACGCATGAGGGTAGCCTTGGCGCCTTCAAAGGCCTGCCAGCCGCTGTAGGAGTAGCCCCGGAAGCCCACGTGGGCGTCGAGCGTGGTGCTTTGGCGTTTGACCAGGGTGTAGCCGGCGCGCAGGGCGTAGTTGTGGGCGGGGAAATAGCCTCCGAGGACGTAGCCGCGGAATGGGGACTCGGTGCCGACTTCGGGCGAGGGGTTGGCCGAGAAGCCCGGCTGGGGCTCGTAGGGTGGCACGTCGGAGAGGTCGTCGGGGTCCAGGCGCACCGCCGGGGCCTCTGTGGCAAGCACTGAGGGCTGCACCGACTGCATGGGGGCGGCCAGCTCGCGGCGGGGCACCACGGTGCGTTCGTTGGTGATTTCGGTGCTGAGGTCCTGGGCCGCAGCCGTAGACGCCACGCTCAGCGCTAATATAATTAATGTGTGTTTGGGGGACATATTCATAAATTGGGGGCGGGGATTAGTTGAGGCGGGAGTCGATCATGTCGAAGATGTCGGGTTCGGAGCCGGGGTAGTTCTGGCGCAAGGCCTGGAGGTACTCGCGGGCCTGGAAGTCTTTGTCGCGGTCGCGGAGGATGTCGCTGATGAGGATGAAAGCGCGGGCCACCCAGTAGTGGTAGGGCGTGCCGGAGGTGGTCAGGGCTTTTGCGCGCTGCATTGCGGGCTCGGAGCGCCCGGCCTCGTTGAGGGCTTCGGCGGCGAAGAAAGCGCTTTTTGCGCCGTACTCGCTCATGGGGTCNTCGGCCAGCATAACCCANAGAGCCACAGCCTGTTCGGTCTGGTCGGCCTCGGCGTAGGCCTGTGCGCGGGTGAACCGTGCCTCCGTCAGGGCCATGGCCGAAGCGGACGAACCTATGATGGCGTCNGCCACGGCTCCGGCNTGCTCGTAGTCGCCCATGTCGCGGTAGGCCCGCATCTGCCCCAGGCGGGCGCGGGTGGCAGCGGCGGCGTCGGGAGCCTTGCGCTCCAAGGCTGTCCAGCTCTCGAGNGCGGCGGGGATATTGCCGTCGGCGTAATGTCTTTCGGCCAGGGTTTCAAGCACTTCCGCCGCGCGGCTGCCGTCGGGGAAGCGGTCGAGGTAGGCCTTGAGGGCAGCGGGGTCGTGGGTGAGGGAGTACTGCTTTGCGGCGGCACGGTAGGAGAGGTCGTCGGCCTCGGATGCGTCCGGCGCGGGGGCTTCGGGCACTGATTCGATGAATGTGAGGTAGGCCTCGGGGCGTCCGGCGCTCACCAGCAGGTTTTTCAGGAGTGGAGCGGCCTGAGCGGCACCTTCGGAGGTGGGGTAGCGGGTAATCAGGGCCTCGTAGGTGGCCACGGCGTCGTCGGTGCGGCCCGTCTCGGCTTCCGTCATGGCCTTCTGAATATACGCATTCCGGCCCAATGGCGAGTCGCCGTAGCCTTCGATGACGCGCGCGAAGGTGGGAATTGCGGCATCGGAGTTGCCGGAGGAAATCTGCGCCTGTGCCTTCTCCATCAGCACCTTAGGCATGAGCACCGAGGCCGGGAACTCCCGCTCGAAGGCCTCGAGCGTGCGCAATTCTTCGCCGTAAAGGCGCTGGAAGCCCTGCATGCGTGCTAGGTTGAACAGGGCGTAGTCGCCGGCGGCCGGAGCAGCCTCGTAAGCACGGGAATAAAAGCCCGCGGCGGGGGCGAAATTGCGGCCGTAATACTGGATGTCGCCGCGGCGGTTAAGGATGTCGGCGCTGACGGCGGCGTCGGAAGCAAAGGCTGGCGCGGCGTCGGCAAATGCTTTGTCGGCCCGGGTGAGGTGCCCCTCGCTCAGGAGCGCGTAGCCCAGCATGTAGGAGGCCATGGGGCGGTTGGCGGCCGCACGGGGTGCCTGCTGGAGGTAGGCGTCGTATTTCTTGATGGCATCGGCGGGACGCTCCTCGGCGCTAAGCATCTGAGCCTCAAGGAGAACCATTTCAGCGCCCGAAGGGGCGTCGAACCGTGTCGACGTGCCTGCCTCGGCGATGAACCGCCGGGCTGCGGCGAAGTCACCCTGCCGGTAAGCCCGCGAGGCGAGGTTATAGAGAATGCGGCTCTTGGCCTTGAGCACTTCGGGTCCGGGATTACGGATGGCCCGCACGCGTTCGAGGGCCTCGTCGTAGTTGCTTTGGTTCATGTAACCCGCTATGAGCAACTCCCTTACGCTGTCGGCATGCGGGCCGTTGGGGTATACGCGGAGATAGTCCTCGAAGGGTTCGGAGCCCGAGCCGAAGGGCACATTTCCCTCCAGCGAGGCCACGGCGAAGTTGTACATCGCCATCTCGCGGGTGTCGTCATTGCCGTCGTCGGCCGCGGCGGCAGTGCGGAAGGCCAGCACGGCACCCTCGCGGTCGCCCTGACGCAGAAGTGCCTGGCCGATAATGAGATAAGCCGACTGGCGCATTGTTCCGACGCCATTTTCGGCTACGGGCTCGAGTTTCTCGAGGGCTGCTGCGTAGTCGCCGTCCTCATAGTCGGCCACGCCCACGATGTAGAGGGCCGAGAGTTCGGGCACCTCCGCGCGGCGTACGTATGGACGCAGGCGGTCCATGGCGGCGTGGCGCTCGCCCTGGCGGAATAGGGCTTCACCGCTGATGCGTTCGAGTTCAAGCCTCTGATTTTCAGAGAGATTGCCCTGGCGCAGAAGTGCTTCGGCCTGAGAGGAGGCTTCTTTCCAATTCTGGCGCATATAGTCGATGCGGGCCAGGTAGACGCGCGCGTCGTTGGCCAGTTTGCCCTTGCCGACGCCGCGGAACATCTCTTCGGCGCGGTCAAAGTCGCCGTCGTCGTAGGCCAGCGCGCCGAGGTAGTAGCGGGCGTCGTTAGCTGTCGCGTCGTGGCCGAGGGCCACTTCGAGCAGGTCGGCCACTTGCTCGACATCGTCAGTTTCGATGAGTGCAACGGCCTGATTGAGTGCGGATTGTGCGTGTCGGCGCGGGGAGAGGAGGTCGGAGGGGACAGCCGCATAGGCTGCTGCAGCGCCGCGGTAGTCGCCTTCGAGGAAGAGGCAGTCGGCGGCCAGGGCGGCGGCTTCGGCCCCGGCGGGAGTGGTTGAGTTTGCCAGGCGTTCGAACTCCATGCGTGCCTGGCCATAGCGCCCGTCGGCCATCAGGGCTGAGGCGCGTTCGAGGCTTTGGCCATGGGCAAGCCCCATGGCGAGGAGGGAGATGCCTGCAAGTAAAGCTTTAAGTCGCATGGGCTTGGCGATTAATTCTCAGCGGCTTNCGCCAGCGCTTTGGCCNGNTGGTCGGGGCATGATGTGCNNCGGTTGCGGCAGTCGATACCGCCGAGGCGCTCTATGAGGTCGGCAGCGCGCCGGCCNTTGCAGAGCTCGGCCAGCNCNTGGGTGTTGCCCGGGCATCCGCCGTCGAAGCTCACGCTGACCACGCGTCCGTCGTTGTCAATTTCAAAGTGAATGGCCCGGGAGCAGGTCCCCTGGGTGGTGTAGGAATAGACTCCGGGCTTAAAAACCTTTTCCATAAGCAAAATTATAAATTATGGCAAAGGTAAGGAAAAAACGCGACACTGGCAAGCGGGGTGACGACGGGACTTCAAGGAGCAAGCTCCTTGCACGGAGAACAAAATTAATGGCTATTGGGCACATTGTGGCGAGCGGGAGCTCGCCACCTCCATGCGTCGGTGTCCCTACATTTGCTGGCGGGGTACGGGTGGATAGTCGATGGTGTAGTGGAGACCGCGGGATTCGCGACGCTCTTTTGCCTGACGCATNATGAGATAGNCCACGTTGATGATGTT
>WFLX010369810.1_pt1 | contig 23131 bp, 22 predicted proteins | sample 4967041 | NCBI WGS metagenome assembly WFLX01 (sample SAMN12857096, study PRJNA449069) | gut metagenome | isolation source: stool from male and female vole | host: Microtus ochrogaster | place: USA:Florida | collected 2017
AAGGTCTTTGCCGTCTCTGCTTGCCGTTCCACGAACGGTATCAACAGAAACGTCACCGATTTTAGTTATACCACCTGTATTTCCTGTAAGACGCAGAATATTCTTTATTCTTGAAACAAGTTCACGGGGACGGAAAGGTTTTGCTATATAATCGTCCGCACCCAAGTCAAACCCCGTGACCGTGCTGTATTCGTCACCCGATGCAGTAAGAAAAATAACTGGTATATCGTATTCTGACTTTATGGCAGAGCATGTAGTAAAACCGTTTCCGTCGGCAAGCATTATGTCAAGCAGTACGAGGTCAAAAGTATTTTCATGAAGTAATTGCAGGGCAGAAGTCTGTCCGGTAGCGTTTTTCACATCAAAACCCTCACGTCTCAGAAATTCGCTCAGACTGGATATAATTTCCCTGTCGTCCTCAACAAGAAGAATTCTGTTCATATATAACGTCTCCTTAATTTATTATCGCTTCAGACCAGTATTCCTGATTATATATATCAGNAAAGCGGTANATAAGACGNACTTCACCGTTTCCGACNTCAACATTGNTTATGGTCATATTNTCGGTANCGGTCACTGTATCACTTAAATAGTAACTGTNCTNATATTCTCCGTCNTAGGAATAAAAATCACACAGAAAATCAAGTCTGTCACCTGTATTCAGTTCTGTCATACTTTTCGGAACTGTATCTGTCTCGCCGTTTACATAGTCTGTTGAAGCACCTGCAATATAGCCGTTCGGATTTTCATTGTCAAAAACTATAATAAGATTTACCCTGTCACCGTTGAGCATTGCCGGAACATATCCCGTAATCGTGTAATCATCACCGTATTCCGTCTTGTAACCGTATTCCGTCGTATCTGTATGATAATAAGCTACAGGCTGACCGTTTATGGCAAGCCAGTTTCTTTCCGTATCGGGAATAAGATTGCCGGCATTGTCAAAGTCGTATATATTGTCAAGACCCAAATCAATGTAACCGCTGCCGTCGTCATAGAACATATTAAGGTCTATTTTATGAACGAGTTTCCACTGACTTTCGGGAAGTGACATAAAATAGCCGTTTTCATTCTGTTCCCACACAAGATTACTCGTGTCAAAAAAATTCTGTGAAACGTATTCATTTGCACTTTCCTGCGATAGGGCGGTATCGTTCATATAGTCAATACTTCTGCCCGAAGAACTGCCAAGAAAAGTGTTTATCAGATCTCACCGATAATATCAATATTTCCCGANGAAACAGTATTGCTTNCCANTCCGAAAAGCGNCGANAGCGGTGAACTGTCCGAACTGTTTGCGACCTNTCCGCTNGTTTCGATTTTTGCAAACTGTCTTATGCAGTTGCTNTAATNCGAGTCCATACCGATATTGCTGTATATATTGCAGGCTGAATCTACATAGGAAGTACGCTGATAAGGAAAGTATATCGATACGCCGTAAGCATTTGTTATACTTGAAGAAGTACGGTTATATTTAACAGCGTTCTGCAAAGCCTTACTTAATTCAATTGCTTCAGGCGTGCCGATATTTACCGCAAAATCCACCAAATCAATCTGGTCTATCTTTGAACTCTGTGCAAATTCCCTTGTATTGAATCTTGCGTCTGAAACAGCCTGATAGTCCTGATTTACAATTTTACTGCTTACAGACTGTGCAAAACTGTTCAGACGTTCCGGAACTGTGTTTGAAAACTCCGCAAGGTCGATAATTGAAAGTGTGGTTTTCTGTCCTCTGCACTTCTGGTCACAGCGTGTAACGAAATCATCAATAATATTCTTGCCTATCTCAACAGTTGGCATAGAAGTATTTTTACCAAGTTTATTAAGCCAGTCGGTATAATACCAGCCTATGCCGGGTTCTGTTTCCTCTGACGCAATAAGATAATCGGCGTAGGGGTCAAGCATGAAAGCTGTTTCAGCGGTTGCCATAAGACAAGCGTCAAATCCTATGAAGTCAAACGTAATACCACCGTCTTTGAGTGCCTGACTTATTCCACCGAGATTCATTGAGCCGTTTGATTTATATTTTTCGTCATAGCCGTAACCGCTTACCGACCCACCGCCGTGGTCCCATAGAATAAGTTCATTGCGGTTTGCAGGGAAATTGGCGTTACAGTACTTTATAAATGAAGAAAGTGTTTTCGGGTCTGTCATGGACTTTGCACCGTCGTCCGGAACGAGATTAATAAGTTTTCCGTCCTTAATCTGATAAATCTGATTCACCGACGAGCTGATATTATTCGACTGCCATGCAGAACAGCCACCGGTATATATTATTATGTCGATATTTTTTCCGAGACTTGCGGCTTTCATTTCCTCAATGTCGGAAGAAGCCATTTTGTACTTTGATTCAAGGTCTGTACCGCACATATAGACCATAATTGTTATCTTGTCATTTTTTTTGCCAAGAATATTCGTGCGTTTTGCTCGTGAACCTTTGGCAACAGTATTATCAGCTTTTGTCTCGGAACTTGCCGAGTAACCGGAAGTATCGGGTTTATCGGTATTTCCTCCGAGAAGTCCACCTGCTCCGCCCTTTAACAGCATAAGCACAAGCACTAATACCAAAGCACCTCCGCCACCACCTGCCGCCGCACGCTTAGCTCCTGAACCTGATGATTTTTTTCCGGAATAATCCTGTCCACCCACTTGTCCCGTACCAAGTCCGCTTCCTCTTTTGTGAACGCCGTTTCCGCCGGACGTTACATTTTTTTCTCTTGAACGTGGTCTTTTCTGTTCCATAAAATCCTNCTGTTGTAATTTAATTTTAAATTTATTTTNNCATNTNTATTATATATTTNTCAANAAAAAAGGNCGGATAANANNCGTCCGTGTAAAGTTACTTGTCTTAATCGTGTTTTTTAAGAAAAAACAAAATTGTTTCCACTGAAAATAAAAATATTACTATGACCATGATTATCATATATATAAATGATGTATAGTTATTTTCAAATAATGCTGTGGGAATAATTGCAATTACACAATATTTTACAAGTAATGGAACATACTTTAAAGCTATTTCGAAGAAATTAGCAATTTTAATATTTAAATTAGGATTGTATGGCATACCATTGTCATATTGTTTCCAATAAAATTTAGATAAAAATATAAAACCTATATTAGCAATAGTAATAGCAATAAGGAATATTCGAGTTTCAAGATTATTTATGAGAATAACAGATACTATTGCTATGGCACAACTTGTTATAATATTTGTTATTGCCATCTTTCTTGAAGAAATAAAATTAGTTTTAATTATTTTCTCCTTGATTAAATGTTACTACCACAATGTATTAGCCTGCAATTTCAGCCGATTCAAAGCCCGTTTCAATATTGCCGTCAACTAAAATCGAATGTCCCCAGAACATATCGTCATCAGCATAATATACTGTAAAATTCCTATCAGAATCAAAGGATATATCACATATCATAATTCTTTCGGCAAATTCTTTTTCTGTTATTTCGTGAACCGGTTCAGTTTCTTCATCTGACTCGTCGTCTTCTTCATAATATTCGTCTGCCAACCAGTCGTTTGCAAGTTCGGTAAGCTGTTCAGCCGCATATTCACGGATTTTTCTGTCCCATTCCTGACGGTTGTTATAAAACTCCTCGGCAACCGGAAGACATTCATTTATATCATCATCTTCACATGATATTGAAATTCCAACCATACCGCCACACCATTCAATATCAGATTCAGTTTCATACCGGTTTAATTCTTTATTAAGAATAAGTTTTCCAAGTACTTTTGAATTAACAGACACTTCTTTTTTGTACTCTTTGAGCAGATTTTCAAGAAAATCATTTTTTTCATTGTCTGAAATTATTTCGGTAACATAAATACTGCTCATACGGTATTCATTGTTAACCCACGGTTCACCATCAAGGAGTTTAGGCAGTCTGCCCTTTATTCTGTAAATAATACCACCATTTTGAAAATTATTGTCTGATTTATAATCCTCTACAGACCAGTTCAGACTGCTTTTTATATTGCTTGTGCGACCGCTTTCAATTTCAACATATCCGAGAATATCAATTGACTTATTCCAGTAATCTTGACCATTACAGTGTGAGCCATGAGTTCCGCCGATAGTCATAACTAAAAATTCCTTTTCTTCTAAGTGAAAACGTTCATTAACGCTTTCGGGGACGTTTTTCATACCTATTCTGCCCATGATTTTACCTCCTGTTTATTTTAAATTCATTATATCATTTATATATGGATTTGTCAATCAAAAAAGAAAACTGTTCAGGCAAATTTTTTATGCGATTTATGTTGATTTATTTTGTGAAATGTGATATAATCAAATAAGAAATATTATAGAAAGGGAGTAATAAACATGGATACAATCGCAATAATAGGTGCTATGCCGTCCGAACTTGCAGATATCCGAAAAACGCTCGGAGAGGCTGAAATAAAAAAAATCTCAGGATTTGAGTTTTTTTTAAACAGCTATAAGGGAAAGACTATTATTAACGCCTGCTGTGGTATTGCAAAGGTCAATGCCGCACTCTGTACACAGGTTATGATTGACAACTTCAAGCCTGACTGTGTAATAAATACAGGCATCGCAGGAGGAATGAACACTGATGTAAAAGTGTGTGACATAGTTATTTCTACAGAAGTTCTTCCGCATGACCTTGACCCGCATTTCCTTGACGACTATCCACCTTACTGTTCGGTTTTCAAAGCTGACAGGAAACTTATTGAATCAGCTGAAAAAATATGTGCTGAATTTTCAGTTAAAAGTTTCAGGGGGAGAATAGTTTCCGGAGAAGCTTTTATTTCAAGCAATGAGGTAAAGACTGAAATTCAGAACAGACTTAATCCGCACGCCGTTGACATGGAAAGTGCCGCTGTAGGTCACTGCTGTTATCTTAATGACAAACCGTATGTAAGTGTACGCTGTATTTCAGACAACGCAGATGACGACGGTGCTATGTCATTTGACGAATTTGAAAAAATCGCCGCAAAGAGAGTTTCCGCAATCGTTCTCAGAATGACCGAAATTCTCTGATTGCAGAAAGGAAAATCATTATGAATAAAATACCTGTTTTTATGACCGCTGCTGTTCTTGCACTGTCTGCTGTTACACCGTTCAGTGCAATGGCAGAATCCGGAGAAAATTATGTTCCTGTTATGTACCTTTCCGTTGAAGACAACGATAAAATATCAATCCTTCCGAACGGAACTGTATACATAAACACAAAGAATTTGACCGAAGAAAACTCAATCCGTGTAAATGTCTACATACGTGACGATTCAAAAAGCTGCTGGACTGTTTCACCGAAAATAAAGAGTGCCGAAATGTGCATAAAATTTAACGAAAAAGCGATTGACCCGTCTGAAGTTGGTGAAAATTCCCCATACGATTCTTCATCTTACGGTTTTTACAACACCCTTGATGAAGAATATAATACATTGAATATGTCGTTTACAGCCCCGATGTCAGATATGCTTTCAGGTAATATTAAAAGATTACCGCTTACCAGTGATGCAACAGATGACTATCCGCTTGCATATTTCAATGCTTCTGTTGATTCTGATATTCCGTCGGGAAACTACAGAATTTATTTCCTGACAGAACCGGAAGATTACAGCGACCAGCGGACTACACAAGTATCCCTTCTGGACGATGACGGAAATTCTGTAACTGTAATACCGGAAGTAAAAGAACAGAAAATTATTGTTTCCGACCGTATGCTTGGCGATGTTAACGATGACGGTTTTATTGATGCTGTAGATGCAACCGCAATACGAACCGAATATGCAAAAATTTCGGCATACAAAGAGTCAGATTTTGAAACAAGTCAGATTATTTCTGNCGATGTAAATAATGNCGGTTACTTTGATTCAGTTNACGCAACAATCATANNCAAATATTATGCTTATATTTCAGCACATGATGACATCGGATNTNTTNAGNATCTNTCATNTGATTTTTAATCACTTTCCANNACTTAAANAGACTCAGATAATACAAAAAAGCTGTTCTTCACGGAACGGCTTTTTTTGTAACATAAATCTGCCTTACTGAATATAATAATATATAAGCATATTGTGCCGGAAAGGAGGTGCTTTATGGATTTGGCAATTGTAATTGCTGTAATGATTCTTGCATTCATAACAGTGCTGGAACTGGTAAATCTTTTCCGGAGCAGGTCATGCAGTGAAAATATACTTGACTTTGCTGCCGTTATACCTGTATTTCCCACAGACGAAAATTTATCTTCAAGATTAAACTGTCTCAACGAGAAAATAGCCTGCGGACATTGTCACGCCGAAGAAATAATACTTATAAATTACGGTGCTTTGCCGGAACAGCTTGAAATATGCCATAATTTCTGTAATGAAAACCACTGTGCCATTATTGCCGATTCATCGGAAATTGAAAAAATATTGTCAAAAACATTTGCAATTGACATGAAAACATAGTATAATATAAGATGTATTATTATTCAGGAGGTTTTTTATGGAACATAAAATGCTGCACATTGAGGGTACAGTGGAAAATGTGCTGTTCAGAAACGAAAGTAACGGATATGTTGTATTTGACCTTGACGCAGGAGGTGAACTGATAACCGTTGTCGGAGAACTCGGAGACGTGACAGACGGAGAGAATCTGATTCTTGAAGGAAATTATGTCACACACCGAAAATTCGGCACTCAGTTCAAAGCGGAATACTGTGAGCAGAAACTTCCTGATACCGCAGTAAATATAGAAAAATATCTTTCTTCCGGAGTAATAAAAGGAATAGGTCCGAAACTTGCCACTAAAATAGTAAAGTTTTTTGGTGACAGAACGCTTGATATCATTGAAAAAGAACCATACCGTCTCAGTGAAATCAAGGGAATTTCCCCCAATAAGTGCAAGGCAATCGCAAATGAATCGAAAAAAATTTTTTCACTGAAAATGATTACTTCATATCTGGCACAGTATGAGGTAAGATTCAGTTCTGCAATGAAAGCATATCTGAAATTCGGTACAGACGCTCTTGATATGATTAAACTCAATCCGTATATTCTCTGCGATGATTCTGTTGAACTTGATTTCAAAAAGGCAGATACAATCGCCTACGACCTCAATATTGAAAGAAATTCCGACAAACGAATTATTGCCGGTATGAAATATATACTGAAAGCAAATACAGCGTGCGGTCATTCATGTCTGCCGCTTGACTTTCTGTTTGAAAAGACTGTTTCTGTTCTGAACATTTCTGAAAGCGACTTTTACCGTTCATATGATATTGCTGTTAATGATAACGAACTTTTTGAGTACATAAAAAACGGACGTGAATATGTATATCTTGCCGAATATTATATTGCGGAAAAATTTATTTCTGACAGAATCAACGTACTTAAGGATTTTACTTCTCCCGAAGAATACAACTGTGACAGTCTTATTGATACTGAAGAACAGAAATGCAATATAAAATATGAGGATTTACAGCGTAAAGCCATTACTGCCGCTGTATCAAAGGGACTTATGATTCTTACCGGAGGTCCGGGAACAGGCAAGACCACTACCCTTAACGCTATTATCTCGATTTTTGAAAAAAGAGGGTTAAGGGTTATGCTTACCGCTCCGACAGGACGAGCCGCAAAACGAATGTCCGACCTTACTGGTTATGAAGCGAAAACCATTCACCGTCTGCTTGAAATGAAGTTTGATTCCGGCGATAAGTATAGTTTTGTACATAACGAAAACAATCCTGTTGACTGTGATGTGCTTATAATTGATGAGATGTCAATGGTGGACGTGCTTCTTTTCGAGTCCCTGCTCCGTGCGTTGCGACTTAACTGTAAGCTTATCATAACAGGTGACAGTGACCAGCTCCCTTCTGTAAGTGCCGGAAACGTTCTCGGCGACCTCATTGACAGCAATGTTATAACGGTTATCAGGCTTAAGGAAATTTTCAGACAGGCAAGACAAAGCTGTATAATTACAAATGCCCACAAGATTGTTTCCGGAGAATATCCGGATTTGACGCAAAAAAATAATGACTTCTTTTTCTTTAAGCGTGACGACCCTGAAAACGCAGTAAACCTTATACTTGACCTTGCCGGCAAAAGATTGCCGAAAGCATATAATTACTCCCCTGTTGACGATATACAGATTATTTCTCCCTCCAGAAAAGGTACACTCGGGGCAGTCGAACTCAACAAAGTTCTTCAGAATACAATTAATCCGCCTGATAAATCCAAAACGGAATATAAAGGCGTTGTTTATAATTTCAGACTTGGTGACAAGGTTATGCAGACAAAAAATAATTATGACATAGTATGGAAACGCAGTAATGAACAGGGTACGGGGATTTTCAACGGTGATATCGGAAAGATAACTGAAATAAATCAGTCCGGAATGTATGCGGTGATTGATTTCGACGGAAGAACCGCTGAATATTCATTTGACCAGCTTTCGCAGATTGAACTTGCTTACGCTATTACCGTACATAAAAGTCAGGGCTGTGAATTTGATGTTGTAATAATGCCTGTACAGAGAGGATTTGAAAAACTGAATTACAGAAATCTTCTTTATACTGCTGTTACAAGGGCAAAAAAGCTTCTTATACTTATAGGAAACGAGTCGGTAATAAGGTGTATGGTTGATAATAACCGCCGTACACGTCGTTATACCTGTCTCAGAGATATGCTCACCGAAAAAAATAAAGAGCATGATTTTGAAAATAAAAATGATGTGAATAGAGAGAATCTGGGAATAATTGAATTTCTGGAAGTTCAGAAAAGAAAGGAAAAATAAAATGTCTAACAACGATATCGGAATTGATTTAGGTACATCAAATATTGTAATAACTATGGGAAACAAAGGTGTTGTACTCAGTGAACCGTCTGTTATAGCATACAATACAAGAACAGAGCGTGTGCTTGCTGTCGGCAAGAAAGCATATGAGATGATTGGAAGAAATCCGGACTATATATGCGTGGCACGTCCGGTAAGCGAGGGAGTTATTTCCGACGACGACCTTGCTCACAGTATGATACGTGAATTTATTATAAAAGTCGCCGGTCACCAACTTCTTAAACCAAGAATTATAATATGCGTTCCGGCTTTTGTGACCGATATTGAAAGCCGTGCAGTAGTTGAAGCTGCAAAGAGTGCAGGGTCAAGGCAGGTCTATCTGATACAGGAACCTGTCGCCGCCATGATTGGTGCAGGCATTGACATTGCAAAGGCAAAGGGACGAATGATAGTTGATATCGGTGGCGGTACTACTGATATAGCTATTGTTTCAATGAACGGCGTTGTAACGTCGCACACCATAAAAATTGCCGGAAACGCTATAAACCGTTCAATTATAAAATATATGCAGAACCGTTACAAACTCCTGATTGGTGAACAGACTGCCGAAAAAGTAAAAATCGGTCTTTGCAATCTCTATGACCCCAGCGACGATATAACTTTTATTGTAAAGGGACGAAGCCTTTTAAAAGGTCTGCCATCGCAGGTTCTTTTAAGTGAATCCGAACTTTTCAAGGCGGTTGAAGATGATACTTTTGCAATTATGGAGGCGATAAGAAAGGTTCTTGAGGATTCACCGCCGGAACTTGTCGGAGATATTTATGACAACGGTCTGCTGCTTACGGGTGGCGGTGCATTGCTCGGAGGTCTTTCGCACCTCATAAGCCGTACACTTGATATAAAATGCAGTGTTGCAAAAGACGCTATAAACTGTGTTGCGAAAGGTACGGGACTTGCTTTCGGAAAAATGAACTCACTGCTTGACGGATTCGAGTCTGCTCCGGTATATAAATACAGATAGTAAAAAGGCTGTACGGTTTTCACCATACAGCCTTGTTTTTTAAGAATAAACTAAATTATCTCTTAACATTGAAAGCAGCCATGCCGGGATATACAGCAGCGTTGCCGAGTTCTTCTTCAATTCTAAGGAGCTGATTGTACTTAGCAACACGCTCTGAACGGCTCGGAGCACCTGTCTTAATCTGACAAGTGTTAAGAGCAACAGCGAGGTCTGCAATAGTTGTATCAGCAGTTTCACCTGAACGATGTGAAGAAATAGCTGTGTAACCAGCCTTGTGAGCCATCTTGATAGCTTCAAGAGTTTCAGAAACTGAACCAATCTGGTTGAGCTTGATAAGAATAGAGTTACCAGCACCAAGACCGATACCCTTTGAAAGTCTCTCTGTGTTTGTTACAAAAAGGTCGTCGCCAACGAGCTGAACCTTACCACCGAGTTTAGCGGTCATTCTCTGCCAACCTTCCCAGTCCTCTTCATCAAGACCGTCCTCGATAGAGATGATAGGATACTTGTCAACGAGAGCTTCCCAGTGAGCGATAAGCTCGTCAGAAGTAAATGTTTTGCCGGACTTGGGCTGCTTGTAGAAGCCGATACCCTTTTCCTTGTCTTTCCATTCAGAAGAAGCAGCGTCCATAGCAATCATGAAGTCCTTACCGGGTTCATAACCGGCAGCCTTAACAGCTTCAAGGATAGTTTCGATAGTTTCCTCATCGCTTGCGAGGTTAGGAGCGAAACCGCCCTCGTCGCCTACTGATGTAGCAAGACCCTTAGCCTTGAGAATCTTAGCAAGGTTATGGAAAACTTCTGCACACCATCTGAGAGCTTCCTTGAATGAAGGAGCACCAACAGGCATAATCATAAATTCCTGTGTATCAACAGTATTTGTAGCGTGAGCACCACCGTTGAGAATATTCATCATAGGAACGGGGAGCTTTGTACCCTGAATACCGCCGAGGAATCTGTAAAGCGGAATACCGAGTGAAACAGATGCAGCTCTTGCAGCAGCGATAGAAACTGCGAGAATAGCGTTTGCACCGAGATTAGACTTGTCCTTTGTGCCATCAGCTTCAATCATAGCTTTGTCAACAGCATAGATATCAGAAGCGTCCATACCTGTAAGAACTTCGTTGATAGTTGTGTTGATATTTTCAACAGCCTTCTGAACGCCCTTTCCGAGATAACGGGACTTGTCACCGTCACGGAGTTCGAGAGCCTCGAATTCACCTGTAGATGCACCGCTGGGAGCAGTACCTCTTGCAACTGTACCATCAGCGAGATAAACCTCTGCTTCAACGGTCGGATTACCTCTTGAATCCATGATTTCTCTGCCAACTACTTTTTCAATTGTTAAATTGCTCATAATAAAGTTTCTCCAATCTGCCGTGAATATTATTCCCACGGCGAAATTTTGCTGTTATTAGCCATGATTAATGATAACATGATTTGGAATTTTTGTCAATATCCGGAAATGAAATTATATCATCTTTGTGATAATGCAACAAAAACTGATAATATTTTTTGTGCAGTGTTAGCAAAAATTAATGGGAAGTAAGTTTATAGATTTTCAATTTTGTCTGTTGCATCTTCAAGCCAATCGCCCTCAAAGAGTTCTATTGTACCGTTATCGCAGAGCTTTGCGAGGTTTGTACAAATAGGGAGACGTGCGAGAACCGGAATATTATACTGTGCAGCGATTTCGTCAAGATGACTGTCGCCGAAAACGTTTATTTTCTTACCGCAGTCGGGACACTCATAGTAACTCATATTCTCAATAATTCCAATAATGGGAATATTCATGATTTTAGCCANTTTTACGGCTTTTCNTNCTATCATTGAAACGAGTTNCTGCGGANATGTCANNNTAANAATTCNGTCAANGGGGAACGNCTGGAAAACAGNAAGCGGAACATCGCCCGTTCCGGGTGGCATATCAACAAAAAGNTATTCAGTATCTTTCCATATAACGTCTGTCCAAAACTGCTTTACAACGCCTGCAATTACAGGACCTCTCCAAACAACAGGGTCGGACTCGTTTTCAAGCAGAAGATTTACAGACATCACATCAATNCCGGTCTTGCTCTTTGANNGNAAAANACCGNTTTCACAAGCTTCNGCTTTGNCGTGTATGCCGAAAGCCTTGGGTACGGACGGACCTGTAACGTCAGCGTCAAGAATACCTACATTTTTGTTTCTTCTCTGCATACTTACAGCAAGAAGTGAGGAAACCATAGTTTTTCCGACACCGCCCTTACCGCTTACAATGCCGATAACTTTGCCGATGTTACTCATTTCATTTGGCTTTTCGAGAAAACTTTTAGGTTGATTGCAGTTTCCAGCACTTGCACAGCTTGAACATTCGTTATTACATTCATTTGACATAATAAAAATACTCTCCTTTTATAATTACTTTGTGCCGAACATTCTGTCACCTGCGTCACCGATTCCGGGAACTATGAATTTATCTTCATTCAGACCATTGTCAAGCGATGCACAGTAAATGTCAACGTCGGGGTGTTCTTTCTGAACAGCTTCAACGCCCTCCGGTGAGCAGATAATGCACATGAACTTTATATTTTTAACGCCGAGATTTTTGAGTTCATTGATAGCAGTACAAGCCGAATAACCTGTAGCAAGCATAGGGTCAATNATAATGCAGTCTCTTTCCGCAACGTCGTNGGGCAGTNTTGCGTAATACTTCACAGCCTGATGAGTTTCGGGGTCACGGAAAAGTCCTATGTGACCGATTTTAGCGGCAGGAACAAGAGCTGTAACGCCCTCAATCATTCCGAGACCTGCTCTCAGAATCGGTACAAATGCAAGCTTTCTGCCTGATATGATTTTTGTCTTTGCGACTGCTACCGGTGTTTCAAGTTCTATCTCTTTAAGAGGTAAATCACGGGTAGCCTCGTAACAGATAAACATAGCGGTTTCAGAAACAAGCTCCCTGAACTCCTTTGAACCGGTGTTTTTGTCTCTCATTAGTGAAATTTTGTGCTGAACAAGCGGGTGGTCAATAATGTGTAACTCTCCCATATCCAGTACCTCCTTTATTTATTTTGAATATTATTTTTCCATATCAGTGATGAGGTCAATTCTACGCTGATGACGACCGCCCTCAAAACCTGTTGTAAGGAAGATTTCAGCGAGTTCCACAGCAAGACCGTTTCCGAGTGTTCTCGCACCCATGCACATAACATTAGCATCATTATGCAGACGGGTGAATTTTGCAGAAAACGAATCGGAACAGAGTGCGGCTCTTATGCCTTTTACTTTATTTGCAGCCATTGACATTCCGATACCTGTACCACATATTAAAATACCTTTGTCACAGTTTCCGGAAGTAATTTCTTCACAGACTGCCTTTGCGATAACAGGATAGTCACAGGGCTGACCGTCCGTACCCAAATCTTCAAATTCAAAACCTTTTTCAGAAAGAGTTTCGATAACGGCTTTTTTCATTTCAACACCAGCGTGGTCACAACCTATTGCAATCATTTTATAATCCTCCATAATATTGATTTATAATTATGAATTGTTTCTGTCCTCCAAATCTTTCTCTGCCTTTACTTTTTGCAGATATGATACTTTCAGTTCGTCGGGCGAAACTTCTTTTTTTGAGAGTGAAGCAAGACATACACCGCAGGCATTCTGTAATCTGCTCTGAGGCGGTGCAATAAAGAGTTTCGGCGACTTATAGTCTGTAAAGAAATCAGCTGCACCGTCACCGCAGAGCAGTGCGTCCGTACCGTTGAGGGCGAGAAATTCTGCCAGTTCGTCACGGTTTATAATTGCTTCGTCGCATAACGGTTCAATACAATAACCGTCGCTTTTGTATGAGCAGGTATAGACAAGTTCTCCCCTTGCTTTCATTACTGAGCATATCGCACCGTGAAAAGCAACATTATTATAAGCCAGTCCCTCCAGTGTGGAAACCCCCACACATTTACAACCAAGTGCAAAACACATGGCTTTTACTCCTGCAACGCCTATTCTAAGACCCGTATATGAACCTGGACCGTCGGCGACTGCTATCCTGTCAATATCGGACATGGTTTTTCCTGCATCATATATTATATCCTTTACCATAGGCATTATAACCTGTGAATGTGTTTTCTGAGTATAGAGAGTACTTCCGGCAAGAAAATTTTCCGTATCCGAATCAAAAAGCGAAACTGACGCAGTTTTTCCAGAGGTATCAATTCCAAGAATCAGCAAATCTTTCACCGTCCTCAATAATTATTTCCCTTTCGTTTTCGCTGACGGGATTTATCGTTATATATATAGTATTTTCCGGCAGGAAATTTTCAATATTCTCCGACCACTCAATAACCGCAATATTATCATCAAACGGATAATCAAAGAAACCTGTTGATTCAAGACCTTCTTCTGTCTGTATGCGGTACATATCGAAATGATAGAGTGTTATAATTTCACCCCTGTATTCGTTCACAAGAGCAAAAGTCGGCGAGGAAACGCAGTCCCCCAGTCCAAGACCGGAGGCAATTCCTCTTGTAAAAGTGGTTTTTCCTGCACCAAGACCGCCTTTATATGCGATTATGTCCCCTGCTCTGAGAAGCGAACCGAGTTTTTCGGCGGTTTTTATTGTTTCCTGCGGTGAATCCGTTAAAATTTTTATACTCATCAGAATAACCCTGTTATATTACCGTTGTCGTCACAGCCGATATTGAAAGCGGACGGCTTTTTAGGCAGTCCGGGCATAGTGAGGATATCGCCGGTATAGATTACAATAAAACCTGCTCCCGATGAAAGCTTTGCGTCACGGACTGTTATTTTAAAGTTTTCAGGTTTGCCAAGAAGTGCCGGATTGTCAGAAAGTGAATACTGGGTTTTTGCAACACATACAGGAATCTGTCCGAAACCAATGTTTTCGATTTCCTTTATAGCCTTTTCAGCCTGAGCGGTATATATAACGCCGTCTGCACGGTATATTTCCCTTGCAATAATTTCTATCTTTTCCTTTACAGGAAGTTTTTCGTCATAAATCGGAGCAAATTTATTGTCTGAATTTTCGTCTATGACCGCACAGACTTTTTCAGCAAGGTCTTTTCCACCCTCACCGCCTTTTGCGAAAACTTCACACATCGAAACCTTAACACCCATTTCTGCACAGAAGTCCTTAACAAATTTCACTTCATTGTCCGTGTCAGTTCCGAAACGGTTAACCGCAACCACTACAGGAACATTATATTTCCGCATATTTTCAATATGTGTTTTAAGGTTGGAAATACCGTTTTCAAGAGCGGAAATGTTTTCTGCGGAAAGTTCCTCTTTCTTCACACCGCCGTTATACTTCAACGCTCTTATAGTTGCAACGAGTACAACACACGACGGTTTTAAGTTTCCGAAACGGCACTTTATGTCAAAGAACTTTTCTGCACCGAGGTCTGAACCGAAACCGGCTTCAGTAATACAGTAATCGCCGAGTTTAAGAGCAAGTTTTGTAGCACGCAGAGAATTACAGCCATGTGCGATATTGGCGAAAGGTCCGCCGTGAATGAAAGCAGGATTGTTTTCGAGGGTCTGGACAAGATTAGGTTTGAGAGCGTCTCTGAGCAGGGCAGTCATAGCACCGCATACGCCGAGTTGTTCAGCAAAAACAGGTTTTCCGCTTAAATCATATGCAACAAGAATATTGCCGAGTCTCTTTTTAAGGTCTGTAATATCGGACGCAAGACAAAGTATAGCCATGATTTCAGAAGCAACAGTTATATTGAATCCGTCCTCACGGGGTACGCCGTTCATTTTTCCACCAAGACCGATGACAATGTTTCTCAATGCACGGTCGTTCATATCCATACAACGCTTGAACATTATACGACGCTGGTCAATCTGTAATTCATTTCCCTGCTGAATATGATTGTCAATAACGGCACAGAGAAGATTGTTTGCCGAAGTAATAGCGTGCATATCACCTGTGAAATGAAGATTTATATCTTCCATGGGAACTACCTGAGCGTAACCGCCTCCGGCTGCTCCTCCCTTTATTCCGAAAACAGGACCTAAAGACGGCTCACGCAGTGCAAGAACTGCATTTTTTCCGATTTTTCCCATAGCTTCCGCAAGACCTGCACTCACTGTTGTTTTTCCCTCACCGGCAGGAGTGGGATTAATAGCGGTAACAAGAATAAGATTTCCGTCTTTTTTTGCAGAAAGCTTTGAATAGAGGTTTTCAGAAACTTTAGCCTTATAATGTCCATAAGGTTCAAGGTCGTCATATTCAATTCCTATTGATTCAGCAATTTGACTTATGGGTTTCATTTTCGCACCCTGAGCTATTTCGATGTCAGATAACATGAGATTCCTCCGATTCATAATAATTTTATTCCACAGTAATATTTTACCACATATCAGAAATAATTGCAAGTGCTAATTTCGGGATTGACAAAAGATACTGTATATATTATAATTAAAATACATTTCTTTAAAATGTTAAAGCTTTAAAGGGGTGAATTTTTACAGAACGGAGAGATTCCAATGAAAACCGCAACATTAGTTATTCTTGCCGTATACGTCCTGATTATGGTAGGAATAGGCTTCTACACTTCACGGCTGACAAAGTCCGCAGATGACTTTATGCTCGGCGGTCGGAGCGTCGGAAGCTGGCTGACTGCCTTTTCTTATGGTACAACCTATTTTTCAGCAGTTGTTTTTATCGGCTATGCCGGACAATTCGGCTGGCTGTACGGCATATCTGCTGCATGGGTAGGTATCGGAAATGCCATAATAGGCAGTCTTATCCCCTTTTTCCTGATAGGAAAACGCACACGTCTGATGTCAAATCATCTTAAAGCAAAAACAATGCCGGAGTTCTTTGAATATCGTTTTGACTCGAAATCACTTAAAACCGCATCTGCTGTCATTGTATTCGTTTTTCTAATTCCGTACACAGCGTCCGTTTATAACGGTCTGTCAAGACTTTTCGGAATGGTCTTTGACTTCGGCGAAAATGGTTCAACAATTATCATCATCGCAATGGCTTTACTTTCAGCAGTTTATGTAATACTCGGCGGTTACAAGGCTACTGCACTTAATGATTTCTTTCAGGGAATTATTATGCTGATAGGTATTGCGACTGTTGTCGCCCTCACAGTAAAGACAAAAGGTGGATTTTCAAGTGCCGTTGAACAGCTTTCAGAGATTGCCGAAACCGAAAAACTCGGTTCACTCATAGGTCCTGACCCTCTTAATCTTCTCGGCGTTGTTATTCTGACCTCTCTCGGCACATGGGGACTTCCGCAGATGATTCAGAAATTCTACGCCATAAAAGACGAACAGGCTATTAAAAAAGGTGCTGTTATTTCTACTTTCTTTGCACTTGTTGTTGCCGGCGGTTCTTACTTCATGGGTGGATTTGTAAGACTTTACTGCACTCTTGACCCCAGTGAAACCGGAAAAGATTTAATTGAAACAGTAAACGGAAAGCCTGTCTATGATACAATGGTTCCTGCACTTCTTCAGAAAGCACTTCCAAGTGTTCTGATAGGACTTGTTGTTGTACTTGTGCTTTCAGCATCTCTTTCAACCCTTTCGTCACTCGTTCTGACATCAAGCTCAACACTCACAAACGACCTTATCAAACCTCATGTAAAGGACTTTACGGAAAAGAAACAGCTTACTGTAATGCGTGTATTTATTGCTGTATTCCTGTTTATTTCCGTAATTATTGCCTGCAACAAAAATGCGTCCATTTCAACTCTCATGTCATACTCATGGGGTGCATTGTCGGGTGCTTTTCTCGGACCTTTCCTTTACGGACTTTTTATGAAAAAAGCTTCAAAGACTGCCTGCTGGACAAGTTTCTGTACAGGTATCGGAATAAGTATTTTACATATGATTCTTTTCAGCATGAATATATCAGCGTTTGACGGTCTGAAACAGTCCGTTATTGATATGGGACTTAAAATAAATCTTCTCTCCCCTATCAACGCCGGAGCGTTTGCAATGATTGTGTCGCTTGTTGTCGTACCTATAGTGAGTAGTTTTACAAAGTCACCTGACGAAAAAGTTGTTGACAACGCATTCAGTGTAATAAAATAAAAATCAATTATCCATTGAAAAAAGTCCCTGTTTTCAGAAATGAAGCAGGGACAAAATTGTTCAGATATAATTTTTTTGAAATTTTCTGTAAACAGGGGTTGATTTTTTTGTTTTTATGTGTTATAATAGATATATAAAATAAAAGTTAATATTCTGCCTTGTTCGAGTAATTATAGTTTTTTATAATCCAACACATCTCATAAGGGAATACAGCTCCGGCTGTGGATTGCAGACCTCCCGACATATAGCTTTTATATGCGGAAGAAGGGAGCGTGAAGCATTCGGGCGTTTACCCACCTGCTTCGTGCGGGTTTTATGCACTATATGACGGCAAGGCGGATTATTTTTTTAGGTGAAAAATATGCTTACGGATTGTTTTATTTTTATTTTAAATAATAAATTTCACTTTATTTTAGCATTGTTAATAGTTGTGGTAAATATTTTTGTTATGGTTAAATTAATGAAAACAACTCGAAAAAATTTTCTGCATAAATTTTTTGGCACTGCTGTATTTTGCATAATTCTTGATATAATTTATCATGTTTTTCACGTTTCTAAAATTGATTTGTCGGATATGGGCATATTACAGAAAATTTTTCACTTTATTTTTTCACTGTTAGAAGCTTACGTATTTTTTATTGTCGCAACTGTTTCTTTGCTGTATATGATGGCTTTTCTTGTGGCATACATAGTTCTGACCATACATGAAAAAAAGAAAGGAGGTTAAATATGTTTGCTGAATTATTGGAAAATATAGTTTCAATTATAGCTATGTTTCCACCTGTTGTTGTAATTCCTGTGATACTAATTATACTTATAATAAAAAAATCCAGAAATAAAAGCAGACTTAAAAAATTCTGTATTATTGGATTTTTTGTTTTTACAGCATTATCCGTACTTTCAGAAGCAGTCCTGTATACTGACACTATAGATATTGTCGAAAATATAGCTGATGTTCTGGGCGGATTCTTTTTTGTATTGTTCTATTATGCAGTACAGGCATTCTGCTTTGTAAGCGGTATTACTTTGTTTGTGACATATATTGTACTTACTGTCCGAAAGGAGTCAGATGATGAGCAGGAGTTACAGAAAGTTTCCGGTAATTAAAGACCGGACGAGAAATTCAAAAGACCGTCAGAAGCCTAAGACTTTCGCAAACCGTGCCGTCCGACGTNATAAGGAAGTACCTGCCGGAANGTCCTGTTTTTTCAAAAAAGTGNATTGCAGTTGGTTTATATCAGATTATCGCTTTATTACTGTTCCGGACGAAAAAGAATTTAAAAGGCAATGGGAAAATTTCAATCATTTTCGTATGGGATATAGTCGTATAAGACATTCAGATGATTATCGGAAAGACNTTTACCAATGNAAAAAGTATTACATAATGAAATAATCCGGAGTGTGTGATATACTCCGGATTTTGTTTATATCTTTATTTCAACCGCACTGCCCTCTTTAAGACTTTTCTGACAGTCAATATACCGCTGATTTGAACTGCCACGAAATTTTATAGTCCAGTCTTTGAGTTCAGGGATAAATCGTCCGTCAATGAGAATATCGGTTACGGCAAGCAATTCATTCCAGTGAACGTTATTTCCTGTATAGAGTTCCTCGAAAGTATAACCCGTATATGTGGTGATATTAAGTCCGAGGGACTTTATTTTTTCCCCTAAAACAGCAAGTTCGTGTGCCTGACAGAAAGGCTCTCCGCCGCTGAATGTCACACCATCAAGAAGCGGATTCTGCTTTATTTTTTCAAGAAGTCCGTCGGTATTTACAACAGTACCGCCGTTAAAGTCATGTGTCTGTGGATTGTGGCAACCCTCACAGTGATGCGGACAGCCCTGTGTAAATATTGTAAACCTTATTCCGTCGCCGTCAACTATAGAATCGTTGACAGTTCCGGCAATTCTCAAATCAGACATTGTGCTTAACTCTGTCATGTTCTTCGGCACGCTTGCCGTTGTTGAAACGGTCGAGAGTTCCGACAAGATATCCTGTGATACGGCGGATTCTGTCAAATGCAACACTGCCTGTGTTTTCCTTTCTGCCACAGCACGGACAGGATTCACCGATAATTCCGGTATATCCGCAACAAGGGTCACGGTCAACAGGGTGATTTATTGCACCGTAGCCGATTCCCGACTCTTTCATACAACGCACGATTTTTTCAAATGCGTTAAGATTTTCAAGTGGGTCACCGTCGAGTTCGATGTAACTTATATGACCGGCGTTTGTAAGTTCGTGATAAGGTGCTTCGATTTTGATTTTTTCAAATGCACTTATCGGATAGTAAACAGGAACATGGAAAGAGTTTGTATAATAATCCCTGTCGGTAACGCCCTCTATAATGCCGAATTTTTTAGCGTCCATGCGTACGAAACGTCCGGAAAGACCCTCAGCAGGAGTTGCAAGCAGTGAGAAATTCAGACCGGTTCTCTTTACTTCTTCATCAACTCTTTTTCTCATTGCAGTAATAATTTCCATACCGAGTTCACGGGCTTCTTCACTTTCACCGTGATGAACACCGATAAGAGCCTTAAGAGCCTCAGCAAGTCCGATAAATCCGACGGAAAGAGTACCATGTTTAAGAACTTCTTCAATGCTGTCGTCGGGTGAAAGTTTGTCCGAATCAATCCATATACCCTGACCCATAAGGAACGGAAAGTTTCTGACTTTTTTCTGACACTGGATTCTGAAACGGTGCATAAGCTGGTCAATAGTCAAATCCATCATATCGTCGAGCATATCAAAGAACAGTCCTACATTGTGGTCAGCTTTTATTGCAAGTCTCGGAAGATTTATAGATGTGAAACTTAGGTTTCCCCTGCCCGTCACGATTTCTCTTGACGGGTCGTAATTGTTTCCGATAACTCTTGTACGGCAACCCATATAAGCTATTTCAGTGTCAGGATTGCCCTCTTTATAGTACTGGAAATTGAAAGGTGCGTCAATAAATGAGAAGTTCGGGAAAAGACGTTTTGCGGAAACACGGCAAGCAAGTTTGAAAAGGTCATAGTTCGGGTCAGTCGGATTATAGTTTATACCCTCTTTTATTTTAAAAATATGTATCGGGAAAATAGGGGTTTCGCCGTTTCCGAGACCTGCCTCCTGAGCAAGAAGAACATTTTTTATAACCATTCTGCCCTCCGGAGATGTGTCTGTACCATAGTTGATAGAGCTGAAAGGTGTCTGAGCTCCTGCACGGCTGTTCATTGTATTGAGGTTGTGAATAAGAGCCTCCATAGCCTGATATGCCGCACGGTCTGTTTCTCTTTCGGCATTCTTTACGGCGAAAGCCTGAACCTTTTCAGCGGTTTCACTGTCGGTATACTTAAGAAGTATATCAAATTCTTTTTCCTTATATCCGTTATTATTTGCAAGATTGGGAATAAGATTATAATTTTCAAGTATTTCTTTTTTTATTGATTCAGCGGTTTCAAACTCATTTTCAATTCCTCCGATAAGAGACAACGCTCTTGCGATATTCTGGGTATATCTTGAAGCATATGTCTTTTTTATACCGTCTGCCATTGCATAGTCAAAANTAGGAATACTTTGTCCACCGTNCTNGTCGTTCTGANTTGACTGAATAGCTATACANGCAAGAGCNGAGTAACTTNAAATATCGTTCGGTTCTCTGAGGAATCCGTGACCCGTTGAAAAACCATTAGTAAAAAGTTTCTTTAAATCAATCTGAGTACAGGTTGTTGTAAGAGTATAGAAATCGAGGTCGTGAATATGAATATCTCCTTTGCGGTGAGCCTTGGCGTGCTTAGGGTCAAGGACGTACATTTCATAGTACTCCTTTGCCGAAACAGAGCCGTATTTGAGCATAGTACCCATAGCTGTATCACCGTCAATATTGGCGTTCTCACGTTTTATATCGCTGTCCTTTGCAGAACTGAAAGTCAGTTCATTAAGAACACACATGAGATTTGTTTTCATCTCCCTTGAACGTGTACGTTCATAGCGGTAAAGTATATAAGCCNTNGCAGTTTTTGCGNGANCCTTTTCGNTGNGGGTCTTTTCANCGANGTNCTGAATTTCTTCAANAGTGGGAACTTTTCCGTAGTTCTCATTTTCATAGGTGCTACATACTTCGACAGCTACTTCCATAGCCGTATTGAAGTCAGTACCTCCGCATGACTGAGCCGCCCTGAATATAGCGTTTGCGATTTTTTCGATATTGAACGGGACTTTCCGACCGTCTCTTTTCATAATGTGAATTATCATTTGTCTATACCTCCAGCTACAATATGTTGTATCTTGCTATGTGTGTGCTTATATTAGTATAATCCAAATAACGCTCGTTGTCAATTGTGTGATTTAACGATAAAAAGTGTCGAGTTTTCGAGAAAAATATGCATAATCGCTAAATTTTATCTTTTAAAAATAGGATTTTGCCTATATTTCGTTGATTCAGTAACAGAAATGAAAAACAAACGCACACCACAATATATAGTGATGTGCATATAAGGTTATGCAACATGAGTTAAAATATATTCAATAACTGCCTTGTACATATCTTCAGTAAATTTTTTGTCTTCTGCTGACCAGTATTCTTCCTTAAGGTTTCCGTCAATGGATTTAAGGGCGGTGCTTGTATCAATACAGTAAACCCCCTTACTGTTTGCCATTGAAAGAAGCTGTTCATTGTAGGTGTTTATCAGTTCGTTTGTAACTGGAGCAACGTCAGTGATAACCGGCGGAATCTGCATGATATAGATATTCATATCCGGCAGAACGGCTGTAAGATTTTCGATAAGAGCAGTATAATTTGCTATCATATCTTCCGTAGGACTTACACCGATATCACTTCCGAGCATCATATAGACATTTTTCGGCTTTTTGAGTTTGAGGGTGTCGTATATTGTAACCGTGCCGTAATTGCTTTCCACTTTGGCAGAAGTACAGTTTGCGGCGTTGAGTGCAGAATCACCGATAACGTCGTTAAATGAAGTATATTCACCGATTTCAAGCAGAGTAGAATCCGTAATAAGACAGCAGTTGTCGAAATATGTCGCATAATCAGCGGCTGACGACTGCGGAACAGGATTTGTTATCGGTGCTTTTGCTGCCGGCTGTTCTGTGTCGTAAACTTCATCTTTATTTTCCTTTGATGTTTCTTCCGGTTCACCTTCCTCGTTTTCCTAAACGATAATTGAATTGAACTCATCTTCAAAAAAATTTTCGTTCATATTCGCCGCTATCATATATTTGCAGGGCTTTCAGGGCTATTGTAATAGATGCCGGCGCCACTGAAGCTGAGAAAGAGAAAGCCGCCACAAAG
>WFLX010272082.1_pt1 | contig 23122 bp, 17 predicted proteins | sample 4967041 | NCBI WGS metagenome assembly WFLX01 (sample SAMN12857096, study PRJNA449069) | gut metagenome | isolation source: stool from male and female vole | host: Microtus ochrogaster | place: USA:Florida | collected 2017
TGAGGTGCCAGATACCTACCGTCTTTATTGTCGGGGTGGTCTCTATTGTTGTGCGTATATCGTCAAGAAATTGGAGGTATTCTTTATTTGCGAGGTGTGCGGATGCCCCCTTTGCCTCAAGGTAAACTATCTCATCAGCGGTGAACCCCTTTGTCAGTAAAAAGGCGGTCAACTCGCTTTTCTGGCTCTCGACCTCTTGCTTTACGGTCGATGCGCGAACTATTGCCAATACTTTTTTTGCCATTTTTCCGTTATCTTTGTGGGGTCAATGCTAACCCCTTCATTTTCACAATGCAAAGATATGAAAAAATTAAATACCGTACAACCGTTTGCACTGGCCGATGCGGAGGCTTGTGCCGCCATTGCGTTGAAATTGCTCTGAGCCGCGCCCGCGATTCTCTCCGGCTCATGATTTTTCGGGGTAAGCCGGATAATAAAACCCTCACCTACACGTTAAAAAAGTATTGCGGCATGTGATTTTGTCACGTGCCTTGACAACAGATAAAAATACCAAGCAAAATCATAATTTCATGCGATGAAAACAAGATTTGTCATTGTACCGGCTTTGATAGCCACCCTTGCCGCCGGCTCGCTTGCGGCAAAAAAACAAACCGATCCCGTTTTGATGACAATTGGCGGAAAGGATGTGAAGCTCAGCGAATTTGAGTATCTCTATCACAAAAACGCCTCTCAGCAGCTTGAGCCCCAGACTCTTGAGCAATATGTGGATATGTTTGTAACCTATAAGCGCAAGGTGCTCGACGCCGAAAACTCCGGCCTTGACACCCTTGCCTCTTTCCGTCAGGAATTTGAAGGCTATCTTAACGAACTCTCGGAGCCTTATCTGAAAGTCAGCGAGGTGGATGACTCGATCAGACGCGCAGCCTATGCCCATTATGCCGAGGATGTTGACGTGAGCCACATAATGTTTGCTCCCAACGCCGACCAAAATCTCATCGACAGCGTTTATAACGCCCTCAAACAGGGTGCCGACTTCGGCGAGATGGCTGCTAAATATTCGATTGACCGCAGCGGNCGCACNTCGGGAGGCCGTCTGGGCAACCTGCCCCCCAGCCGCACTCCTTATGTCTTTGAGGAAATGGCCTATNCAGTGGCTGTCGACTCGATTTCAAAACCGTTTGCAAGCCCTGTTGGCATACATATTCTCAAAGTCAACGCCCGCACCAAAGGTCTCGGNCAGGTGAANACAAGCCATATTCTCAAACTCACCCGCGATCTCACCGAGGAGCAGAAACTCGAGAAACGTCATCAGATCGACTCNATCTATGAGATACTCGACGGCGCTCCCCTCGCNGCATTTCATGAGATGGCCCAGCGCGAAACCGAAGACCCCTCAGGCACACGCAACGGNGGTGACCTCCCCTGGTTTGGNGNNGGAATGATGGTGCCCGAATTTGAGAAAGCAGCCTTCGCCCTCCAGCCCGGCGAAATGTCGGAGGTGATCGAAAGCCCCTTCGGCTATCACATCATCTATTGTGANGACCGCCGCCCCGTGGCCAATTATGAGGATGTGCTTCCCGAAATAGAAAATTCAATCGCCCATGACGAGCGCAGCCAAATGGCCCGCAACCGCTTCATCGCCGGCTATCGCGCCCGGCATCCCGAGCTCGCTTCCCTGCCCGACTCGCTCGTTTATGAAAACGCCCGCGAGAACCTCGTGAACATCTACCCCGAATATGCCAACCTGCTCAACGAATATCGCGACGGCATGTTGCTCTATGAAGCCTCTACCCGCAATGTGTGGGGCAAAGTCAACACCGACATCGAAGGTCTCAAAGCCTATTTCGAGCAAAACCGCGACAAATACCGCTGGGATGCTCCCCGCTATAAAGGCTATGTGATTCTCGCCGTCAACGACTCGGTAGCTCAGGTAGTCAACAAATTCCTCACCGAAAATCAGGTTACTCCCGAGCAGTATGTCTCTCAGGTGAGACGCAACTTCGCCGGCTCGGCCCGCATTGAAAAGGTGCTTGCAGCCAAGGGTGAAAATCCGATTGTAGACTATATTGCCTTTGGAGGCGCAATGCCCGAGCGCTCGGGTCGCATGACAGCCTTCATGGCTTATGACGGCCGCATGATCGAGCAGCCCGAGGAGCCCCAGGATGTGCGCGGCACCCTCTACACCGACTATCAGAAGAAACTCGAAGATGAGTGGGTTGCCTCGCTCAAGGAGCGCTATCCCGTGAATATCAACAACAAAGTGCTCAAAAAAGTGAAATAACCCCTCTGATCATCAAGAAATTGAGTCCTACCTCATGAAATATTGAGGTCGGGCTTAATTTTTATATGTAAATGCGCTCATAACTGTTGCAATAGCCCGAAGCTAAAGGTTTTTATGCTGTTTACCGACATTGTTTTCGCAATCTTCATGGGATGCTTCTTCTGCATCTACTGGTTTGCGCTGCGGAGATCTCTGCGGTGGCAGAATATATGGCTTCTCATTGCGAGTTATCTTTTCTACGGATGGTGGGACTGGAGATTTCTGATTCTCATCATTCTGACTTCGGCCACAACATTCTATTCGGCTATTCTTTTTGAGCGCCGGCAAAGCAGATGTCTCATTACAGCCAATGTAGTTTTTAATCTGGGGATTCTTGCAGTATTCAAATACTTCAACTTCTTCAGCGAAAATATCGGCCGGTTGTTCTCACTCTTCGGCATTAATCTCGATTGGTTTACCATCGAGGTGCTACTACCGGTCGGCATCTCATTCTACACTTTCCAGGCTATAAGCTACTCGATCGACGTAGCCCGCGGCGACATCCGCCCCACCCGCAATATCGTGGGATTTTTCACTTTCATAGCCTTTTTCCCTCAGCTCGTGGCAGGCCCTATCGAGCGTGCCGGCGCCTTGCTTCCTCAAATTCTCAGCCCTCGCAGATGGAGCTATCCCCGCGCGGTCGAGGGCATGAGGATGATGCTGTTCGGAGTGATGAAAAAGGTGTGTGTGGCCGATATGCTGGCCATCTATGTTGACCGTCTTTTCGACTGTGGCGAGGCTATGACTCCGTTGCGGGTCGTTGCAGGCGGAGTGTTCTTCACCTTGCAGATCTATTGCGATTTCTCGGCCTATAGCGAAATAGCCCGCGGAGTGGCCCGGCTGCTCGGCGTGGAGCTGATGGCAAATTTCCGTTTTCCACTTTTGTCGCGCAATATCCTGGAGTTCTGGCAGCGGTGGCACATCTCCCTCATGCTTTGGTTTCGCGATTACCTCTACATTCCTCTCGGAGGCAATCGCCGCGGCAAATGGCGCACGGCGCTCAACTTCACTCTCGTGTTTCTGCTCTCTGGCCTCTGGCACGGGGCGGCATGGAATTTCGTTTTATGGGGTGCGTTTTGGGCGGTTTGCTATGTAATCGGCAAGTTCATCATCGGGCTGCGCCGTCCGACTCTCCCCTCCACCTGCAGAGATCTCCCCGATATGGCTCTGACATTTGGCGTAGTGGGCGCCGGCTTCTATATCTTCCGCTGCGCCACCACTGCGCAGGTGTGGAGCGGAGTATGCTGCGGATGGCTGTTTATGATTTGCTTCCTAATGCTTTGGGGAGCGTTGCGTCTGCTCTCTTCTCTTCTTCAACGCATCTCCACACCCCTTCCCGTCGGTTTAGCAATAGNNTCGATTGCTGCGNTAGTAGTTCTGATCGCTACAGGCCATTGGCCTCTGTTGCTGAAATTCTGGTGGGTCTCGGCGGCTGTCATAGTGTTTGCAATCGAATGGAGAGGTCGCAATGGGGATTATCCGTTTGCCATTGTGCCGCGTCAGAGACTTTCGCGACTGGCTCTTTACTGGGTCATGGCGGCAATGATTCTGCTGAGCGAGCCCACCGATATGACCTTCATTTATTTTCAGTTCTGATCTGCCGATGACTCCCGTAACCCGATCGATACTTCGCTTCACGATACGCGCCCTGCTGATAGCTCTCCCAGTGGTGGTAACTGCCGTTGCGGTCTACATCGCGACCGACCCTTTCAAGGTGATTCGCAGCTACGACTGCTATCTTCCCGATCCGGTGGAGAATCCTGTGCGCATCGGAATAAACAAAGGTGTCGTGACTCTCGACAGCTACCTGCGCAACACCACCGAAGACCCTTCTCATCCGGTCAACGCAATGATTTTTGGGTCATCAATTTCCTGCTATTATGATACCGACGAGTGGGTTTCCCTACTTCATGCCTCTTCAGGTGACACCGTCCCAATCCGGGCAATGCATTTTGATTCATCGGGCGAAACACCACGGTCGCTCGCCCGCAAAGTCAATTTCCTGGCCAAAAGAGATGCCCTGCCCGATTATGCGCTCATAATTCTCGATCCGCTCATACTCAACCGNGATGCCGATGANTCGCCATTCGCNATCGACCCACCGACTTTCTTTCCCGGACCAGCCCACTTCATAAAATATCACTACACTTTTTTTCGCGCGGCAACAAATGCCGACTTTCTTAAAAGCATGATCTACGCCCGCATTACCGGTCAACCCGACAACATAGGTCATAATCCAATTTTTGAAAGTCAGCCTATAGTCTATGACCGACACGCAAATCAAGAAACCATCCCCCAATGGGACTCAATCATCGCCGCCGATCCTGAGAAATTCTACCTCTCNCATCCTCTCCTCCCCCCGGCCGACACCATCACAATATCGGCACCCGTTTTGACCGATTCAAAAGTCGAGGCATTTTCATCCATAGCACAAAATTTCAGCGCCCGATCAACCGATTGCAGAATTATCATCTCTCCCAATCGTCGCGGCGTAAGCCTTTCACCGGCCGACCTCCTCATATTGCAAAATCTTTTCGGTGAAGATCGCGTGTTTGACTTCTCAGCCTCCCATGCCGCTTATCTCCGCACCGACTCACTGCTCTATGACAACACCCACTACCGTCGCCCCTTCGCCTCGCTGCTAATGCGCTCGGCCTACCCTGCAAAGTGATATATAAAAGTATTGCCCGAACACCATCTTTCGAGTGTCCGGGCAATACTTTTATCAGGCTATCAGGGTTGACAGCGTTGGGTCAGGAAGCTTTATCAGAAAGCTGCGATAGCGAGATTGGTGAGCCATATCCACAGGGGACAGAATCCGATAAACAATATCACACTAAGTGTAAGAGATGAAGTACCGGTGGCTACATAAGTGTCATATTCGTCGGCGATAATAATACCTGAGAAGGCCGGGGGAAGAGCAGCTGCCACAACAAGCATCTTGAGGTTGAACGGATCCATGTGGAACAGCAGACCGAGAATCAATACCACTGCAGGCATTACGATCATCTTCATGATAGAGCCGAGGATAGCCTGCCAGTTGANCTGAATCTTAATGGCTGAAAGGGTAATACCGGCTGAGAATACGGCCATTGAAGCNTTGGCTTTGGCGATAAGGTCGAACGAAGGGCTCAGTTCCTTAGGCCAGGGGATACCTGCGAGCACCCAGATAACGGCGAGGATAGGAGCCCAGGCCACAGGTTGCTCAAGGGCGTGAAGCACAGGCTTCCAGGCGCTTTCTTTTTTCTTTGTGGGATCAGTCTGAGCCAATGATGAGTTCATCAGCGAAAGACCTACAGGAATACCTACTGCATTAACCACGATACCTACGATAGCCACCACAAGAGCCACGGCGGGAGTTGTGCCGAAGATAGGCTCGAGAACGGCAAATCCGAGGAAGCCGATGGTAGGTGAACCGCTGATAAGGGCCGAGACGGCGGCATCAGCACCGGTGTTTTTCTTGAAACAGTAGCGGAAAACAAAGTAGACCAGCATGAAACAGCCCATGATACCGATAAGCGAAACCAATGTGAGTTTCAGGTCTTTGGCGAGGTCTTCACGGCTTGCCTGAACGATTGAGACAAACAATGCTGCCGGCAATGCGTAGTCAAGCACGACTTTATTAAACTTCTTTGAGTCATCTCCGTTGAAGACGCCCTTCTTACCGGATATGTAACCGGCCAGCATCACAACGATAATAGGGACTATCGCGTATAGAATTATATGCTCCATAATATCAAATAAATTAGGTGAAACAATGAAACGATTAAGTATTAACTTTATTCTACCCTATTATACGGTATATTCGATAAGAGGAGCAGGATTAAGATAGCCGATGTGACCGCTTTCCTTACCGGAGTCGGCAGCGAGCTGCACGTCGATAAGAGCAGGTTTGCGTGAGGCGATAGCCTCTTCAAGAGCAGCTTTGAGCTGGTCGGGGGTGGTTACATAATAACCCTTGGCGCCGAANGCCTCACCCATCATGTCATAACGGGCATGAATGTCAAGGGTGGTAGGAGCGGGAGCATCACCGCCTGAGGGGTTGACACCTACACCGTTGTAGATACCGCCGTTGTTGAAGATCACTACAGTGACAGGGAGNTTNTANCGGCAGATAGTGGCGAAGTCCATGCCTGAGAAACCGAAGGCAGAGTCACCTTCTACAGCCACTACGCTCTTGCCGGTNGCGACAGCGGCACCGATGGCCGAGCCCATACCCATGCCCATGATCGACCATGTGGCACAGTCAATACGGTGGCGGGGAAGTGACATATCTACAGAGTCACGGGTATCATCAAGGGTGTTGGCACCCTCGTTGACGAGAATAACGTCAGGATTGCTTTCNAGCACAGGTTTCACAACGCTGAGNGCGGTCCAGTGGTTCATAGGCGAAGCGGTTGCAGCGTCGGTGAGACGGGCGGCAAACTTGGCGTTCTTAACCTTAGCCTCAGCCTGCAATGAGGGTACCCACTCGGGATCAAAATTAGTCTTCACACCTTTAAGGCCTTCGAGAATGGCGTCGAGCGAGAGGTTCATATCACCAACCACAGGAGCTGCGATAGGCACGTTGCGGTCAATTTCCTGAGGCTCTACATCAAGCTGAATAAACTTGATATCNGGATTCCACTTGCCGCGGCCAAACGAGAGCATCCAGTTGATACGGGCNCCGATAACCACTACCACATCAGCTTTNTCCATGATGGTGGAACGGTTGGAGAGNGCGCTCAGAGGAGCNTTGTCGGGCAGAAGGCCNTTGGCCATCGACATCGAGAGGTAAGGAATCTTGTAGGTGTCGACCAACTCCTTGATCTTATCCTCAGCCTGGGCATAAGCGGCACCCTTACCNAGAAGAATGGCAGGACGCTTGGCTGAAGCGAGAATCTCAACGGCGCGCTTCACTGACTCGGCGTTAGGAGCAACCTCCGAATAGATGTCAACGGGAGAATAGAAAAGTTTTTCGGCATCCTCACGGTTCATGATCTCACCGAGNGCGGGGGTGGTCATATCAATATAAACACCACCGGGACGACCGCTCACAGCGGCACGGTAGGCGCGGGCTACAGCCGCAGGAATATCTTTGGCGTGAGAGCAACGGAAGGCTGCCTTCACGAGGGGACGGGCGGTATTAAGCTGGTCGAGCTGCTCGTAGGTACCCACATTCATATCCACCATAGTGGGGTCGGAGGCACCCGAAATCTGAATCATAGGATAGCAGTTGACGGTAGCGTTGGCGGTGGCGGTAAGACCGTTCATGAAGCCGAGCGACGAAACGGTGAGAAGCACACCGGGGGTGCGGGTAAGATAGCCGTGGGTAGCGGCGGCCATACCTGCCTGCTGCTCAAAACGGAAGCCATAATAGTTCATGCCGATTTTCTGCATGGCATAGGCAGCCTCGGTAACAGGAATACCTACAAGACCATAAACATCGTTGATGCCTACACGTTTCAATGCTTCGGCGAGAATATACATACCGGTCACCTGCTCGGGAAACTGAGGAGCGGTGGTTTTGGCAGCGGGAGTTGTATTAGTTGTTGACATAACTTGAATTTCTTTATAATGGATGATGTTTTTTAAAAGAGGAAACGGAGTCTGAAACCGGTCTACGGCTCATAACTCCGTTTCCCATAAATTTTTATTCTATAGCACTAACTTTATTTGGCTGCGGGAGCGGTCTTAACAGGTTCGGTTGTGCCGTTTTTAGCAAATTCGGCCTGCTGTTCTGCAGTATAACCGAGTGAAGTAAGCACCTCTTCGTTGTTGCCGCCCAAAGTAGGAGCAGGACCATAGGTAGGCTGATAGTTACTCATGGTGAAAGGACAACCAACGGTTACAAATTCACCGATTTCACCACCCTGATTAATTCTTACGAGGGTATTGCCGTCATAGAGGCTTTCGTCTGACATCATCTCCTTGGTTGAGAGCACGGGACCTACAGGCACACCTGCTTTACTAAGAATGTCGGTAACCTCAAATTTGGTCTTGTCGGCAGTCCAGGCGCCGATACGCTGGTAAATAGCCTGTTTGTTGCGGTCACGGGCGTCGGCAGTGTTGAAGTCGGGGTTGGTAAGCCAATCCTCAAAGCCGAAGGCCTTACAAGCGAGTTCGAAGTCTTTGGCACCACGCTGAAGAATGATGTAAACGTAGTTGTTGGCATCAACCTCGCTGTCGAGATCGCCGGCGGGTTTACATTTATAGGTCCAGCCGAGCACGCCNCCACCTTCGATATTGCCTGAACGAGGCACACAATCACCNAANTTACCGTTAGGATACTGNGGGAACTGAGTCAGATAACCGATCTTATCAAGGGTGNGCTGGTCNCGNGTCTTGATACGGCAGAGGTTAAGACATGCNTTGTGCATTGACTGATATACATAGACANCCTTCGCCNGTTNTNTNACGCTGCTGCAAGNGCTGCAAGNAGACCGATAAGAAGGTGCATACCGGTATTTGAGTCGCCGAGGGCGGCGCCGCTCTGGGTAGGAATGTTATACTCACCGTCATACCAACCGGTGGTTGAAGCGGCGGCTGCGGTTACCTGAGCGATAGGCTCATAGGCCTTAAGATCTTTGTATTTCGACGAAAGAGGGAAGCCCTTGATGGTGCCGTAGATACATTTAGGATTAAGTTTATGAACAACTTCCCAGCTGAAGCCAAGTTTATCCATGGCTCCGGGGTGGAGGTTTTCAACGAAAATATCAGCCTCCTGAATAAGTTTGGTAAGAATCTCCTTACCGTCGGGTGTCTTAGCATCGAGGGTAAGAGACTTCTTGTCGGAGTTGAGCTGAAGATAATAGTAACTGGGGAGATTGGGATTGAACTGAAGTTCTTTACGGGTGGCATCGCCTACACCGGGACGTTCGATTTTAATTACATCTGCGCCAAGCCAGGCGAGCATCTGGGTACATGAAGGTCCTGATTGTACTTCGGTGAAATCCACCACTTTGATACCTTGAAGGGGAGCTGTGTTCATAGTTATTAGTTTTAAATAAGTTTTTAATTTGTGTTTCTGTAATAGAAACATCACGACCGCGGATAAAGTTTTCAAAATCCCGGAATTTTAACATTTCCCCTCCCCCGCCACACCTTAAATATAATATAAGGCTTTATATCGCCATTTTCGCTATGCCCGATTTAAGGATTATTGCTAATTTTGGGGCCTGAATCAATAACCCTCCAAAACTGAAGAATTATGAATTTTCTGCTCAATCTGATATGGGTGGTATTCGGCGGCCTGATGATTGCCATTGAATATCTCATTTCGAGTGTGCTCATGATGGTGACGATTGTGGGAATACCGTTCGGTCTCCAGACAATCAAACTGGCTCAGCTCGCCCTGTGGCCTTTCGGCACCGATATTCAAAACGAGAGCTGGCCGTCGGGCTGCCTTGCCGGCATAATGAATGTGATATGGTGGTTTGTCGGCGGTTTTGCCATAGCCCTCACCCACCTCGGCTGGGGATTGCTTTTCTGTATCACCATTGTGGGAATCCCCTTCGGTGTGCAGCACTTCAAGCTCATGAAGCTCGCTCTGCTCCCCTTCGGCAAATCGGTCAGCTGACCGCAAACAAATCGAGAGCGGCGAAATCCTTATGACAAGGGTTTCGCCNCTCTCTTTATANAAATANTAACTAACGTNCGNGGGAAATTTATTTGCCGTAGAAGATAAGGTCGCCGCAGTTCCAGTAGGTGTAGTTGTCACCTGAGGTTTCGAGCACAGAGCCTTTTCTNATCTTGNTTACTNAGAATCTGAGATANTTGAAGGGCTCGTCANCCAGGAAGCTGCCGAACTGACCAACCTTGGTGGCGTCAGAAACGATCTGAAGAATACCGGTAATGGTGGTGAGCTTGGTCCAATTGGTGCCGTCGTTGGAGGTATAGAGCACAACTTCGTCGGGAGTGCCGTTGCCCGAGTTGGGACGCGGACGGAAGAGGAACTGCACCTCATTGATAGCGTCGATAAACTTAAAGTCGGCATAAGAACCATACACGGGGTCATGACCGCTGTTGTCGCGATAAGCTGAGTGGTAGTAGGTCGAGGGGTTGTCGTCGATGAGGGCGAGCATACCGTTGCCGTCGTTTGAAGCGGGGTCGGAAACGCTTACAGCAGCGAGGTTGGTGAGCAGTGAGGGCAGATCATCGTTCCAATCCTCGGGAGTTTCAGTTCCGGGAGGTGTGAGGGTGCCGGCAAAGAAACCGAAGTTGTCGGCGGTGCTGATAAACTCGGCTCTTTCCTGAAGCCATTTCTTGAGGTTGGAGATATTCTCGCCGAAAGGATCGTCGCTCCATGAGTTGAAAGGAGGCCAGAGTTCGTAGTTGTTCTGAGCGGCGGGCTTGATGAGCGATGAGTAGCTGTCGATAAATTTGAGAATCTCGTCAAACTTGCCACCTTTATAGAAATCATCCCATGCCTTTGCAAAAGCGTCGCGGAAATCCTCGCGGGCCACTATGTCGCGGAAGAAAGTGTTGCCGAGGCCCGAACCTTTGAAGAGGTAGTCGGTTGAGTAGCCTCTACCCTCGCCACCGTCGCCATAGGTATAAGCCCAGTCAAAGTCCCACACGGGGCAGAAAGAGTATTTGGCTGATGAACCAAGCTCGGTTTTGTGGAGGTAGGTGCTCTTGGGGTGGTGAATCTCACAGTTGCCGGTGAGGTTGTAGACAAGGAGGAAGTTGACGGTTGTGTTGAGGTCAAGCACATCCCAGAGATCCTCTTCGCCCTTCATCTTCATGGCTTTTTCGAGACGGGTGAAATCTTCCTGCCAGAGTTTAAGATATTCTGAGGCGTCGGAAATCACGCCATCTTCCTGAAGCTCGCCAAAGTCGGGGTCCTTGACATTGACAGGCATGTTATAGAGGGTGGAGCGGAATTTGTAGTCTTCGTCAAAATAGGTATCCATCTCAAAAAGGATGCCTTTTTCTTCGTCGATGTCATAAACGGAGCCTGAGTTGAGGCCGATCTTCTCGGTGAGCATATAGAGACCCTTGTCACGACCGTTGAGGGTTACCCACACGGGAATCGAGTGGTTGGTGTAGGGAAGGTCGAGCGAACGGGCAATCTCAAATGCCACGGTGTTGCGCATGTTGGTGGGGTCGATATAGTTGGCGATAAGAGCATAGTTCTTGGCCTTGAGCATCGACGAGTGGAGCGCGGTTTTCTTGTCGAACTTGATGCGGTAGGGTTTCTTGGGATAGCCGAGAGTGGAGTTGCCGCGGCCGCGGAGCTGGAAAGCCATGCCGTCGAGCGCCTCCATGCCGGGATAGTCGTTGGTCACTACCGAAATCTGGCCGGGATGCCAGTTCACTTTGTCGGCCACGTCTGAAATACCGTCGTCGGTAACGAGGTTGATAACGGGAATTTCGTTGGTGAGGGCACACACATTGATATTATCGAGCGAATATTGGTCGGCATTCTTACCCACATTTACATTAAGGTGTGACATGCCGTTGCCTTTGGCCGAGGTATAGGTGATAGAGTCGATCTGATTGAGGGGATAGCTCACCGCAGGCGAATTTTTGAGGTCGACACGCAGGTGGGTCGACTGGGCCGATGCGCCGAGACAGAGGGCGCTGACGGCGGCGAGCGCTATGATTGATTTATTCATTGCAGTAGATTATTGATTGACGGCGAATTTAAACGATTGCTTGTTGACNGTGAGGATATTTACTCCGCGGGTCAGTGAAGAATAGGGAATAACCACGCTGTTTTCGGTTGAGGTTGTGGCTGAATAGGTAACGCGGCCGGCGAGGTCACACACCGAGATATGTGAGCCGGGAGTGAGAGGAGCCACCATCACGCCGTCGGCAACCAGGGTGATGTTGAGGGTTGATTCCTCGCCCGGGAGATCGATGCCTGCGATTTCGTCGCCTGTGGTTTCAGAGAAATTCCAGCCGCCTACTTTCTCGATGGGATATGAGAGGGTAAACGACTCTTTGGAGGCGTTGAGGCCGGTGATGGCTACGGTGTTGTCGGCCATCGAGACGGTGAGGCCTGAGTTAAAGTTGACCTGAATAATTTTTTCACCTTCCCTATCGTTGAGCACCATGCTCTTATAGGAGGTTTCGGCGGAAGCAAAGAGGCCCAGACATATAGCCAAGCATCCTGAGATGATAAACTTTTTCATCGTTATTTCAGTTGGTCGATTTTATGATTTATTATTTTTTTACGATTTGATTGGTGCCGTTTATTTGGCATACATTTTGAGTTCGGCAAGGTTCCAGTAAGACTTGACACCCCATTCGCTGAGGTCGATGGTGAGGGGTGCGAAGCTTGACTTTGATTCGATAACTGCAAATCTCACTTTGATGATAGGCTCCTTGCTCTTATAGGGAGAGAGGCGGGCATCGATCACGCCGGAGTCTTTGCTTATCACCTGGTCGATGCTTTTGGCGGTGCCGATTTTCACCCACTGATCGCTGCCCTCGCTCTGACCGTAGATTTCGATGGTCGAGGGAACGCCGTTGAGGTTCTTGGCACGACCCTTGATGTCGAAACCAACCTCGGTGGTAGCTTCGGGAAGGGTGATGTCGAGATATGAGCCGTAGATCGGATCATGACGGTCGTTGCTGTGATAGTCGGAGTGATAATAAGTCTCGGGGTCGTTGTCGAAGAGATCTTCGAGAGGGCCTTCGGTGGGGTCGGGGTCTGAGGCCACGACATTGTCGGTCGAGAGCTTCACCTCCTTCATTCCTTCGGGAGCCTCGTCGGTGACGGTATAGTCGATATACATGCCGAAGTTAGAGGCGCTGCTGATAAACTCAACTCTCTCGATGAGCCAGTTGCGGAGGGTGGCGACATTGCTGTCGAAGTGAGCGGTCGAGCTAACGGAGTTNTTATAGTGCTCGTCGTTCCATTTCTCACCGTTGAGGGCGGCTGAGGGAGCAAGCTCCTTGGCCATCGCGTCATAACGCTCGAGAAGTTCGGGGAACTTGTTGGCAACAAAGTCGTCCCACACTTCGCCATAGCGCTCCAGGAAGCGGGGGTCCTTGACGATGTTCATGAAGAACTTGGTGCCGAGATGGTTTGACTGAGAGTTGGCGGGGCCAAACAGAAGTACATCGGGTTTCTGCACACCCTCCCAACCGTCGTAGGTAAAGGCCCAGTCAAAATCCCAGATGGGACCGAAGTGATATTTCTCGCCGAGCTTGGCCTTGTGGATCAGTACGCTCTTGGGGTGTTTGAGCTCGCAGTTGCCGGTGAGATTATAGGTCATCACATATCTCACGGCTGATTCGAGGTCGATGAGATCAACCCAATCCTCGCCGCTTTCGCCCATGACGGCTTTTTCGAGACGGCGGTAGTCCTGCTCCCACACAGCCATTGCCTCCTTGGCCGAGGGTATATCGCCATCTTCCTCAAGCTCCGCGAAGTCGGGGTCTTTGATAGCCACGGGAAAACCGGTCACCGAGCTTTCGGAGGGGAAATAGGTGTCGGTGGGGTCGATGTTGGTGTCGAGCTCAAGCAGGATGCCTTCGGTCTCGTCGATGTCATAAACATTGCCCGAGTTGAGGCCTGTCTTTTCGCAAAGCACATATGAGCCGCGATAGATGTCGTTGAGCCACACATTGACAGGCACTGCGTGGGGAGTGTAAGGGAGGTCGAGCAGCTGAGCTGTGGCAAAGGCCACCGAGTTTCTCAGCAGGGTGTTGTCGATATAGTTGGCGAGGAGCACATAATTCTTGGCCGAGCGGAGCGAGGAGTGCATNGCGGTTTTCTTATCGAATTTNATGCGATAAGGCTTTTTGGGCATACCGAGAGTTGAGTTGCCGCGGCCGCGGAGATTCATCTTCTTATCGGTGATATCCTCCATGCCGGGATAACCGTAGCTCTTGACGGTNATGGTGGCGGGGATATAGGTAACCTTGTCCTTAACGTCGTCGATAGGCTCGTCGGTAGTGATATAGATCGAGGGAACGGTAGCGCCTATGTCGACATGAGAGAATGAAGTGACGGGAATATTGATATTCCTACCGGTCACGGGTGTGATTTTCATGGCCGAGGCCACGCCGCTTGTACGGGCTGAGATGGTTATCGTCGAAACAGAATCTGCCGGCATTGTATGGAATTTGCCGTCATTGCGATAAACATGCAGCCACTCGGTCTGAGCTGAAGCTGAAAGACACAGCATTGAAACCGAAAGTGCAGCTAAAGACTTGATAATTTTCACGGTTTGATTTATGATTAATGGTTGATTTACTGACTGATTTGCGGTATCGGGAACCTCTTTCCGCCAATGCCGCAATTATCGGCAAAATTACTCATTTTTCTTGATAGTATAAAATGAATATTGTAATTTTGCGCTTACACAAAATAAGATTAACATTTAATCACACATCATGAGCATAATAGCTATAATTCCGGCACGCTATGCCTCGACGAGATTTCCGGGTAAACCTCTGGCCGACATCGGCGGAATGACCATGATCGAAAGGGTTTGGCGCCAAGCTTCAAAAGCTCTCGACGAGGTGGTCGTAGCCACCGACAATCAGCTCATCTTCAACGAGGTGGAGCGATTCGGAGGCCGCGCCGTCATGACCTCGCCCGACCATAAGAGCGGCACCGACCGCTGTTGTGAAGCCTATCGTCTCTCAGGCTCCAAAGCCGACATTATAATCAACATTCAGGGCGACGAACCTTTTGTCGAGCCCGAGCAGATCAACGAGCTTGCCCGGCTTTTCGACAATCCCGAGGTCAAACTTGCCACATTGGTGCGCCAATTCAATCCCGACAAGGGCTTTGAGGCACTTTTCGACCCCAACCTCGTGAAGGTGGTGAGAGACACCGCCGGNAGNGCNCTCTATTTTTCGCGCTCGGTGATTCCCTATGTCAGGTCTCATCCTTGGCAGGAATGGCTCGCCAACGCCACCTTCTTCACCCATGTGGGAATGTATGGCTACCGCGCCGAGACCCTTGCCGAGATTGTCACACTCCCCCGCTCGCCCCTCGAGATAGCCGAGTCGCTCGAACAGCTCAGATGGCTCCAGGCCGGATATGACATAGCTACCGCAGTGACCTCCTACGACACCATCGGCATCGATACCCCCGCCGACCTCGAGGCTGCCATTGCCCGTCTCAACTCAACCGACGGAGCTGCAAAATGATGACTCCCGACCGCACTGTTCCCCCCGAGGTCAGACCTCTGTCGAAGCTCATCCTGCCCCAACGCAGAGAGCTCACACTCGACAATGGCGTGAAGGTTATCTATCTGCCCGACAGCGACAAATCGGGAGTGTTTGAAATGATGTGGCTCTCTGACGGAGGCACCGCCGAGAGCTCCAATCCCCATGCCGCCCTCTTAGCTTTCAGATTGCTGAGCGAGGGATGCGGCAACCTCTCCGCCGCCGACACCGCCGAGATTCTCGACATGTCGGGAGCCTCGGTAAACCATACCGCCTCGACCCACTTCACCCAGGCGTCAGTTAGGGGGTTGATTTCAACCGCCGACAAGGTGCTCAACACCACCGCCGACTTTCTTTCCAACCCCATATTCGAGCAGCAGTCGGTCGACATGCTCAAGCAAAACCTCATCGCCTCGATCAGGATNGCCGACTGNAAGGTCAAGACCCANGCCGCCAAAGCTTTCGACCGCATGATATGGGGCGAGAATCACCCCTGCGCCTTCAGCCCCGACTGTGACAGCATCGACGCCCTGACCCGCGATGACCTCCTTGCCGCCCACCGCGAGCTTTACGCTCCCTCACGCTCATCTATCTATCTGAGCGGCGAGATTACCGACAGCTTCCTCAGCCTGCTCAACTCCACCATCGGCGCCATGCCTGCCGACGGCTTCCCCGGCAAGGAGATTAACCTCATTCCGTCACAGACCGAAGAAGCCGCCGTAAGAGAGATTAAGATGAACGATGTGAAGCAAAGCTCCATAGCCGCCGGCCTCCGCACCATCTCGCGCAGCCATCCCGACTATGAGCACCTGCGCCTCACCGTGCTTGCCCTCGGAGGATATTTCAGCAGCCGCCTCATGCTCAACCTGCGCGAGGAAAAAGGTCTCACCTATGGCGTGAATGCCGGACTGGAAGGGCGCCTCGACGGTGGNGTAATTAAAATCGCGTGTGAATGTAACAGCGACAACACCGACCGCGTGGTCGACGAAATACGCGACGAGATAAGGCGCCTCGCCTCCAATCCCCCCGAGGGTGAGGAGCTGACGCGGCTGAAGCTCTTTGCGTCGACACGCCTGGCGGAGAGCTATGATTCGGTGTGGGCGGTGGTGAAAATGTGGTCGCTCGAACGGCTCGTGGGTCTCAGCAACGACCACTACAATGTGCAGCGCGAAGCCATAGCCTCGCTCACCCCCGAAATCATCTCGCGCATGGCCCGGAGCTATCTCGACCCCGACCGTCTGTCGGTGGCAATGGCNAGACCNTNANAAAAAAACTTCATAAACATTTAACTCCGCTCAAAAAAAATTGCTAATTTTGCGAGGCGTAACCATTTGGCAGATGCCGGCCCTCATTGTTTCCGNCCCGGAANCGNNCCNCCAGCTGCCGGGAGCCGCCCCGCGTCTCCTCATTCGAGAAAATTTTAACCATTAAATAATCACATCTTTTTATCACACGAGATGAAAAAAAGTGCATTGCNAATCGCCCGCGCNTCCTATCAGCCCAAGCTTCCCATTTCGCTCACCGGTCCGGTGATCGCTGTTGAAGGCGCCCCCACCCAATCGGTTGCCGATCAGGAGGAAATCAAAAAACTTTTCCCCAACACCTATGGTCTCCCCGAGCTCCATTTTGAGAGAAATCCCAATCCCGGTGTTGGCAAACCCATCAATGTCGGTGTAATCCTCTCAGGCGGCCAGGCCCCGGGCGGTCACAATGTAATCAGCGGCCTCTTTGACGGAATCAAGAAAATCAACCGCGACAGCCGCCTCTACGGCTTCCTCATGGGCCCCGGCGGTCTCGTTGACCACAACTACAAAGAACTCACCGCCGACATTATCGACGAATATCGCAACACCGGCGGTTTTGACATCATCGGCTCAGGCCGCACCAAACTCGAAACCAAAGAGCAGTTTGACAAAGGTCTCGAAATTCTCAAGAAACTCGACATCAAGGCTCTCGTTATCATCGGCGGTGACGACTCAAACACCAATGCCGCAGTGCTCGCCGAATACTACAAGGAGATCGGTGCCGACGTTCAGGTGATCGGTTGCCCCAAGACCATCGACGGCGACCTCAAGAACGACGTGGTTGAAGCCTCTTTCGGCTTTGACACAGCCACCAAGACCTACTCAGAGCTCATCGGCAATATTCAGCGCGACTGCTACTCAGCCAAGAAATACTGGCACTTCATCAAGCTCATGGGCCGCTCAGCCAGCCACATCGCTCTCGAATGTGCCCTCCAGACCCAGCCCAACGTCTGCATCATCTCTGAAGAGGTTGAGGCCAAGAACATGAATCTCCAGGATGTGGTCAACTATGTGGCCGACATCGTGGCCGAGCGTGCCGCCCGCGGCTGCAACTTCGGCACCGTGCTCATTCCCGAAGGCCTCATCGAGTTTATCCCCGCGATGAAAAACCTCATCGCCGAGCTCAACGACCTCCTCGCCAAGAATCCCGAAGTGGCCAAGCTCCCCGCCGACGAACAGCGACAGTTTGTGATCGACAACCTCTGCGAAGCCAACTCACGCGCTTATGCCTCACTCCCCGTAGGCGTGGCCCGTCAGCTCACCCTCGACCGCGACCCCCACGGCAACGTGCAGGTATCGCTCATCGAAACCGAAAAGCTCCTCAGCGAAATGGTTGCCGTGCGTCTCGAAGAAAAGCGCAAGGAAGGCAGCTATAACGGCAAGTTCTCAGCCCTCCATCACTTCTTCGGTTATGAAGGCCGCTGCGCAGCTCCCTCCAACTTCGACGCCGACTATTGCTATGCCCTCGGTTATAACGCCGCCTGCCTCATCGCCGCAGGTGTGACCGGCTACATCTCAAGCCTCAGAAACCTCACCCGTCCCTCAGTGCAGTGGCTTGCCGGCGGTGTGCCCATCACCATGATGTTTAACATGGAGCGTCGTAACGGCAAAATAAAACCCGTTATCCAGAAAGCTCTCGTCAACCTCAACGATACCCCCTTCCGTCGCTTCGCTGCCAAGCGCGACGATTGGGCTATCAACACCTCGTATGTGTTCCCCGGCCCCATCCAGTATTTCGGCCCCTCTGAAGTGTGCGACCAGCCCACTCTCACCCTCCACTACGAGCAGTTTGACAAATAAGCTATACCATTCCTTCTAACTACAGCTTGCATTTTAACGAAGGAGAGTTCCGTGACAACGTCGTCGCGGAACTCTTTTTTATGACCATATCGCCTAAACGTCGGAAATTAGGTTATTTGACAAAAAAGTCGTAACTTTGCGAAAATTTTTTCCACACGGTTTTCAGTATGAAAAAACAGTTTCAAGAATATAACCGATTTGATTTGTCGGAAATCAACAAGCAGATGCTTGAGCAATGGAACGAAGCCTCTCTCTTTGAGGCAAGTCTCAAGGCCCGCAAGGGTTGCCCTCCCTTTGTGTTCTATGAAGGACCCCCTTCGGCCAACGGAATGCCCGGTATTCACCATGTGATGGCCCGCACTATCAAGGATATATTCTGCCGCTATAAAACCATGAANGGTTACGAGGTGAAGCGCAAGGCCGGNTGGGACACACANGGNNTNCCCGTTGAGCTTNGCGTGGAAAAGAGCCTCGGTATCACCAAAGAAGATATCGGCAAGAAAATCTCGGTTGACGATTATAACGCCGCCTGCCGCCGCGAGGTGATGAAATATACCCGCGAATGGGAAACACTCACCAACCGCATGGGCTATTGGGTAGACCTCAACGACCCCTACATCACATACGACAACCGTTATATCGAGTCGCTCTGGTGGCTGCTCTCTCAGCTCTACAAGAAAGGCTATCTCTATAAGGGCTACACCATCCAGCCCTATTCTCCCGCCGCCGGCACAGGCCTCAGCTCCCACGAGCTCAACCAGGAAGGTTGCTACCGCGACGTGAAAGACACCACCTGCATCGCCGAGTTTGTGGCTCTTGACCCGAGAGAATCAATGAAAGGCTGGGGCACCCCCATGTTCCTCGCATGGACCACTACCCCCTGGACTCTCCCGTCGAACACCGCCCTCGCCGTTGGTCCCGACATCGACTATGACATCATCCGCACCTACAACCCCTATTCGGGCGAGAAGATCACCGCTGTGATAGCTCAGGCCCTTGCGCCCAAGCTTCTCAGCGCCGAGGGTGCCGAAGCCGATCTCGACAGCTATGAGAAAGGCTCGAAGATAATTCCCTGGCGCGTGGTTGAAACCGTCAAGGGTTCCGACCTCGTCGGCATGAAATATGAGCAACTCTTCAAGTGGGTCAACCCCGGCGAAGGCGCTTTCAGAGTGATACCCGCCGATTATGTCTCGACCGAAGACGGTACCGGCATCGTTCATATCGCAGGCACATTCGGCGCCGATGACCTCCGTGTGTCAAAGCTCAACAATGTGCCGCCGCTCCACCTCGTCGACGTTGACGGCAACATCCGCCCGATGGTTGACCTGCGCGGCCGNTANTACTATATGAGCNCCCTCGACCCCGAGTTTGTGAAAGACAACGTCAATGTCGAGGAATATTCAAANTGGGAAGGCAAGTGGGTCAAGAACGACTATAACGCCGAAGCCACCGAAGCTACCGAGACTCTCGACGTGGAGCTCTGCATGGAGCTTAAGAAGCGCGACCGTGTGTTTAAGATCGAAAAGCATGTGCACTCCTATCCCCACTGCTGGCGCACCGACAAGCCCGTGCTCTACTATCCTCTCGACAGCTGGTTTATCCGCTCCACCGCCTGCCGCGACAAGCTCATCGAGCTCAACAACGAAATAAAATGGAAGCCCCGCTCAACCGGCGCCGGCCGCTTCGGCAAATGGCTTGAGAATCTTCAGGACTGGAACCTCAGCCGCTCACGCTACTGGGGTACTCCCCTCCCCATCTGGCGCACCGAAGATGCCCGCGAGGAGATATGCATCGACTCGGTGGAGACTCTCTATAACGAAATCGACCGCGCTGTAGAAGCCGGATTCATGAAGAGCAATCCCTATCGCGACAAAGGTTTCGAGCCGGGTGTCTACACCAAAGAAAACTATGAGAAGATCGACCTCCACCGCCCCTATGTTGACGATATAATCCTCGTGTCGGAGACCGGTCGCCCCATGAAGCGCGAAACCGACCTCATCGACGTGTGGTTTGACAGCGGTGCGATGCCCTATGCCCAGATTCACTATCCTTTTGAAAACAAGGAAGCCTTCGACCGCGGCGATCTTTTCCCCGCCGACTTCATTGCCGAAGGCGTTGACCAGACCCGCGGTTGGTTCTTCACCCTCCACGCCATCGCCGGCATGATATTCGGCACCAAAGCCTATAAAGCCGTGATAAGCAACGGCCTGGTGCTCGACAAGTTCGGCAACAAGATGTCAAAGCGTCTCGGCAACTCGGTCGACCCCTTCAAGACCATCGAGGAATATGGCTCCGACCCGCTGAGATGGTATATGATAAGCAACTCCGCGCCGTGGGATAATCTGAAGTTCGACGTGCAGGGTGTGCAGGAAGTGGCCCGCAAATTCTTCGCCACTATCTTCAACACCTATAAATTCTTCGCTCCCTATGCCAACGTTGACGGTTTCACCGCCACCGAGCCCGAAATACCTGTGGCCGAGCGTCCCGAAATCGACCGCTGGATAATCTCCACCCTCAACACTCTTGTGGCTACCGTTGAGCAGGCTCTTGAAGACTATGAGCCCACCCGCGCGGCCCGTGCCATAGCCGAGTTTGTTGACAACAACCTCAGCAACNGGTATGTGCGCCTCAACCGCAANCGCTTCTGGGGTGCCGAGATGAGCGCCGACAAGCTCGCNGCCTATCAGACCCTCTACACCTGNCTNAAGACCGTGGCCNGACTGATNGCCCCGATCGCTCCTTTCTATGCCGACAAGCTTTATCGCGACCTTCGTCTCGACAACGAGCCCGAGTCGGTTCACCTCGCCCTCTTCCCCGAGGCCGACACCTCGCTCATCGACGCCGCTCTCGAGCGCCGCATGCAGCTCGCCCAGCAGATCACCTCGATGGTGCTCAGCCTGCGCCGCAAAGCCAACATTAAGGTGCGCAAACCGCTGAGACGCATCATGGTGCCCGCCAACGACGCTGACCTCCGCGCCGACCTCGAAAGCATCTCTCCCATCGTGTTGTCGGANGTNAANATCAAGGAACTCGAAATCGTGGCCGACGGTGAGGGTGTGCTCGTGAAGCGNGTGAAACCCGACTTCAAGAAGCTCGGNCCGAAGCANGGCAAAGCTATGAAGCAGGTTGCNGAAGCCATCCGTCAGATGGATCAGCACTCTATCGCTCAGCTTGANCAGCAAGGCTCAATCGAGCTCGCAATACCCGGTGGCACCGCCGTGGTAGATCTCTCTGACGTTGAGGTTATCTCCGAGGATATCCCCGGCTGGCTCGTGGCCAACGAGGGCAACATCACTGTGGCTCTCGACATCACCGTCACCCCCGAGCTCGAAGCCGAAGGCATTGCCCGCGAGATTGTCAACCGCATTCAGAACATCCGCAAATCCTCAGGTCTCGAAATCACCGACCGCATCAACCTCACCTTCCTCAAAGGTTCGGGAGCCGATCAGGCTATCACCGACTGGAGCGANTACATCTCCAANCAGGTGCTTGCCAACAGCATCAGCTTTGCCGACCAACTCGAAGGCGCCGAGACTCTCGATCTCGACGACATCAAGGTCGAGGTTAAGGTTGCGCCGGTTAAGTGACCTGTAATTCAACTTCTTACCTAAACCCATTAACTGAAAAACCTCTCCTATGGCTGAAAAAACCAGATATTCAGACGAAGAACTGCTTGAATTTAAAGAGCTGATTCTCAAAAAACTCGANAAAGCCCAACGCGATTATGANGANCTGAGAGCCGACATAATGAACGAGGGCAACGACACTGTCGACACCTCGCCCACNTTCAAGATTCTTGAAGAGGGCGCCGGCACTCTCGGCAAGGAGGANGCCGGAAGGTTGGCCCAGCGTCAGCTTCAGTTTATTCAGCATCTTCAGGCCGCTCTCGTCAGAATAGAGAATAAAACCTACGGCATTTGCCGCGTTACCGGCAAACTGATTCCGAAAGAGAGACTGAGGGCTGTGCCCCACGCCACTCTCTCGGTCGACGCCAAGTTAGGCAAAAACTAACCCACGGCTTTCCCTAACCCAGAAATGTCAACTCAAGATAACACCCCCACACCGTCACACACCATCAACCGCCGGGCCCTTCTTTCTTTCGGCCTGGTGGGTTTGGTGGTGATAATCGACCAGGTGATAAAATTCCTCATCAAGACCCGCTTCTACTTGGGCGAGGATATGGAAATCACCTCATGGTTTCACCTTGTTTTTGTTGAAAACAACGGCATGGCCTTCGGCATGACCATAGGAAGCAAATATTTCCTCACGTCGTTCCGCATTTTGGCCGTGGTGGTTTTGGGGTGGTACCTCTTCCGTCTCACCATTCGCCAACGGTGGGGAGAAATCAAAACCGGCTACCTGGTGTGTATCGCGCTCATCACAGCCGGCGCCCTGGGCAACATAATCGACTGTCTGTTCTACGGACTGATATTCAACAATCCCATGCCTCCTCAGGTGGCCGTCTTTCTCCCCGAGGGTGGCGGATATGCCCCCTTTATGCTCGGCAAGGTGGTGGATATGTTCTATTTCCCGTTGTTCTCATTCGTGTGGCCCGACTGGCTGCCGTGGGTGGGAGGTCAGTCATTCGTCTTTTTCCACCCGCTGTTTATCTTCGCCGACTCGG